>Ga0082335_1001133_pt1 | contig 60179 bp, 55 predicted proteins | sample Subgrocontami58m_FD_72375 | JGI IMG/M metagenome (GOLD analysis project Ga0082335, IMG submission 72375) | Subsurface groundwater microbial communities from S. Glens Falls, New York, USA - GMW37 contaminated, 5.8 m (SPADES assembly) (version 2) ... | reverse complement strand
GCGTACGGCTATGTTGCCGAGCGCGTCCTTCTCCTTGTCGTCCCTGTTGATGATGGTGTCCGCCGTGACTTTCAGGACCACAGGATTGCCCTCTTCCGGCTTGATGGTGACGGTGCTCTGCGCGGCGTCAACCGCGGAGACCGCGCCCTTCACCTTCGCGGGGGCAAGCGCCTTCAGCGAAATGCTCAGGGCGTTCATGCTCTGCCGGTCGTAGGTGACGCGGACACGCTGTCCGGCTTTCAGGTCGGCGAGCTTCGCGCCGTCCATATCGGTCGTGGCGGTCACGTTGAGCGTTACCGCGGGGTCATCGTCCGACTTGACCGTGATTGTATTCTTGCTCGTGTCCACGACCTGAACAACTCCGTTCAGCTGGACACCCACCTTGATTTTCAGCGGGTCAAGGCGCTGCTTGTGGTCGTCCTCGACGCGCTTCAGCGCGTTCTCCAGTCCGGCCTTGGCCTGCTCCGAGGCGCGGTCGCGAGCGCGCTGGAGCGCGGACAGCTCGGCGCCGCTGTTGACTCCCACCAGGAGACGCAGTCGGTCGGCCTCCTGTTGCTTGTTCTTGTCGCCCTTGTCTTTGGCCTCTTTCTCCGTCTGCTCCAGCCCCCTGGCCAGGCGTTCCACGACGCGGCTCTGCTTCTCCGCGCCGCGGACGACCGCTTCGCCAGAGACGCTGTCGCGCTGCACGACCAGAGTCACCGTGTCCCCCTGGGCCAGGGACACGTCCCCGGATAGCGTGACGCTCACGACGTTGCCGTCCTTGTCCGTAATGGTGGCCTTGTCGCCCGCGACGGCAGTGACCACGCCACTGATGTGAATGGTCACGGGCGCGTCCGGCAGGACCATGATGCGCAGGGCGACCTGCGCGCCCGCCTGGTCCAGAGCGAGGACAGCGATACGGACGCCCTTCAGAACATCGGCCAGCGTCGCCGAGTCCTTGCCCGGCACATGCACAATGGTGCCGGCGTCCGTGGTGATTTTGACCGAGCCCTGGGACTTGGTGTCCAGGGTGATAACCGCGCCGTCAACGCTGCTGACGGTGCCGAAGTAGCCATGCTGGGCCGCCGCCTGGCTGGCGGGAGCCGCGTAGGCCGTGCCCACGGAGCCGAGCAGCAGGCTGAGCACCATCGCCAGAACTGTAAAGATATGGGCTGTTTTCATAGTGAACCCTCCTCTTGCACGTCGGTGTGTCGAGACACCGTCACGCGCGTTCTGTCCTTTGTTCCCGTCTAGCTTGCCATACGGATGAGATTGATGACCTGTGACTTGCTCTGCCCGTCGAAGGTGCTGGCGAGCACCTCAATCCGGTTGGGGCCGGGCTGAAGCGCGATGTCCTGACTGAACGTGCCGTCGGCGGCGACGGTGGCCACCGCGCCATTGATGCTCACAACCGCGTCAGGGCTGGTGACGCCCTTGACGGTGACGGTGGACGCGGACACCGTGGACTCATTCTCCGGCTGGGAAACGGTGAGCTTCAGTTCGCTCCGCGCCTCCGCGGCGGGCGTCGCCGTGGGCGCGGGGGCGGGGGTGGACGTCGGCGCGGCGGTGGCCGCAGGGCTGGGAGTTACCGCGGGCGGCTGGGTTGCCGTCGGCTGCGGCACAGTTGTCGCCGCGGGCGCGGGGGATTGCGTGGCCGCAGCCGTGGGAGCCGGCGGCTGAGTCGCCGCGGGCTCCGGCGTTGGCGCGGGGGCCGGCTGCGAGCACGCTGCCGCCAGCACTGTGATAGTGACCAAAGCAGAGACCAGAAGCACCTTCATAGATATACCCTCCTTCGATAGTTTTGATTGCTATGGTCGTTCAGTATAACGCCGGTGTGCCTGGAAGGTTACGCCTCACGCACTGTCGTTTGAGTCCAGCCCCGCCACGCTCATCAGCAACACCTCCGCAGTCCTGTCCACGTGTTCGCGGCAGAGGGGACACCAGGGACAGCCGTCCTCCAGGGGATGAGCGCCCGTCCTCTCCGTCAGGAACAGCGACTCGCCGTCTTCAACCAGGGACTCGTCGAACCTTTGAGAACACAGGCGGCACTGGGTGACAATCACGTGTCTCATGGCTGAGCCCTCCCCTCCGATGCTCTTTCTTGACTCATTCAGTTAACTTAACGAGTCACAAGATGGGAGGATAGGCATTCGGACGAAATCAGGGGATCACTGTACCGGGGGTGGGCCATCCATCCGCCTCCACCACCACCACCACCAGCACCGACCAGGCGCCTTGTCTTATTCCGGATCCCGCCGAATGGCCGTGGACAGGCGCCGGAAGTCCGAGTCTTCGGGTCGGATGCAGAAACGCGGCGAAACGGCGCGCGTGAGTATGCGCATCACGGAACAGGGCCCATCGCCGGGGTGAGCGGACGAGAAGAACGAGCGCGGTGGCGCGCTGACGAGACGACAACTTTGCACGACGTCGGTCTGCAAAGGAGGGACGGAGGTGGTCCCGGAGCGCGATGGGGTAAGAGAAGCCAGGATGTGGGCGGCTCGTCCCTACCGGCCTTTCCTGTCTTCCCGCTCCCGTTCCTGCTCCCGCTCCTCCAGCCTCTCCAGTGCCCGGATGACCTGGGCATACTTGCGGTTCGCTTGCTCCAGCGCCTTTTCCAGAGCAGGCCTGGCGGAGGGAGGAGCCTCCTCGAAGGACTTTTTAAGCACCGCTATCTGTTGCTCCGCGTTTTTCTTCAGGATTGTATGGATATCCCGCAGGTTCTGGGCGCTGGGGCGCGCGGCGGGCTTCACGGCCTTGACAGGGGCCTTCTCCGTCGCGGCGGGCCGGCGAATGACCGGTGTGGCGGTCGGAGCTTGACGCGCCACGGGAGTGGGTGTCGCAGCCGGATCCGCCGGACGTGCCACGGCGGCGGCGCGTGGCGTGGGGGACGGCGTGGGCCGCGCGGTCTGGGGCGAGGACACGGATGGCGTCGGAGTCGCCGGCGAGGCTATTGCAGCGGCGGCCGGTGTGGGGGATGCCGACGGCTGCGCAACCTGGGCCGGGGAAACGGACGGTAGCGGAGTCGCCGTCACCGGCACGGCTGCGGGAGCGGCGGAAGGCGCGGGGACGGACTCCGGCGCGGTGAGCCGTTCCGGCGACGTCTGGCTTACCGCGAGGGTCGCGTTGTCCAGATGGACCTCGAATTGCGACGCAAGCTGGTCCACGCTCTGCACATCACCCTGACGGGCCAGGACCGATATCTCATCCAGCCGGCGCGCGGCGAGTTGGGCATAGACCTTCGCCTTCGCCGAGCCTTCCGGCGCGAGGGCGACCTGAAAGGCCTCCGTCGCCTGCTTGACGGTGTACAGAGGCTCCGAGGGCAGAGACGTCTCCGCCGCGGCCACGGTGCCGCTGCCGATGACGACGAGCAGCGTCACGCCCGCCGCGACGGCGCCCCATTTCCGCAGCCAGGGCCCGGACAGGAAAGGCTCCCGCTCGCGGGCGTGACGGGCCGCCAGGGCGTCCAGGAACCGGTGGCGCGCGGCCATCCGGAACTCCGCCCGCGGGGTGATCTGAGCGGTGGCCGACAGCGTCGCGCGGGCGACAAGAAGCAGCGGGCGTAGCTCCGGCGCATGCTCCGGGTACCGCGCCAGGCACGCCTCCACCGTCTCGCCCCGGGCAAGCCGGTCAATGCACTCGTTCAGGATGTCGTCTATGCGCTGCTGTGCGGTCATGGCTGTTTCCGTATTGCCGTGGGCGCCCGCGCCACGTGGCGACGCAGGGCCTGCACGGCGCTGTGCTGGAGAGCCTTAATGGCGCCCTCGTTCTTGCTCATGGCCTCTGCCGTCTCCGCTATGGAGAGGCCGCTCCCGAAGCGCAATGCCAGGACCTGACGCTGCGCGTCGGTGAGGTGCTCCATGGATGCCAGCATATGCTCCACTGAAATCTTTGTCTCCACGATATCGCTTGGGTCCTGACGAGTGTCGGCCAGCGGCATCTCCTCGTCCAGGACAAGCTCCTCACGGCGGCCCTTGCTGCGCAGGCGATCGGTGAGCAGGTTGTGCGCAATGCGGAAGAGCCACGCGCTGAAGGGGACACCGCGCCATTGAAAGGAGCGAATGGACTCCAGCGCCCGCAGAAAAACATCCTCCGTGATGTCTTCCGCCTCGGCAGTGTTGCCCACGCGCACGACCGTGTAGCGATAGACCCTATCGAAGTAGGTCTCATATATCTTGGCGAAGGCGCCAGCATTACCCTGCTGGGCCTCCCGAACAAGACTGTGTTCGTCTTGCACTGACCGCCCCCACTCGCCGGGCTTGCCACGCGGCAAGTCTGAGAGATATAGTTCAGTGCACCTATTATAGCGGACACGCGCCACCCTCTACGAGGAGCCCTCTTTCGCTCCACGCCTTCATCCTGTATAACGCAGGCGCGGCTGGAAAGTTAGCGGTACAATAAGATACCGGCGGAACGCCATCTGTTCCAGAGCACATAACGCATCCCAGTGAAAGGCGCAGTCGCGGTGGCGATCGCTCAGGAAACCGAAGTCCAACAAGGCAGGCGGATGCCCTTCCTGGTGCGTCCCATGACACTCGCCGACATTCCCCAGGTGGAGGTGATCGAGCGGGAAGCGTTTCCCACCGTGTGGCCTCCCACGTCCTTCCGGCGGGAGATGGACAACCGGCTGGCCCGCTACCTGGTCGTCTGCGGCATCGGTGAGGAAGCGGCGCCCGCGGAACCGCGTCCGCCGGAGCGACAGGCCATGGGGCTATTCCAGCGGCTGTGGCCCTTCGGGCGGCCGAAGGCGGAGGAGACGCAGCCCCATGCGACGTCCGTCCCCGTTCTGGGCTTCGCGGGGACGTGGTTCATGGTGGACGAGGCGCACCTGGTGGCCATCGCCGTGCGGGCGTCCCACCAGCGGCGCGGCCTGGGGGAGCTGCTGCTCATCGCCACCATTGAGATGGCGATGCAGCGGGGAGCGCGGGAAGTGACCCTGGAGGTGCGGGCGTCCAACAGCCCGGCCCAGCTCCTGTACGAGAAATACGGCTTCCGCAGAGTGGGCGTCCGCAAGGGGTACTACTCGGACAACCAGGAGGACGCCATCATCATGACCACCGACCCCATCAGTTCGGCGGTCTACCAGACGGCTTTCCAGAGGCTCAAGGACGCGTTCACCGGACGCTGGGGCGAGGCGACGCTCCTGCTGGGCTAGGCCGCGCGCCCGCGGCGGTCTCACCGCACGCACGCTCCCGCCCGGAGCTACGCTGACAGGCCCCTTCTTCGATGCGTCTTGGCCGCTGCGCGCCCTTGCCGATGCTGGGGAAGCGCCCAAGACGGCCCGACGCAATCGCGGCAGGCGCGGAAGCTCCGCCACGGCAGCGGCTGGCCCGCCCAGTGCAGCGTGCCGTGGGGAACGCCTCTGTGCACGCTGCGCTGGTGCTGAAGACGGACGCGCGCCAGCACGCCTGAATGGCGAATAGCGTGCTGTGTGATGGGGCGGAACCCGCGCGGCACGGGAAGCTCGATGCGGATGACCTCCGCCATGAAGGGGACAAACGCGGCGATCACGACGAAGCGGATAACGCCCGAGGAGACGAAGACGCTAAGCAGGTTGCTGTCTCCGATGGGCGGCAGGACCTGGCTCAGAGTTCCGCCCAGGAGCGGCCCCACGAAGGCGCCGAAGCTGCCCTGGAACGCGAGCGCATTGAAGTAGGCGATGAAGTGCAACCTCTTTTCCGGGGGACTGTCTCCGAATACATGGTTGGAGGCAGTGAGCACGAGGCCCGCCCACGCAGCGCTTGCGAAGGCTTGGATGGTGATCAGAAAAACCGGGTTCGTGGAGAACAGCCACAGGAAGGGGACGATGGCTGTCAGGATGGCGGTGAGGAGGACGACGCGCATGTTGCCGATCCTGTCGGCGAGGCTGCTCCACGAGGGCAGGGAGAAGATGGTCGCCAGGTAGCCCACGCCAACGAAGAACGAGTAGAGAACCGGGCCGAAGTGCAGGTCGTCCAGCACGTACACGGCATAGAAGGGGCCAGCCACGCCCGCGCCCAGGGTCATAAGCGCTACGAACAGGATGAGCCTTCCCACGGAGCTGGAGCCGACTTCCGAGAGGAAGTGGGTAAAGCCGTAGGCGGGGTCCTCCGGCAGGCGCAGGTCCGGCTCCGCCACTCTGGTCAGGAACCAGAACGAGGCGAGTCGGAAAGTCATGGCCATGAAGAAAACGGCCCCGAAACCGATGAATATCCCGCCGGGAACGGACTCCAGCACATACCCGGCGATGAGCGCGGCAGTCAGCGTCACGGCCCCCTGGAACATGCCCCGCATGGAGAAGTAACGGTTGATGCGGGTCTTGGGCACGACGTCGGCGAGGATGCTTTCCCAGTTGGCGTCCGCGACGTTGCTTGAGACGGTCAGCAGGACGGCGAAGACCAGGAGCGCCAGGATCATCTGGTTCGGAAAGAGAAGCGGGACGAGCAAGATCGGCAGCCAGATGACGGCGTGGAGGAACACGACGCTCAGCAGCACGGCCTTGCGGCTGCCCAGCTTGCGCACAAGCTGAGGAACGCCGAGCATGGTGACCGCAGCGGCAAGACTGGGGACGCTGCTGAGCAGGCCCACCTGCATGTCCGTGGCGCGCATGGCGACCGCGAACGGCACCAGGTACTGGTCCGTGAACCCGATCGTCGCCGCGCTGGAGACTGCCTCCAGCTTGGAGAAACGGATCGTCTTCTGGCCCTTCACGTATCCCAGGACGCGGTGCAGCATATGTGCGCCTTCTGTGGACTTACCCTAACGCCGATTCTTCCCCAGGGGGAGACGCGCTCATGCTACTGCGTTTCTTGAAAAAATTCAAGTCTTTGTTTGATATTTGGTCTCGAACTTAATCACGCGTAAACGTGAGAAGCTGCACACGGGCCAGAGCAAGAGGCAGGACAGAGACAGGCACGGCGTGGCGGCTAGTCCAACAGCTTCTCGTCGAACTCCAGGAACGAGCCGAGCGTGACGTCGGCCTGGGAGAGGTCCATGTCGCGGGTGTAGGGCGTCAGGATGGCGATGGCGCGCATGCCCGCGGCCCTGGCGGCCCGCAGCCCCACCGGCGAGTCCTCGAACACCAGACACGCGCCGGGCGGGACACCCAGCCTGCGCGCCGCCAGCAGATAGACGTCCGGCGCGGGCTTGCCGCGCTCCGCGTCGCCGGCGGAGACAACGGCGCTGAAGTACTCGCGGACGCGCAGCGTGTCCAGGATGGCGTGCACCCAGGCGATCTCGGAGGAGGAGGCCACGGCCATCTTCAGGCCGCGGGCCTTGAGGCGGGGCAGCAGCTCCACGAGCCCGGGCGTGGGCGTCACCCGCCCGCGCAGCGTCTCAATGACCGCCACGTCGTAGCGACGGAGCCACTCCGCCACGCTGCCGGAGAGACGGAAGCGCTTCTTGAGCCAGCGCCACGTCTCCTCGGCGGTCGTGCCGAGAATCTCGCGGTTCTCCTCTTCCGACAGGCGCAGGCCGCGCGTCGCCAGGACGACGTTGATGGCTTCCAGATACAGGGGCTCGCTGTCGCAGAGCACCCCGTCCATGTCGAAGATGACGGCTTGCAGCAGAAGAGACCCCTTATTTCTTGGCCCGAATGGGGCGCGTGACGGCCCTAGAGTCGCCGAATGTGGAGAAGTAGGCTGTGTGGTAGCCGCCCAGTCCGCCCGCGACGAAGATGAGGAACTGCCATGCCTCCCTCGCGTAGCGGATGTGGCCGTTTTCAATCTGCCCCAGGCCCGCAGCCTCCATCATCCTGATGCGCCTGCGGCTCATATAGGTCGTGGGCAGCTTCAGGTGCTCCAGGAAATACTCCTTGACCTGCTGCTTGGTGTATTTGGCGGCGATGAGCTTGGCGTGGCCCGGGCACATCATCAGGCCCATCTCGCCGAGTCCGTAGAACGGGAACACGCTATTGCTCGTGGCGCCGAGCATCCCGCCGGTCATGTTCTCCAGCAGTTCGTCAGCGTTCTGGCTCTCCGTGTCCAGCAGGTTGAACGCGGAGGCGGGCGAAAGCAGCGTCACCGTGCTCTCTTCCTTCTTGAAGCCGCGCTCCACGTGTAGAGGCTCCCAGGGACTCTCCTCCTCGTACTCGCCCGCGCAGAGGGTGAAGGCACCCGGCATCTTCCAGGTGGCCTTGCAGGTCTGCTCCGGTATGCGGCCCGCCAGGTTGATCATGATGAGGCTGACGGCGCGGCCTATGGTGGCGTTGGCGCGCTTGCGCGGCCCCAGGACGCTCCACGAGCAGTTCACGTCAATCTCGTTGCGGACGGGGCCGTTGATGATGACGAACGGCACCGTGGGGTTCGTGGTCGTGTTCATGCCGAAGAGCTCGAAGTGGGGGTCGCCCGCGGCCTCCACGGCGGCGACCACCGCCGGGAAGTACTCCGGCCTGCACCCCGCCATCACCGCGTTGATGGCGATCTTCTCCACGGTGGCGTCGGCGCGGAGCGGCGGGAGCTGCGCCACCACCTCGTCGGGGCGGCGGTTGACGGTGGCCATCATGCGCTGCACGCGCTCCGCCGTCGGCGGAATGATCGGCAGGCCGTCGGTCCAGCCCTTCTGATAGGTATAGTCGAAGATGGCCTCGATGTCGTCCTGGACGTCCATGACTTTGGCGCGGCTCGCCATAATGCACCTCTCTGCATGGCTTTCAGTTGAACGCGGCGCAGGCCCCTGACGCAGGGATTCCCCCTCCGCGCAAGCTCAGGGAGGGGGAACCCTGAAACGAGAGTCCCGGAATATCGGATGCGGGAGCTCCGGTCCGTCCGGGCTCCCGGTGCGGCAACCTAGTGATGGATCGCCTGCTCCTTGGCCTGGCTGACCTTCTGGACGATCTCCTCCAGCTTCTCTTCCGCAATCTGGCGGATGCGCTCGCGGGGGAGCGTCTCGAAGGGGTGAGGGATGACGACTATCGGCAGATCGGGGTAGCCCAAGGCCTTGGCGGAGTTCTTCGCCAGGCTGACGAACTGCTCGGTGACGATGGCGACGGTCGGGACGCCCCGGTTCTGCACTTCAACCGTGTCGTGGATACACCACGATGTGCAGGAGCCTCAGGCGGCGAGTCCGAGGATGGACCAGTCGCTCTTGGAGGCGAAGTCGTCGAAGACCTTGCCCCAGGTGACGGCGTCCGAGCGCCCGCGAATGGCGCGCTTGCCGGTGGCGCAGCCGTCGCTGCCGGTGTACAGGTAGTTTACCTGCTTGACGCCGTACCGCTCCGCCAGCAGCTCCTTGACGCGCTCCATGAAGATGTCAAAGCTGGGCCACTGCACGCGGAACCCGACAGAGGTGTTCGCCACGTTCTGCAGCAGTGGGGCGAGGCGCTTCCTTCGCTCAGGGACTTCCCCCACGGGGTCCAGGATCTGGATGTTCGCTCCCATAGAGCCTCCTTCCCGAGAGACACGCCGATGGCATGTGCTCGACGGGTGCAGAATACCACGACGCCCGCAATCTGACAAGGGGCGGAGCGCGCGTGCCGCGTCCTTGCCATTCAGAGTTCGCGCCCTGGCTGACGCCAGATACCTCACCCCTGACCCATCTCCTGCAGGAGAGGGGTGGAAAAAGTCTGGGGACACCCCAGACCCCGGCGGGATCTGCGTCCCTGCACCTGCTTTTTGCACAGACGTGATTGTGTTCCCTTGCTCTCCTGTGCTTTCCTGCGGGAGATGAGAAGCTGCAAATCATAAGAGACGCCCCCCTCGGCTACGCTCTCCGCAGGAATCCGGAGCTCTTTCGCGGAAGGACTGCGCCCCGATGGACTTGTGCCGAACACGTCCAAGACGGGGCGCCGACAGCTTGTGTTATAATCCACGCTTGGACGCTCCATTCCGGGAGGCCCTGTCCGGCTGTCTCCCTGAGTTCAGAAGGAGAGCGGCATGAGCTTGCTCCTTTACGTCACGTCACTGGAAGCCCGCGCGGGCAAGACGGCCCTCAGCGCGGTGCTGGGCCAGCGCTTCCTCCAGCTTGGCAAGCGGGTCGGCTACTTCAAGCCCGTGCGCGTGGTCCGCGGCGCCGGCGAGAGCGAAGACCCGGACGCCCGCTACATGCAACAGGTGCTTCGGCTGTCGGAGCCGGTGAGCGCGCTCGCGCCCGCCATGCCCGCCGACGAGATGGCGGAGGCGCTCGCCCGCAGGGGCGCCGTGGCGAGCCGCGTCAAGGCGGGGCTGGACGCGGTGGCGCGGGACAAGGACGTGGTCATCGTCGAGGAGGGCTTGGACGACCAGGGCAGCGGCCTGGCCCTGGCGCAGGCCTCGGGCGCAGCGGCCCAGGCCGTGGGCGCGAAGTCGCTGCTGGTCGTGCGCCCCGTCCAGCGGGTGCAGCCGGACATGGTGGTCAAAGCCGCCAAGGCGTTGGGGCAGGGCTTCGCGGGCGTCGTGTTGAACGCGGTGCCGCGGATGCAGGAGCGCTGGGTCCGCGAAGAGCTGCTGCCCGCTCTGACGCAGCAGGGGGTACAGGTCATCGGCGTCATTCCGGAGGAGCGCGCCCTCCTGTCCGTGACCGTGGAGGACATGGTGAAGCGCCTTGAGGCGGAGGTGGTGCTGTGCCCGGACCGCCTGGGGACGCTGGTGGAGAACATCATGGTGGGCTGCCTGACCCTGGACAACGGCGACCAGTACTACACCCGGCATTCCAACAAAGTGGTCATCAGCAGGGCCGACCGCCCGGACTTTCAGTTCGCCGCGCTGGACACACCCACGCACGCCCTCTTTCTCACGGGCAACGCGGACACGAGTTTCTACGTCCTGGAGAAGGCCGAGACCCTGAAGGTGCCGGTTGTCCGTACGCGCCGCGACACTCTCTCGACCATCGCCGCGCTGGAGCCGCTGCTCGCGGCGCCCGCGTTCTACTATCCGCAAAAGCTGGAGCGCATGACGCAGCTCGCGGCGCAGCACCTGGACGTGGCGGGCATCGTGAAGACGCTGGGCCTGGGCGCGGCGCCACAGGGCGCGTAGTCTCCGCGACTCTCGCGGTCGTCGGGAAGTCACATCTGGGGGACTGAAAAGTTCCCCGAAAAGCCTATTGTACCCCCGTGAAAAAAGGGTATAATTGTTGCTTGTGGATTTTTTTTGCAGGAGGGCAGGTGATTGAATGCGCTAGGAACGCATATCCTCATGGAGATGCGGGACTGTAACAGCAAGCTGCTGGACGACCTGCCTTTTGCCCAGGAGACCCTGCTGACCGCGGCGCGGACTGCGGGCGCGACCATTATCGGGCAGACCTTCCACAAGTTCAGTCCCCAGGGTGTCACCGGCGTGGTGGCCATCGCGGAGTCTCACCTCTGCATCCATACCTGGCCTGAGTACGCGTATGCAGCGGTGGACATCTTCACGTGCGGCGAGGCGTTCAAGCCCGAGATGGCCGCGGACTACGTGGCCCGCGCCTTCCAGTGCCAGAACCCGGTGAAGACGGTGGTCAAGCGGGGTATTCTGTCCGACGGCCGGCCCGTGGTCATCCCTGCCGAGGCGACTCGCAAGGAAAGCAGGCACAAGGTCAGGCAGGGCGCCACTGCAACTGTATGAGTACAGACTCGGAAGCTTGCTTAGGAACCAGTTCCTTCGTGGAATGCTCGGCGGAGAGCTAGACCGGCGGGAATAGTTTTTTTTGCCTTTTTCAGCGCCCTGCGCAGGGCGCTGTTCCTTTTTAAGCGCCGTCGCCTGAAACGCGCCGCTCCGCGGGCTGCGTGGAACGCGGCGTCAGGGCGAGCAGCGCCCCGCTCGCCAGCCAGGAGGCCGCGAAGAGCGCCCACATGCCGTCGTAGCTGCCCGTCGCGTCGCGGATGACGCCGCCCAGGAGCGGCCCCAGGCCGGTGCCCATCACCATGGCGGGATAGACCGCGCCGCGCAGTCGTCCCAGCGTGCCTCTTCCGAAGTAGCTGGTCCACACCATGATTTCGGCGACGACCCACCCGCCGACGCCCAGCGGGTACAGCAGCACGAACGCGATGACGCCCGCCGCATAGCCCGCCACGGCGAGCAGCGCCAGAATGATCAGTCCGCTGGCGATAAACATCGCCGTCATCGCCCATCGGGCGTTCCAGCGCACCAAGCCGGCTCCCCAGAGGGGCTTGGCGACGATCAGCGAAATGGAAAACACCATGAACAGTCCGCTGGCCAGTGCAGCGGGGTAGCCGATGTCCCTGAGATAGGGGTAGAAGTGTACGAGCACGCCCTGGACGGGGATGCGTGCAAGGGTGATGGCGACGGTGATGAACCAGAACGCCCGCGTACGCACGGCGTCTCGCAGCGTCCACGTCGGCTCAGCCGACTGTGCGTCGGACGCGGGAGCCGCAGAGGTCGCCGTGGCCTCGGCCGCCGCGGTCTCGGTCGCTCCGTCAGGCTTCAGCCCCACGTCCTCCGGCTGCCGCCGGACGACGATGGCCGACAGCGGGACGATGAGGACCAGCGTCGAAACACCCAGGATGGCCCAGGCGGCCCGCCAGCCCACCGTCTCTATCAGCATATAGACGAGAGGGATGTAGAGGACGTTGCCGGTGGACAGGCCCAGGCTGGCGACGGCCAGCGCCAGGCTGCGCCGCCGGACGAACCACTTGGCGACCAGCGCGGAGCTGACCAGTTCCGACCCAATGGCGATGCCCAGGCCCCACAGTACCCCGAAGCCGAGGTACAGGTGCCACAGCTCGGTGGACGCGCTGAGCAGGAAGAGCGCCGCTCCCCCGGCCAGGCCGCCGCCCACCAGCAGAAGGCGCGCGCCCAGAGGGTGGTCGCAGAGCATGCCCGCGAACGGCCCCGCGACGGCGCCCGCGATGGTGCGGACGGTGATGGCCGCGCCCATGGCGCCGCGGCTCCAGCCCATTTCCGTCCCCATCGGAATCAGGAACAGGCCATAGCTGACGATGCCCGCGCCCGCGTGGACCATGCTGGTCATGAACCCGGCCACGACGACCCACCAGCCGTAGAAAAGCTGGCGCGGACGTCGGGAGCGGCCCGTCGTCGGGGGCTGCTGGCTGGCTTCCTGACTGGAGGACGTCATAGTGCGAAACTGGCCGCCATTATACGCCCGTGCGCCGTGTGGTGCGGCGCTCCATGTCCAGCAGCCGTTCCTTCAGGGCCATGCCCAGGCCGTAGCCGCCCAGCTTGCCGCCGGACGCCACCACGCGGTGGCACGGGATGACCAGGGGCATGGGGTTCGCGGCCATGGCCCGGCCCACGGCTCGCGCCGCCCGCGGGCTGCCCACCTGCGCCGCCAGTCCGCCGTAGGTGCGCACCTCGCCGTAGGGGATGGCGCGCGTCGCATCCAGCACGCGCCGGGTGAACGGCGGCGTCCGCGAGAGGTCCACCGGCTCCTCGAAGCTCACCCGCTCGCCGTCCAGGTAGGCCCGCAGCTTCTGCTCCAGCGCCCAGCCCAGGCCGGAGGAAGGGGCGTCACGCAGGAGCGTGAGCCGTGGGGCGTCACGCCGCAGCGCGGATTCCGCCTCGCCGGGGTGTTCAGCGGGCCCCGCGACGGCGACGAGGCCGCGCCGCGTCCACGCGATGCCCAACCACCCGATGCGGGTGAGGAAGACCCGCGCACGGATGGGCAGAGGCTGCGTTGGCTTGCGCTTCTTCACCGGCATGTCTTCCTCCATTTGTTCAGCGTTTCCGTGTTGTGCGGCATGGGGTTCCACCATCCCCCTGTGTCCCCCTTCCTCGCAGGAAGGGGGAGAAAAAAGGCTGGGGGTTACCCCCAGACCCCCGTTCCTTCGCCTTCGCTCAGAGCTTGCCCTGAGCCTGCGAAGGGACAGGCTATGAGGCTTCGCCCCTCTGAGCACCCCTGTTTCAGGAGCCTCCTGGCATCCTGAGTCGGACGCTCATGGCATAAGTCCAGCGGGTGCAGGGCGGCCCTGCGGCCCGCCGGAAGGTCTGGGAGGTGTCCTCCCAGAATCCCGTTTTTATCCCCCTCTCCTGCAGGAGAGGGGGAAGGGGGTGAGGTATCTGCCAAAAGCAAGGGCATGAACTCCGAACGGCAAGGAGCTGGACATATTCACATGACCTTAGTGCATCACCGTCCCGCCGTTGACGTTGAGCGCCTGCCCCGTCATCTGGCCCGACTCCGGCGCGCACAGGAACGCGATGACCGACGCCACGTCCTCCGCCGTCGCGACGCGACCCAGCGGGATCTCGCGGCCACGCGTCTCCAGCATCCGCGCGCGCATCTCCTCGGCGGAGAGGCCGGAGTCGCCGAGACGCGTGCGTGCCGTCCAGTCGAGTCGCGCCGTGTCCACCGTGCCGGGACAGACGGCGTTCACGCGCACCTGGTGCGGCGCCATCTCCAGCGCGAACGCCTGCGTCAGCCCTATCAGCGCGAACTTGGAGGCGCTGTACGCCGCCATGCGCGGCCTGCCCAGCCGTCCCGCCTCCGACGAGACGACGACCACGCTCCCACCCTTCCCCCGCTCCACCATGCGCCGGCCCACCACCTTGCAGCAGAGGAACGTCCCCACCACGTTCACCGACAGCACGCGCCGCAGCTCCTCCTCCGGCAGGTCCAGTACGGGCACGCGGTCGCCGCCGGGACGCGCGCCCGCGTTCGCGACGAAGATGTCCACGCCGCCGAAGCGGGCCAGCGTCTTCTCGACGGCGGCCTGGACCTGGCTCTCGTTCGAGATGTCCGCCTCGATGGTCAGCGCCTTCCGCCCGAGCGCCTCGACCTCCGCGGCGACGCTCGCAAGCCCCTTCCAGCCGGCCTGCTCGTCCGACGGCTTCTGGTCCGGCGGCCATGCGACGTCCAGAAGCGCCACGTCCGCGCCGTCCCGCGCCAGGCGCAGCGCCGTCGCCCGCCCAATGCCACGACGCCCTCCCGCGCCCGTCACCAGCGCCACCTTGCCCCGGAAGTCGTACGCCATACCCTCACCTCTGCTACGCCGCCTGCTATAATCGCAGGGGTAAGGATACACGAGAAAGCCGCAGCACGAAACATGGATATCCTGTCGGGACTCAACCCCGCCCAGCGCGACGCCGTCCAGCACATCGAGGGGCCGCTCCTCATCATCGCGGGGCCGGGCAGCGGCAAGACGCGGGTCATCGTCCAGCGCATCGCCTACCTGGTCAAGGTGTGCGGCGTGACGCCGTACCACATCATGGCCGTCACCTTCACCAACAAGGCGGCGAAGGAGATGCGCGACCGGCTGCTCACCATTCTGGGGCCCGCCGGAGTGGAAGACCTCACGCTGGGCACGTTCCACGCCATCTGCGCGCGCATCCTGCGCCGCGAGGGCAAGCACATCGGCCTGGACCCCGCGTTCAGCATCTACGACGGCGAGGACCAGTTGTCCGTCATCAAGCGGGCGATGGACGAGGCGGGCGTGGACAGCAAGCGGCACCCCCCGCGGGCCATCCTGTCGGCCATCTCCGCCGCCAAGAGCCAGCTCCTGGACGTGGAGGAGTTCGGAAAGCGCAAGGGCAGCTACTACGACGAGATCGTCCAGAGGACGTACCAGGCCTACGAGGCGCTGCTGGCCCAGCAGAAGGCGCTGGACTTCGACGACCTGCTGGTCAGGACGGTGCGCCTGTTCCAGCAGAAGCAGGACGTCCTGGCCCGCTTCCAGGGCCGCTACACGCACGTGCTCATTGACGAGTTCCAGGACACGAACATCGTCCAGTACACGCTCGCGCGGCTCATGGCGGGCAAGTGGCGCAACATCTGCGTCGTCGGCGACCCCGACCAGTCCATCTACTCGTGGCGGCAGGCGGACATTCGCAACATCCTGAACTTCGAGAAGGACTACCCGGAGGCGAAGGTGGTCTATCTGGAGCAGAACTATCGCTCCACCGGCACCATCCTGAAGGCGGCGGACCGGGTCATCGCGGCGAACAAGCAGCGCAAGGCCAAGAACCTGTGGACGGAGAACCCGCCGGGGGCGCGCGTCGCCGTCGTGGAGGCGTACAACGAGCAGGAGGAGGCCCAGTTCGTCACCGGCGAAATCGAGCGGCAGGTGAAGGCGGGCCGTCACAAGTCGGGCGACTTCGCGGTGATGTACCGGGTCAACGCCCAGTCGCGCGCGGTGGAGGAGGCGTTCCTGCGCCACGGCCTGCCGTACCGGCTGGTGGGCGCGACGAAGTTCTATCAGCGCCGCGAGGTCAAGGACATCCTGGCCTACCTGCGGCTCATCCACAATCCCTGGGACGACGTAAGTCTGACGCGCGTGGTGAACGTGCCCAACCGGGGGATCGGCCAGAAGACGATGGACGACCTGACGCGGTGGGCGAAGGCGCAGGGCCTGCCCCTCTACGCCGCCATGCAGGCGGTGGCCGCGTCACGCGACGCCGAAACGCCCGTGGAGCACCCCTTCCATCCGCGCACGGTCGTCGCCATCGCCAACTTCGTGGAGCTGATGGACGGGATTGTCGAGGGCGCAAAGGAGCAGGACGTGGTGCAGCTCCTGGACGAGGTGGCGCGGGCGACGGGCTATCGTAAGTTCCTGCTGAGCGAGGACGAGAACGACGGCGAGGAGCGGTGGGAGAACGTGCGCGAGCTGCGGACCGTCGCCAGCGAGTACCAGCACCTCGGCCCGGAGAGAGGCCTGGCCGATTTTCTGGAGGGAGTGGCTCTGGTCTCGGACACGGACAACATGGACGAGAAGCGGGACGCGGTGACGCTCATCACGCTGCACCAGGCCAAGGGGCTGGAGTTCCCCGTGGTGTTCATCGTCGGAGTGGAAGAGGGCTTGCTGCCGCACAGCCGCAGCCTGGAGGACCCGTCAGAGATGGAGGAGGAGCGGCGTCTCTGCTACGTCGGCATGACGCGCGCCAAAGAGCAGCTCTTCCTGGTGCGGGCCTATCGGCGCGCGTTCATGGGCGCCGTGGGCGAGAGCGGGCCGTCGCGGTTCCTGCGCGACATTCCGCATGAGCTGGTAACCATGCGCGAGGGCGTCGCGCGCAGCCTGCTGCCCGAGGCCGGGTGGCGGACCGTCGCCGCGCCGCAGAAGCCCGCGATGAGCGGCGCGCTCACGGAGACGGCGGGGGCCGCGGCGCCCGCGACAACGTACCGCGCCGGCGACCACGTGCGCCACGCCACGTTCGGCGAGGGCGTGGTCGTGAGCTGTGCCCCGGCTCGCGGCGACCACGAGGTGACGGTGGTGTTCAAGACGGCGGGGCTGAAGAAGCTGCTGCTGAGCTACGCGCCGCTGGAGCGGGTGGAGGGATAGGAGTGAGGCCTGGGGGACACCCCCAGCACCCCCGTCAAAGAGGGCTTTGCCCCCTCTGGACTCCCCTTTTTAGGAAAAGGCTCCGGCGCTATTCTGTCGGCTTGTGGCCGTTCCCGTTGCCGTTCTGGCGGTACGTCTGGTACTCCTGCCAGAGGCGAAAGAGAGCGGGGTCCGGGTTGGCGATGGGCCGCTTCCGCGTGACCTCCGCCAGCGCGTCGTCGAAGCTCAGGCCGTGCTTGGTGGCGAGGTGCGCCGCCGCCACGAAGGGGGCGCGGCTGACGCCGGACGCGCAGTGGAGCAGCGTGCGGTGCTTCTCCACCAGGTCGTCGAGGACCTCCAGGGCGCGCGCCAGATCGGCGGGCTTGTTGCCCGGGCCGTCGTAGAGCTGGACTCTGTGCCAGTCGAAACCCATTCCGGGGATGAATGTGGGGAAATCGTTGAGACTCAATACACCGGCGATTCCCTGGCGCTTGAGCTCCTCATGGTTCATGGCGTCGTTGATCTCGCCGACGGCAAGCCGTTCGTTTATCCAGTGCAATGTAGAGGCGTCCTCCTTGTCAATGTCCAGGGCCGGATACCGGCTCCCGGCATGTGCGTGCTTGACATAGCATAGCCATGTTTTCGAGAGCCGTCAACATCGACCAACGTGCGCTGACGTGCGCGCGGGCGCCTAGTCCACTCAGTCGCAGCGCGGCGGGAAGCTGTCCCGCTTTTTCCGCGCGTATCTGCGTGTTATACTGAAACGTTCACTATGGACACGATTGACGCAGGCATCACCCCCGTGGCATCGCCGGAGACGGCGCGGCCGGACCCAGCCCTCGCCGTTCCGTGGCGCGGCATGCCGCGAGCGCCGTCCACAAGCACGGACGTCGTCGCGCCGCGTCTGCCCCCGTGGCTGAAGGTGCGCTTCCCCGCGGGCGACACCTATATGCGCCTCAAGCGTCTGATGCGGGACAACAGCCTGCACACCGTCTGCGAGGAGGCCCGCTGCCCGAACATCGGCGAGTGCTGGAACGCGGGGACGGCTACGTTCATGATTCTGGGCGACATCTGCACGCGGAGCTGCGCCTTCTGCGCGGTGCGCAAGGGTAAGCCGCAGGGCATGGACTGGGACGAGCCGGAGCGCGTCGCCGCGGCGGTGAAGCTGCTGGGCCTGCGCTATTGCGTCATCACGTCGGTCAATCGCGACGACCAGCCGGATGGCGGCGCGGGCATCTTCGCCCGCTGCATCCAGCGCATACGCGAGGAGGCCCCCGACTGCAAGGTCGAGGTGCTGACCCCCGACTTCATGGGCGACCGGCAGGCCATTGAAACGGTAGTCCGCGCGCACCCGGACGTTCTGAGTCACAACACGGAGACCGTGCCACGCCTCTACCGGCGCGTGCGGCCCAAGGCCACCTATGAACGCTCGCTCGCGTTCATAGCCCAGGTCAGGGCCAGCGACCCGGGCATCGTCACCAAGTCCGGCGTCATGGCCGGCCTGGGCGAGACGTGGGACGAGATGACGCAGACCATGCGGGACATCCAGCAGGCCGGCTGCGACATCCTGACCATCGGCCAATACCTGCGGCCCTCGCCGTGGCACGCCGCCGTGGAGCGGTTCTACACGCCGGAAGAGTTCAAGGAGCTTGCGCGGCTGGGCATGACGATGGGCTATCGCCACGTGGAGGCCGGGCCGCTGGTGCGCAGCTCCTATCTGGCGGAGCGCCAGGTACAGAGCATGACGGCGGCCAGCCGGTAAGCCGGAAGAAAGGCCAGGCCAATGGACAAATACAACGTCGCGATCATCGGCGCGGGGCCCGGCGGCTACGTCGCCGCCATCAGGGCGGGACAGCTCGGCCTGAAGACCGTCGTCGTCGAACGCGAAGCGCCGGGAGGCATCTGCCTGAACTGGGGCTGCATTCCCACCAAGGCCCTCCTGCGGAACGCCGAAGTCCTGTCCCTGTTCAAGCGCGGCAAGGAGTTCGGCTTCACCTTCGACAACTTCAAGGCGGACTACGCGGTCGCCCAAGCGCGCAGCCGCAAGGTCGTGGAGCGGCTGGTCAAGGGCGTGGAGTTCCTGCTCAAGAAGAACAAGGTGGACTACGTGCAGGGCACGGCGCGCCTGGCCTCGCCGACACGCATTGAGCTGACCCCCGGCGGCCAGGCCATTGAGGCGGACAACGTCATCATCGCCACCGGCGCACGGCCGCGGAGCATCCCCGGCCTGGACCCGGACGGCAAAAACGTCATCACGTATCGCGAGGCGGTGACGCTGACCGAGGTCCCGGAGTCGGTCGTCATCATCGGCGCGGGCGCCATCGGCGTCGAGTTCGCCTATCTGTGGCACACGTACGGGAGCAAGGTCACGCTGGTGGAGGCGCTCCCGCGTCTCGTCCCCACAGAGGACGAGGAGATCAGCGCGGAGCTTGAGCGAAGCTTTAAGAAACAGGGCCTCGCCTTCTTCACCGGCGCCAAAGTGGAGGGGGTGAGCTGGGCCGACGGAGTCGCGCGGGTCGCGGTGGCCGCTGCGGACGGCAAGAAGAACGTCGAGGGGCGGAAGGTGTTGGTGGCCGTGGGCGTGCGACCCAACAGCGAAGGGCTGGGCCTGGAGACGCTGGGCGTCCGCATGGAGCGCGGCACCGTCAAGGTGGACGCGCGCATGCAGACCAGCGTGCCGGGCGTGTACGCCATCGGCGACGTGACCGGCGAGGTGCTGCTGGCGCACGTGGCGTCGGCGCAGGGCGTCGTTGCGGCGGAGGCCATCGCCGGGCGGCAGCCGCCGCGCCTGTCCTACGTTGACATGCCGCGCGCGACCTACTGCCAGCCGCAGGTGGCGAGTCTGGGCCTGACCGAGGCGCAGGCGCGCGAGAAGGGCCACGAAATCAAGGTGGGACACTTCCCCTTCCGGGCCATCGGCAAGGCGATCGCGCTGGGAGACACCGACGGCCAGGTGAAGGTGGTGGCCGACGCCAAGACCGGCGAAATCCTCGGCGCGCACATGATAGGCCCTGAGGTGACGGAGCTGCTGGGGGAGCTGTCCCTGGCCAAGCTGCTGGAGTCCACGCCGCTGGAGATGGGATGGGCGGTCCATCCGCACCCCACGCTCTCCGAGGCGCTGCGCGAGGCGGCGCTGGACGTGAACAAAGAAGCCATCCATACATAAGTGCGGAGGAGGGGCGGAGGGCGCGGGGCGCGCCGTCATACGTCAAGGAGGAAAACGCGGTGCAAGTTGTGAAAGAGCGGGCCATATCCAAGGCCCAGATGCAGGACTTCTACCGGCGGATGCTGCTCATCAGGCGCTTTGAAGAGGCGTGCTCCGAATGGTACATGCGCGGCAAGATAGGCGGTTTCCTGCACCTATACATCGGCGAGGAGGCATGTGCGGTAGGCTCCATCAGTTGTCTGAAGCCCGCCGATTACATCGTGAGCCACTACCGGGAGCACGGCCACGCCCTGGCGCGGGGGCTGGACCCCAAACGCATCATGGCGGAGCTTTTCGGGCGGACGACCGGCACCAGCAAGGGCAAGGGCGGCTCGATGCACCTGTTCGACGCGTCCAAGGGCTTCCTGGGCGGCTACGCCATCGTGGGCGGCATGCTGCCCATCGCCTGCGGACTGGGCGTCGCGGCCAAGCACAAGGGCGAGGGACAGGTGGCGCTGGCGTTCTTCGGGGACGGCGCGGTGAACGAGGGCGAGTTCCACGAGTCCATCAACTTGGCCTCCCTGTGGAAACTGCCCGTGGTGTTCTTCTGCGAGAACAACGGCTTCGGCATGGGCACCGCCATCCAGAAGACCTTCTCCGGCCCGGCCATCTACAAGCTGGCGAACAGCTACGGCATTCCCGGCGCGCAGGTGGACGGGATGGACGTGCTGGCGGTGTACCAAGCGACAAGCGAGGCGGTGGAGCGCGCGCGCTCCGGCGCCGGGCCCAGCTTCGTCGAGGCGCTCACATACCGCTTCCGGGGCCATTCCATGGCGGACCCTGTGCAGTACCGCAAGAAGGAGGAGGAGACGCGCTGGCGGCAGCGCGACCCCATCCTGCACTTTCCCAAGAAGCTGAAAGACGAGGGCGCGGCGACGGCGGAGGACCTCCAGCGGATTGAGCAGGAGGTGGACGGGGTGATGGAGGAGGCGGTCCGCTTCGCCGACGGGAGCCCCGAGCCGCCACCGGAAGAGCTTTACACGGACATTCTGGCGGAATAGGGGGCTGAGCATGGCTACCATCACCTATCGCGAGGCCATCAGCGGCGCCCTGCACGAGGCCCTCCAGGCCGACCCCAGGGTGTTCATCATGGGCGAGGACATCGGCGACTACGGCGGCTCGTACGCCGTGACCAAGGGCTTCCTCAAGGAGTTCGGCCCCGATCGTATCCGCGACATGCCCATCGCCGAGTCGGTCATCGTGGGCACGGGCATCGGCGCGGCCATGGGCGGCATGCGGCCCGTCGTGGAGCTGATGACCATCAACTTCAGCCTGCTGGCGCTGGACCAGATCGTGAACATCGCCGCCAAGATTCACTACATGTCGGGAGGCCAGATTACGGTCCCGCTGGTCATCCGGACGGTCAGCGGAGGGGGCAACCAGCTCGCCGCCTCGCACTCGCAGAGCCTGGAGGGCTGGTTCGCCAGCATGCCAGGCCTGCGCGTGGCCGTCCCCGCGACGCCCTATGACGCGCGCGGGCTGCTGCGCACGGCGCTGAAGGACAACAACACCACCATCTTCGTGGAGCACTCGCTGCTGTACCCACTCAAGGGGGAGGTGCCGGACGACTGGTACACCGTGCCCTTCGGGAAGGCGGAGGTCAAGCGCCAGGGCAAGGACGTGACCATCGTCTCCTACCTGCGCATGACGCAGGTGGCGCTGCGCGCCGCCGAGCGGCTGGCCCAGGAGCACGGCATTGAGGCCGAGGTCGTGGACCTGCGCACGCTGCGCCCCCTGGACGTGGAGGCGGCGGTGGAGTCCGTGAAGAAGACCAACAAGTGCATCGTGGTGGAGGAGACGTGGCGGACCGGAGGCTTCGGCGCGGAGGTGGTCGGCCAGATCCAGGAGGCGGCCTTCGATTTCCTGGACGGGCCGGTGATGCGCGTTGCGGGCAAGGACGTGCCCATGCCCTACGCGCGGAAGCTTGAGCAGGCCGCGATTCCCAGCGAGGATGACATCATCCGGGCCGTCAAGGCCCCGGCCTGATGCGCGTCCGGCCCGTGTACCTAACGTCCCGTTGATGTCTCAGTCAGAAGGAGGGCATCCGTGGCCACCGAAATAGTCATGCCCCAGATGGGCTTCGACATGAAAGAGGGCAAGGTCGCCCGCTGGCTCAAGAAGGAAGGCGACCCGGTCCGAAAGGGCGAGCCGATCGCCGAGATAGAAACGGACAAGGCCGTCGTGGAGATGGAGGCCTTCGGGGCCGGCGTGTTGCGCAAGGTCCTCGTCCACGAGGGGCGCACCGTCCCCGTCGGCGAGGTCATCGGCTTCATCGGCGCACCGGACGAGGCCCTCCCGGGCACAGCGTCCGCTCCCGCCGCCCCTGCCCAGGCCCCCGCGGCGCCCGCGGAGGCGAAGCGGCCCGTGGCCCCGGCTGTCGCGCCCGCGCCCGCCGCGCCGGGCGGGGAGGTCGTCGCATCGCCCATCGCGCGGAAGCTGGCGGACGAGATGCACGTGGAGCTGCGCCAGGTCACGGGCACCGGCCCGGGCGGGCGCATCACCAAGGAGGACGTCCTCGCCTACGTGGAGAAGCGCAAGGCCGCTCCCGCGCCCGCGGAAGCGCCCGCACGACCCGCCGCCCCCGCGCCCGCGGGCGAGCAGGTCATTGAGCTGTCCAAAATGCGCCTGGCGATCGCCCGGCGGATGGCGGAGAGCAAGCGCACCATCCCGCACTTCTACGTGCAGGTCGCCATTGACATGACGGAGGCCATGACCCTCCGCAAGGGCCTGAACGAGGCGCTGGGCGGCGGTGTGAAGGTCAGCGTCAACGACATGATTGTGAAGGCGGTGGCGGCCACGCTGGGCAAGTTCCCTCTATTCAACGCCAGCTACGTGGACGACAAGGTCCACGTCCATCCCCAGGTCAACATAGGCATCGCTATCGCGCTGGACCAGGGCCTTATCGCGCCGGGCATCCTGGACGCCAACCGCAAGAGCCTCGTGGAGATCGCCAGGGCCAGCAGAGACCTGGCGGAGCGCGCGCGCCAGGGCGTTCTCAAAGCGGAGGAGTACACCTCCACCACGTTCAACGTCACCAACCTCGGCATGTACGACGTGGACAACTTCACCGCCATCATCACGCCGCCGCAGAGCGCCGCCCTGTCCGTGGGCGCGGTCAAGCCGCAGCCCGTCGTGCGGGACGGCCGGGTGGTGGTGCGCGAGATGATGGTGGTGACGCTGTGCATAGACCACCGCGTCACCGACGGCGCCCAGGGCGGCCTGTTCCTGAAGGAACTGCGCGCCGCGCTGGAGAATCCCGTCAGCCTGCTGCTTTAGCCTCGCGGCGCGGCGACGGTCCGGGACGGGGCGGCCCCCAGGTCGCCCCCTGTCTCCGACTCCGGTAGTAGGGGAGTTTGAAGATCGCCGAATTCGACGGCTCAGTGCGGCCATCCTCATGGGGTATGTTGAGGACAGATCGCGAGCGCAAAATCGAATCGGCCACAACAAGCCGGAAAGGAAGTGCGGCCGTGCGTCAGCAGCGAATCAACCGCGTTTGCGGCAAAGTCCTGATGGTCCTGTCTCTTACGGCGTTGCTTACGGTCATCATCGGGTCCACTCAGCCGCCACAACCGGACGAAGGCGTGCTGGCGCGTATTTTTCAGCTGTCAATCGTGGCGGCGGCGCCAATGATTTTGCTTTTCCTCGCCACGGCGGACTGGCGGCACCCTTTGCAAAGCGTACGACCTTTGGCTTTTCCAACAGCCGCTTTAGTTCTCGCGTTTGGAGCCCTGTATTACCTCGAGCACAACCGATAAACCTCAACATAACCGCGGATCAAGCTGGCCCACTACCCCGCCCCTTTGCGATTTGACATTTGAAGCCAGCCGTGCCTATAATTTTCCGATTGTGCTTTCTGGAACGTGCCTTGATCAGGCCTTGATGATGCAGTTCAACGTAGCCCAACAACTGAAAGGGCCCATAGGTTCCGTCCGGCAGGCTGATGTGGACGATGTCGTCCCCGCCAGCCAGGGATCGGGCACCGAGCGCGTCGTGGGGACGTTGACGTTCCTGCGGACTGATCGGAGCATCCTCGTGACGGGCCACCTGGAGACGGAGACGTCGGCCATGTGCGGCCGCTGTCTGACGGGCTATCCGCAGGCGGTCGCGTTTGATATTGAAGAAGAGTTCTTCCCTACAGTGGACGTCACGACGGGCGCGCGTCTGCCCCTGCCTGAAGAAGAGGGGGCCTTTGCTATTGATGAGCACCACCTCCTGGACATGCGGGAGGCGGTGCGCCAGTACACCCTCCTGAGCCTTCCCATGAAGCCCCTGTGCAAAAGCGACTGCCGCGGCCTCTGCGCCCGTTGCGGCGCCAACTTGAACGAGCAGCCGTGCGGCTGCAGCGAGCCGCGCGATGCCCGCTGGGCGCCTCTGAAAAAGCTCCTGGCCCACGCCCATTCCCGGAACTAGTCTAAAGGAGTCCTCATGACACCTCTGCCTAAACGAAGGTTTTCCCATGGCCGGTCTGGCAACAGAGCGAGCCACCAGGCGTTGCGTCTCAAGACCCTCGCCCCGTGCCCCCAGTGCAAGACTCCCCGCATGCCTCACAGGGTATGTCCCGTGTGTGGCACCTACAACGGACGCGAGGTGGTCACCATCAAGAGCAAGAAGGCCGCCGCCTAAGGAATTTTCCTGGCCTGATGAAGCGCCCTCAGAGCGTCCGTCAGGCTTTTCAAACTATGAGGGGGTACGAGCTGGATGGGTAAGATCGCACTTCTCTTTCCTGGTCAGGGGTCCCAGAGCGTGGGCATGGGCCGCTCGCTTTTCGAGAGCTCGCCGGAGGCCCGCGCCGTGTTTGAGGAAGCGGACAGCGCGCTTGGCTGCAAGCTGTCCCGCATCTGCTTCGAAGGCCCGGAGGACGAACTCCGCCAGACCGTGAACGCACAGCCCGCCATCATGACCGTCAGCGTGGCGTGCATGCGCGCCGGTCAGGGCGAGGGTCTCGTGGACCTGTCCTCGCCCCTCTTCGTCGCGGGGCACAGCCTGGGCGAGTACACCGCCCTGGTCGCCAGCGGCGCGCTCTCGTTCTCTCAGGCCGTCCGTCTCGTCCGCGAGCGGGGGCGCCTTATGCAGCACGCCTCCACCGTCCGTCCGGGCGGCATGGCCGCTATTCTTGGACTGGACGAAGTGGCCCTGGAAGAAGTCTGCCAGCAGGCGGGCGCCCAGGTCGCCAACGTCAACTCACCTGAGCAGATCGTTATCAGCGGCCCCCGCGACGGAGTCGCCCGGGCCATGGACCTGGCCAAGGCGCGCGGCGCACGGCGGGTCATCCCGCTTGAAGTGAGCGGCGCCTTTCATTCCTTCCTCATGCGCCCGGCCGTGGAGGGTATCGCCAGGGCCGTGGCCGACCTCCGGTTTTCGCCCGCGGCGGTCCCCGTGGTGGCCAACTGCACGGGGCGGCCCATCACCTTGGTGGACGACATCAAGGTGGAGCTTATCAAGCAGATGTGCAGCGCCGTCCACTGGTCGCGTTCGATGGAGTACATGCTGAGCGCGGGCGCTGACACTTTCGTGGAGATCGGCCCCGGGCGCGTCCTGTCCGGGCTGGCCAAGCGCTTCAGCAAGGACATCACGACCATCAACATTGACGGCACCCCCGCTGGCGCAGACTCCCACGCCTAAGTCCATAGCCGTCATGACAGCCACCCTCTCCGGGAAGGTCGCCCTGGTCACCGGCAGCGGCCGGGGCATAGGCCGAGCGATCGCTTTGCTCCTGGCGCACAGGGGCGCCACCCTTGTCTTGAACGACGTGGGTGATCCGGCCCCCGTCCAGTCCGTCGCCGCGGAGATTCGCGCTGCGGGAGGGACGGCGTCCGTCCTTCTGGCCGACATCAGCGCCTCCGACCAGGTCAACAAGATGATGGAAACTGCCATTCATGAGCACGGACGCGTGGACATTCTGGTGAACAACGCGGGCATTACGCGGGACAAGCTCCTGCTCCGCATGTCCGACGAGGAATGGGACAGGGTGCTCTCCATCAACCTCAAGGGCGCCTTCCTGTGCACCCGCGCCGCGCTGAGCGGCATGCTGCGCGCGCGCTGGGGACGCATCATCAATATGGCGAGCGTGGTGGGCAAGACGGGGAACGCGGGCCAGGCCAACTACAGCGCGGCGAAGGCCGGGCTGATCGCGCTGACCAAGACGACCGCCCAGGAGGTGGCGTCTCGCGGAGTCACCTGCAACGCCATCGCCCCCGGTTATGTAGAGACCGAGATGACGATCCATCTGCCGGAGAGCGTCCGCACGGAGTTCCTCAAGAGGATTCCCATGGCCAGGCCCGCTCAACCCGAGGAGGTCGCCAGTGCGGCCGCCTTCCTGGCCTCTGAAGACGCCAGCTATATCACCGGCCACGTGCTGAACGTGGACGGCGGCATGGTGATGTGCTAGGGAGCGGGCTATGCGCAGTTCCCGGCGGAAGGCCCGCGCCCTCGCGTTCCAGGTCCTCTTCGAGGTGGACTGCACGCATCACAACATGGAAAGCGTCCTTCAGCACGTTCTGGAAGACGCCAGGCTGACGACGCCGCTGGAGGAATTTGTACGGAAGCTCACGCAGGGCGTCCAGGGACATCTGGGGGAAATTGACAAGCTCATCCACCGGTTTGCCCCTGCCTGGCCGGTGACGCACCTTGCGCCGGTGGACCGGAGTATTCTGCGAATTGCAATCTTCGAGATTTTGTTCGATAATGAGACACCGCCAAAGGCCGCCATCAATGAAGCCGTGGAGATGGCGAAGCTCTTTGGCAGCGAGACCTCTTTCAAATTCGTTAACGGCGTGCTGGGCAGCCTGATGGCGGAGCGGGAGAAAACGAATCTCGTCACCGCATAGGCGGGCCGGAGGCGTCGGCGAAGAGTCCGGGACGCCAGGTAATATCAGACAACACTCGCATGATGAGACCGGAGACGGGCCGGTCAATCGCTCGCGGAAAGGAGGATGGACCTTGCCGAAGGAAGGCAAAGTATTCGACCGGGTCAAGAAGATCGTCGTTGACCAGCTGGGCGTGGAGGAGAGTCAGGTCAAGCTTGAGGCCTCGTTTGTCGACGACCTGAACGCGGACTCCCTGGATCTTGTCGAACTGATCATGGCGTTGGAGGAAGAGTTCAGCGACGGCAGCAAGAAACTGGAGATATCCGACGAGGACGCGGAGAAAATCCGCAGCGTCCAGGACGCCGTCGAGTACATCAAGAACAAGACCGGGCTGGAGTAAGCGTGGCGCTGGCGGGATTCCGCGTACTCTATAGTCGTTATGAACAAACATCGAGGTGCGCCTCCTTGGGAACGCACCTCGATTTCTTTGGCGGCGCTCACCATGCCGCGGCTCCGGACCCCTGAAGGACGAAAGCACACCGTCATGAAATCGGCGGCTGGCTGCGGGAGAGGGAGCGCCCGAAGGACGCTCCTTTGCATCACCCCCTGTACGGGCCCGAGGACGTAGGGCCGTGGACATCCTGCAGGCGGGCTTCCTCGTCGTCCTCGGGGTTGTCGTCGGCACGTACGGGACGCTCATAGGAGCCGGCGGCGGTTTTCTGCTGGTGCCGGTGCTCCTCTTCATGTACCCGCATGAGAAGCCCGCGATCGTGACCACCATCTCCCTGGCGGTGGTCTTCTTCAACGCCCTGTCCGGCTCCGTCGCGTACGGGCGCATGCGGCGCATAGACTTCAAGTCGGGCGCGCTGTTCGCCATCGCCACCGTGCCCGGCGCCGTGCTGGGGGCGCTGGCCGTCTCTCTGGTGTCTCGCGGCCTGTTCAGCGTGGTCTTCGGCGTGGTGCTCGTCGGCATATCGGCGCTGTCGTTCACGAGCGTACGCGTCAGGGAGTCGCCGGACCGGCCGGCCAGCCTCTTCTGGAAGATACGCACCCTGGTGGACCAGTTCGGCCAGCGCCACACGTACGCCTTCGATCTGCGCATCGGCCTGGCTCTGAGCTTCGTGGTGGGCTTCCTGGCCAGCCTCCTGGGCATCGGCGGCGGGATTGTCCACGTGCCCGCCCTCGTCCACCTGCTCCATTTCCCGGTCCACATCGCCACCGCCACGTCACACTTTGTGCTGGTCATCACCTCCCTGACCGGCTCCGCCGTCCACGTGGCCTCCGGCGAGCTGGGCCCCGGAACGGGACTCGTGCGCGTCCTGCTGCTGGCCGCGGGCGTGCTGCCGGGGGCGCAGATTGGCGCCCGGCTGGCGGTGCATGTCCGGGGGACATGGATTATCCGGTTGCTGGCGCTGGCGCTGACCCTGGTCGGCCTGCGCCTCGTAGCCCTCGGGCTCTTCGGGTAAGGCCTTTGTTGACGGGGTCTTAGACCTTTGCTAATATGAACCGCAACAAGGCTGTGGGTGTGCGTGTGGTACGATGGGGACGCTTGGACAAACGGGACGCCAGACACGTGCCGGTGGTCGGCACGATGGGCGGGGGCGGCGTGTCGCGCCTCCGCCTGTGCGTTTCTATGGAGACCCTCCGGCGCCGCGGGAGGTCTGACAGCTCTATTTTGAGGTTCTAGCTATGGCGGAAGGACAACCCGCTCAAGCAGCCCTGGACGCCCTGCACCGGGAGTGCTCCGCGTGCACCGCCTGTGCCCTGGCGAAGGGGCGGACGCACGTGGTGCCCGGCGAGGGGCCTGCGCGCGCCCAGATTATGTTCATCGGCGAGGGGCCTGGCTATCACGAAGACCAGCAGGCCCGTCCGTTCGTCGGCGCCGCGGGGCAGCTCCTGACGCAGCTCATCGAGCTGGCGGGCCTGAAGCGCAGCGACGTCTATATCACCAACGTGGTCAAGTGCCGCCCCCCCAACAACCGGGAGCCGCTGCCCGGCGAGATAGAGGCCTGCAAGAAATGGCTGGACAGCCAGATTGAGGTCATTCGTCCGTTAATCATCGTCACACTGGGGCGGTTCTCACTGGCGCGCTTCCTCCCCAAGGAGTCCATCTCCAAAGTTCACGGCGTGTCCCGCACATACAACGGCGTCCATATCCTGCCCATGCTGCATCCCGCCGCGGCGCTCTACCAGCAGAGCCTTCGCAAGACCCTGGAGGAGGACTTCAAGAAGCTCCCGTCTCTTCTGGCCCAGGCCCGCGCCGATGGGTCCGCGCCCGCCGCGCCGACCAGGCTCCCGGAGGAGAATCCCCGCCAACTCAATATGTTCTGAGCATTATGAGACCCCCGGCGGCAGCGCCACACGGCGCGGTCCTGAAGGGGTCGGAGTAGAGAATATGACAAGGGACAAGTTACGCATTATTCCCCTGGGCGGCCTCGGCGAGGTCGGGATGAACATGATGGCGCTGGAATATGGCGACGACATCGTCGTCATTGACTGCGGCGTGCTGTTCCCCGAGTCGGACATGCTGGGCGTTGATCTGGCCATCCCGGACATGACGTATCTGGTGCAGAGAAAAGAAAGGGTCCGGGCCGTGCTGATCACGCACGGCCATGAGGACCACACCGGCGCCTTGCCCTGGCTGCTGCGCCGGGTCAACGTGCCGGTCTATGCCCCCCGGCTTGCCCACGGCCTGATAGAGGTCAAGCTCAAGGAGTACCGCCTCCTTCGGGAGTCCCAGCTCCACGTGGCGAAGCCGGGCGTACCGCTGGAGCTGGGGGCCTTCGCCGTGGAGTGGTACCGCGTGTGCCACAGCATTCCGGACTCCACGGGCCTCATCATCCGCACGCCGGTGGGCACGGTGGTCCACAGCGGCGACTACAAGATTGACCACACACCCGTGGATGGCAAGCCCACGGACTTCGGCAGGCTGGCGCAGGTGGGGAACGAAGGCGTGCTGCTGTTCATGGCGGACTCCACCTATGCGGAGGTCCCGGGCTACACCCCCTCCGAGCAGGTCGTGTCAGATACGCTGGAGCAGGTCATCGCCAAGGCGCCCGGGCGGGTCATCGTCGCCACCTTCGCATCGCTCATCTCGCGCATTCAGCAGGTCATGAACGGCGCCGCCGCGCACGACCGTCGTGTCTGCGTCCTGGGCCGCAGCATGGAGGACAACGTGCAGATGGCGCTCAAGCTGGGGTATCTGGCGGCTCCGGCGGGACTCCTGGTCAAGGTCCACGAGGCGAACTCCCTGCCGCCGCACAAGGTGGTCTTCATCACCACGGGCACCCAGGGCGAGCCGACCTCCGTGCTGGTGCGCGTCGCCAAAAAGGAGCACCGCGACCTGTCCGTCATCCCCGGCGACACCGTGGTGTTTTCCGCGTCGGCCATTCCTGGCAACGAGACGCTTATCTCCAGGACCATTGACGACCTCTTCCGGCTGGGCGCCACCGTCCTGTACGACAGGATAGCCCGCGTCCACGTGCACGGCCACGCCAGCCAGGAAGAGCAGAAGATGATGATCAGCCTGCTGAAGCCTCAGTTCTTCATCCCCGTCCACGGCGAGTACCGGCACATGGTCATTCACAGCCGGCTCGCGCAGTCCATGGGCGTTCCGCCCGCGAACACCTTCGTCCTGGAGGACGGGGACGTGCTGGAGCTGAACTCCCAGCGGGGAGACGTCGTGGACAAGGTGGCGACCGGCCCCACCTTCGTGGACGGCTCGCGCCTGTGGGACACGGACAGCTCCGTGCTGAAGGACCGCCGCCTGCTCTCCCGCGACGGGTTCGTGGTCGTTATGGTGGCGCTGGACAAGGGCACGGGCCGGCTGGCGGGCAAGCCGGAGGTGGTCTCCGCGGGCTTCGTGGACGAACCCGACCTTCTGGACGAGAGCCGCCAGCTTGTCATCAAGACGCTGGACAAGGGAGGCGATCGCCCCGTGGAATGGAGCTACGTCAACTCGAAACTGAAGGAAGTCCTGGGGCGTTTCTTCTACGAGCATACGAAACGCCGGCCGATGATCATGCCGATGAGCGTTGACGTATAGGGGGACGACGCGATGTCCGGTGCTCGCGCGCCGGGTCGGCAGGGGGTGACGATGGTTGAGCGGTTCCGCGCCTTCGCCGCCACGCGCTGGGGACGGCGCTTGCTGCTGTTCCTGACCGCGTTGCTCCTGCTGCTCATCTTCGCGCGGGCCGCGTTGGACCTGCTGCGCACGGTGATCGAAACCCTGTTCCAGGTCTTCGGGCTGGGCGTCTTCCCCTTCGGCGTCATGGCCCTCATCGTGGCGTGGAAGGTCGCCGGACGCGGGATGAAGCCCGTGGCGGCGCGCTGGAACCGCTGGGCGGGCGCCGCCGTCCTGACGCTCGCCGCGATGGGACTGCTCGCGTACGCCTCCGGCGAGGGCACGGTCTTCGCGCCCGCACCTCTCGGCGGGTACCTGGGCCTGCTGGTGCGCGGGCCGAACCCGCTGCTGGGCATGGTGCGCGTGCTGGCGGTGGTGTTCGCCGGCCTGCTCCTGGTGGCCCCGCGCCCCACGTGGCGCTTGACCCGGCTTTTCCTGACGCGGCTGTGGGTGGAGTTCGCGGCGCTCGGCCAGGTCATCGGCGATGGCCTGAGCGCGCTCGCCCGCGGCGCGTGGAGCAAGGCGCGCAATCTGATGACATGGGCGCCAGCCAGGCCCACGCCCGTCCCCGCGCCCGTCCCCTCCGCCGCGGCCTCTGCCGCGGCGGGCGAGGCCGCCCCTGCGTCGCAGCCGCACGAACAGCTCTCGCCGGAGACTCCGGCTGCTCCCGCGCCCGCTCCGCCCACCGCCGCGCCCGTCCCCCCGCACGCGCTGGCCAATCCGCCCATCACCAAGAGCAAAGACCTGGCGGCGCCCACGCCGGGCTTCGGCCGGTGGCGCCTGCCCGCCCTTGACCTGCTGGAACGGAGCAACGAGGCGCAGGCCAATCAGGAGGAGCAGCAGCGCCTCGCAAGGCTGATTGAGGAGTCGCTCGCCAGCTACAACATCGAGGCCAAAGTGGTCCAGATCAACGCCGGACCCACCGTAACCCAGTTCGGCATCGAACCCGGCTGGGTGCGCAAGTTCGTGAAGGTCCAGGAGAGGGACAGGGACGGCCGGCCCAGGCTGGACAGGAGCGGCCAGCCCATCTTCCGGAACGACGAGGTCTCGCGGACACGGGTCAAGGTGGAGAGCATCACGGCGCTGGACAAGAACATGGCCCTGGCGCTGGCCGCGCCAAGCATTCGCATAGAGGCGCCCGTGCCCGGCAAGTCCATCGTCGGCATCGAGGTGCCCAACCCCAAGATGTCCCCCGTGTCCCTGCGCACCCTCATCGAAAACCCGGCCTTCCAGAAGCAGAAGCAGAAGACCACGCTGCCCATCGCCCTCGGCAAGGGCGCGGGAGGCGAGGCCATAGTCACGGACCTGACCAAGATGCCCCACTGCCTGGTGGCGGGCGCGACCGGCAGCGGCAAGAGCGTCTTCCTGCACGCCATCGTCACCTGCCTGCTGATGCACACGACGCCGGAGGAGATGCGCCTGCTGCTGGTGGACCCCAAGCGCGTGGAGATGGTGGCGTACAAGGGCGTGCCCCACCTGGTGACACCCGTGCTGGTGGAGCCCGACAAGGTCGTGCCCTACCTGAAGTGGGCCACCGTGGAGATGGAGAACCGCTACAAGAAGCTGGAGAAGTCGTCGGCGCGCAACATCGAGTCGTTCAACCAGACGACGCGCGGCGAGAAGATGCCCTACCTGGTCATTGTCATTGACGAGCTGGCCGACCTGATGATGACGGCGCCCGGGGACGTGGAGTTCTACCTGTGCCGACTGGCGCAGAAGGGCCGCGCGGTGGGCATCCACATGATAGTCGCCACGCAGCGGCCGTCGGTCAAGGTGGTGACGGGCCAGATCAAGGCCAACTTCCCCACGCGCGTGAGCTTCAACGTCACCTCCATGGTAGACTCCAGCGTCATTCTGGACACGGTGGGAGCGGAGAAGCTCCTGGGTCGCGGCGACATGCTCTATCTGCCGTCCGATGCCCCCATGCCGCGGCGTCTGCAGGGCCCCTACCTGTCCGAGCAGGAGATTGACCGGGTGGTGGGCCACTGGAGGGCGCAGCGGGGCGCGGCACCCGTGCCGGAGCTGGTGGTGGAGGACGAGGAGCAGGCCGCCGCGGAGGGCGAGGGGCACGGCTCGTCCGACCCCCTCTTCGAAAAGGCGAAGAGCCTGGCCGCGCAGCATTCGCGCATCTCCACGTCCATGCTCCAGCGCAAGATGGGCATCGGCTATCCGCGGGCCGCGCGCCTGATGGACCAGCTTGAGGAAGCGGGCATCGTGACAGCCGGGGAGCCGGGCAAGTCACACGAGGTGGTCGGCGAGAAGGGCGCGCCGGCCCAAGTGGACGCGGACGCAGGCGACGATGCCGTCGAGGAGGCTGGCGCCTCAGCGGCGCCGGAGCCGGACGCGCACGGCACGAAAACCCAGGGCAAACAGGCCTAACCCGAGCGCGGGGCTGTCGTTATTGTGGGCAGAGACACCCTAGCGCGCCCGGCTGGCATGGTGCATACTTAATAGCGAAGCCAGGGACGGCCCGGCGTAATCCGTGACCTTCTTCGGAAGGGAACAGGGGTGCTCGTCTGAAGAACTTGGCGGACCTGCTCAGCTTCATCATTGAACACGAGGAAGAGAACGGCAAGGAGTCGGAGGAACTCTGCGTCTCCTGCCAGTACGCCCTGTCCTCTTCCGACGTGTACCTGCGCTATCGCGTCTGCCCTCAGTGCGGCTTCCACTACAGCCTGGGCGCCCGGGAGCGAATTGCGCTCATCGCGGACAAGGGGACGTTCCAGGAGATGGACTCCCATCTTGTCTCGACGGACCCCATCTCCTTCTCCGGCTCCGGCGAAGCCGCCTCTCCCTATCGAAAGGACGTCAGCCAGGCGCAGAAGCGCACCGGCCTCAGCGAGGCGATGGTCACGGGGACGTGCCGCATCGGCGGGGCGCGCGCCGTGGTCTGCGTGCTGGACTTCGGCTTCCTGGGCGGCAGCATGGGATGCGTCGTCGGCGAGAAGATGGCCCGCGCCTTCGAGCGGGCGCTGCAGCAGCGGCTGCCCGTGGTGGCGGTGGTCGCGTCCGGCGGCGCGCGGATGCAGGAGGGCGTGCTCTCCCTGATGCAGATGGCCAAGACGGTGGCCGTCGCCAACCGCATGCAAAAGCGCGGGCTGCCGTTCCTCGTCGTCCTGTCCAACCCGTCCACGGGCCAGGTGTACGCCAGCTTCGCCAATCTTGGCGACGTGCTCATAGCGGAGCCGGGCGCGCTCATAGGCTTCGCGCCTCTGCGGGTCATGCAGGAGGCCACGGGACGCCCGCTCCCCAGCGACGCGCACACGGCGGAGGCCCACCTGGAGCGCGGCATGGTGGACATGGTGGTGGAGCGGCCCCGGCTGCAGGAGGTGGTCTCCACTCTCCTGGACCTGCTGGGGACGCGCGCCAGTCTGACGGTGAAGGACGCGCGCGCCCAGGCCAGCCCCGCTCGCAGCGAAGAGGACTCGGCGTGGGCGCGGGTGCAACTTGCGCGGCACAAGCAGCGGCCCACCAGCGAAGACTACATTCAGTACATCTTCACCAAGTTCATCGAGCTGCACGGCGACCGCCTGTACGGGGACGACCCCGCCATCGTCTGCGGCCTGGGCTATCTTCAGGGCAAGCCGGTGGTGGTCGTGGGCCACGAGCGAGGCCACGGGCCGGACGGCGTGTCCGAGCACCGCGGAGGCCGCCCCTACCCGGAGGGCTTCCGGAAGGCCCAGCGCGCCTTTCGCCTGGCGGCCAAGTTCCGGCTGCCGGTCATTTCGCTGGTGGACACGCCCGGCGCCTATCAGGGGCTTGAGGCTGAAGAGCGGGGCATGGGCGGGGCCATCGCCACCACCATGGCGCTCATGACGGACCTGCCCGCGCCCGTGGTGGCCGCCATCATCGGCGAGGGCGGCAGCGAGGGCGCCCTGGCCCTGAGCGTGGCGGACCGCATTCTGATGCTGGAGAACGCCATCCTCGCGCCCGTCTCGCCGGAGGGAGCGGCGGGCCTGCTCTACCGCGACACGGGCAAGGCGGACGTGGCCGCATCGTACCTGAGGCTGACGGCCCAGGACTGCAAGAAGCTGGGAATCGTGGACGCCATTGTCCGCGAGCCGGCGGGCGGCGCGCACCAGCAGCCGGACGAGGCCGCGAAGGCGCTGCAGCGCGCGCTGGTGCGGGCGCTGGCCGACCTCCAGGGCAGGTCGGCGCTGGTCCTGCGGTCGGCCCGCTACCGCAAGTTCCGCAACATGGGCGAGTACAGCTCCTACTTCCAGGAGGCGGTCAACCGGGAGATGCAGGCGCTGCGCTCCTTCCTGGCGCACCGCCTCGTGACCCTGCGCGCCCAGATCCGCGAGAGCCGGCAGGCGGCGCAGACCGCCCGCGCGTCCAGGGCGAAGGCCCGCGCCAAGCAAGCGGCTTCCTAGCAGGGTGCTGAAAAACCCTTTCGACCATTCCCGTGACCCCCTTTCTAGCAAGGAAGGGGGAAGATGTTTGTATCTGAGGGATACCCTCAGACTCCCAGCAAAGGGGCTTGGCCCCTCTGCACTCCGTCCTTTTCATCAGCCTGTCAAAGCAGGGTCGGATGCCGTGACTCCCTCCGCGCTGGAAGCCGTCGCCCGCACCCTTCTCGCGGCCTACCCCGTCCGCGTGATGCGCTGGCGCAAGAGCCTCTCCGGCGTGGCGTGGCACGTCGAGAAGGAGGGCGTGTTCGTGGAGACGCGCATAGAAGCGCCGCGACCACGCACACCGCTTTCGTTCTCCATTTTCGCGCATGAGATAGGCCACCACCTGCAGCACATGGAGCGCGCCTCCTGGCCGAGCCGCATGGAGCAGGAGCACGACGCCTGGGAGCGCGCCTTCGCGCTGATGCGGGAGCACGGCGTCCCCATCACGGAAAAGGTGGAGAAGCGCTTCCACGACTCCATGCGGTACGCGCTGGCAAAGGCGCTCCGCCGGGGGGCGCGGCGCGTGCCGCAGCCCTTCGAGCATTTCCTCGACGACCCGTACATCCAGCGCGTGCGCGAGCGCGCGGAGCGGCGCAGGGCGGGACGACGACGGCGGGCGTGGTGGGCATAGGCGTTCCGCTCACCCTGAGCCTGTCAAAGAATTAGCGTTCCATTGCCGGTTATTCTTTGCCTTGCACCAGCCTAGACCCTTCACGTCGTTCAGGGTGACACCTCATCACACGCCATACTCAGGGAGTTCACCAAAAGCTGGCGAGCGAAGAATCAACCCTGGATATGTGACGCCACCGCAGACCAGACCTCCGCACAGGTATAATAAGGATGGCGTACGCATGCCGGCGTGAGTAAAGAGAGAGGCCATACCACGATGAAAAAGTTTATCCCGGCCCTGATAGCGGTAGGCGTCGTCCTTGGCATCGTGCTCATCGGTGTGCTCATCATCGCGGGCACCTACAACTCACTGGTGGCCCAGTCGCAGGCCGTGGACTCCCAGTGGGCGCAGGTGGAGACCCAGTATCAGCGTCGCTACGACCTCATCCCGAACCTGGTGAACGCCGTGAAGGGCGGCATGGCGCAGGAGCGCGCCGTCTTCGACGCCATCGCCGAGGCGCGCACGCGCTACGCTGGCGCGCCGACGCCCGACGCCAGGGCCGCCGCGGCCAGCCAGGTGGAGGGCGCGCTTGCCCGCCTGCTCGTCATCATGGAGAACTACCCGCAGATACGGTCGCTGGAGGCGGTGCAGGGACTGATGGCGGAGCTGGCGGGCACGGAGAACCGCATCTCCGTGGAGCGCCGCCGCTTCAACGAAGCGGTGCAGGGCTACAATACGTCCATCAAGACGTTCCCGACGGTCGTGTTCGCGGGCATGTTCGGGTTCAAGGAGCGCGCGTACTTCCAGTCGGTAACAGGCGCCGCGACGGCCCCGAAGGTGGAGTTTTAGAACAAATGTTGCTATAATCTTGCTCAAGAATCATGCATAAAAGCTATGCACGGAGGAGTTGTGACCAATGAATGGACAAAATAGGGAAGACTTCCCTCAAAAAGTGATAGACACCATCGCAAAAAGGGCTGGGTACATGTGCTCATGGCCCAAGTGCGGCAAGAGGACGGTCGGGCCAGGCGATTCTCAATCTCAAATAGTCAACATAGGGGTTGCCGCTCACATCAATGCAGCTGCTCCAGGTGGGCCACGATACGATCCACAGCAAACGAGCGAACAGCGGGCGGCTGCTGAAAACGCTATTTGGCTATGTCAAGATCATGGAAAGATGGCTGACGCCGATACCACCAAATATCCAGATCACCTTCTCAGAAACTGGAAGAAAGTACATGAGGAACACATTCGCCAAACAGTTGGTAAGCAGGAGGCCCCTGCTCTGACTGTGGTTTCAGGTGAACATATAGCACGCGGTCGAGGAAACGTGACCGGACTCGACATACAAGGCCCGGCAATCATCAAGCCAGGCACTCGTTCCTTGGCCGAGGGGGAAGGAAATATCACTGGTACCAGAATAGGAGGGCCTAAGTCAGACCATGGCAACTAGTTACTTCGGGTACATCTGTCCGCGATGTCATTGCACTGTAGATATAGGAGCCTCAATTGGCAGGGGCGAGCCCCAGTGCCCCAGCTGCAATACGACGATGGTGCCCAACCCTCAAGGCCGAGCGAGCGCCGCTAACGTTTACTGTCCAACCTGTAAAATTGCCGTCGGCCTAGTCAACTCAGATCGCTGCCCCCAGTGCAATGGACCTTGGCATCCCTTGCCATAGTCGCGAGATATAGAAGGTTCAAGTCACGAGGAGAACCAATCGAGACTGCTCCCCGAGAAACAGCCTCACACATCACTGGTGCTCCTGAATTGCGGTCAAGTCTTCGAAGGGTCATGCCAATGCCTTTACGCCAACCCCCAGCGCCAATTCGGAGACAACTGCGGCAAGAAGTGAACTGGGGTTGTCCGGTCACTGGCTGTGGGAACCCTTTCTTGAGCTATCATCACTTTGCCCCACCATTCCGGGACTTCACGACCGAAACGCCCCATGATCTCAAAGGTATTATTGCCTTGTGTCTTGCCCACGCAGGTATGGCAGACGGAGGTGCCTTCACTGATGATCAACTCAGGGAAATGAAGAGGAATCCCTTCCTTCGTGGAGATCAGGTAGTCGGCCATAATGATTGGCTCCGTCGCAATACGGTGCTCCGGGCCGGGACCAATATATTTGTCAACATCGCAGCTCTGGTTACAGTGGATGGTCAGAAAGTCGTCTGGTTCAACCGTAGTCCTGAGGGATACCTACAGTTGTCAATGAACGTCTTGGACGCCTCACGTCAACCGCTGTTCGTGATGGAGAATAACGATTGGATAGTTTCTGGGCCGCTCAGCGACCTAGAGGCCAAACCTCATGGGCGGGACCTCGTCGTGAAGTCTCAGGTTGACGATTTCTGGATGAAGTTGGGGTTTGATAATCTGGAGGAAGCGTCCTTCCGGTCTGAGATTGAAGAACGGGAGTTAGAGAGGGAGCGGAAACGAGTCGCAGAGCACAATGCTATGATGGCGGCACTGAGGGCTCGTACATCCGATGCTGAAAAGTGGCTTGTAGATGAAAGTCTCGAAGAAGACAGGATTCGTCGAAGGGCATGGGATCGCCTTGCTCCAGCCATCGGGGAGTGGCCAGCATTGGAGGTCACCTTTGAAGGACAACTGCCCGCGCCAATCAAGGTGGTTTCCTCAAATAAGGAGATACAATTCGGGGGTGTTCACATGAGGGGAAGTCTAGTTGTGGGGCCTTCTACGGTGTTTGCGTTCAATTATCAATAGCTCATTTTCTCAGAACGACTTCATAGCATCGCTTCCTCGATTTCGGGAATCCATTTTTGACTCATGATGCTGGCGACGATGGGCAAGAAAGGCAGAAGCTTGTTCAATCAGAAGCTGTTAGCTCTTCTTGACGCACCAGATATCCCACGGATGTTCAAAGTGAAGTGGAATGAACAAATCGGCAAAATTATAAGAGCACCGCTTAGCAATACCCACAGTGCGTTATAGTCGTTCCACCTGCGGCGCGACCTCCTCCATGAACAGGCGCAGCGGCTCCAGCGTGTCCGCGTCCGGGAAGCCGAAGATCAGATAGTCCGCGCCCGCCTTCACAATCTGCGCGCACCGCTCCGCGCACTGCGCCGGTGTCCCCGCGATGACGCTCCAGCCGTCGCCGACGCCCTGGGGCGCGTACCGCTCCAGCTTCCGCTTCAGCTCCGCCTCGTTGCGCGCGACGAGCATGCGCCCCAGCCGCGTCTTCACGATGGTCGCCGGGTCGCGGCGCTCCGCCTCGCAGTGGCGCGCCAGCACGTCGAGCTTCTGGCGCACCGTCGCGGGGTCGCCGAAGATGTTGCACATCTGCGCGTACTTCGCTACCAGTCGCAGCGTGACCTTCTCGCCCGCGCCGCCGATGACGATGGGCGGGTGCGGCTTCTGGATGGGGCGCGGTTCGCATTGCGCGTCCTGAATCGCGTAGTGCGCGCCCCGGAAGGACGGATGCTCCTCCGTCCACATCCGCAGGACGATCTGCGTGGCCTCCTCCAGCATCTTCATCCTCTCGCCGACGGGGGCGAACGGCCACCCGTACGCGTTGAACTCGCGCTCGACCCATCCGGCGCCGAGGCCCATGATGATTCGCCCGCCGCTGATGACGTCCAGCGAGGCGCCCATCTTGGCGAGGAGCGCGGGGTTCCGGTACGGGACGCTGGCGACCATCACGCCCAGGCGCACGCGGGACGTGCGGGCCGCGAGCGCGCCCAGCGTGACCCACGCCTCCAGGATGGGGGCGGCGCCGCTGCTCGTGCTGGCGGGATGCATCATGTGGTCCATGAGCCAGAGGGAGTCGAAGCCGACGCGCTCGGCCTCGACGGCGATGCGCTCGAGCGCGGGGTACATGCCGCGCGGGTCGCCGCCGGAGAACGTAGACTGCTGAAGGCCGAACTTCAGAGACAAGGGAAGCACCTCCTCCGCGCCGTGGGCTGCGTCCGTGTTTTGTCACGCGAAGCCTACGGCACGGAGGCGCGGCCTGTCAAAGAGGCGTCACGCGCGCAGACGGCTGCATTAGGGTTTTGTTCTCCGGGGTGCGGCGACGACCGGGCATCGACACACGCGGGGCAGACCCTTTGAATATCGCTCAGGCGGCGCTTCTGCTGCCGCCGGCGAGTCCCTGGCAACACGCGTCTGTCCCATGCTTGGGCATTGCCAGCCGCGTTGCCTCAGCCACATGGGGTGCAGGTCCCGCCCTCATGTTTTTGCCGACACGATAGACGGCTAGCTTCCTGGCTGGCTGGCCCGTTGCACGGCGTGCTGGTAACGCGGAGGACGCCCGTAGCGCTGGCGGAATCTCCGGAGGTGCACTCGCTCCATGGGTTTGGCGGCGCGAGCTTCCTGCGTGATTTCGAATCTGAAGCGCGTGGCGTCCGGCATCTTGTTTTGATACAGACGCCGAAGGATCTCTCTAAGGCTCGTGGAGGTACTTCCAATGCACAGAATCTCGCGGTTACGATCGCCAAGCTCGTAGGCGCCCGGCGCATCCGGGACTGCAGCGATCGCCCATTCCATGAATGGGTACCATCTCTTCCGGAATGGCATAGCTCCTCCATGCGCGCATCCATGCGCAGGGGGGTGATGTGCGTGCACGCACGCAGCGCCTGGTTCGCCTGAAGACAAACCTATCGACCAATGCACCTGTGTGCCGAGCCTCAAGACACTCGAATACCGGCGTCCGCGCGAGACTGCAGGCAATGTCAATTGTCCGCGACGGGGTCCGCGCTGACCCTCGTTCGTGACATGGGACCGGCGCTACGTAAAAAACCTGTAGAGCAAGGAGCCTGCCTGCTCCGCGGCGAGATCAGGTACTGTGTCTTTCACGAAGAGGCCCGTCAGGTCCTGCAGGAGATGCCGAATCTGATTGGTACGCTCGAAATCTCCGGGATGGGGGGCATAGGTCACGGAACACAGGTCTTCGTCAGACGTTACTCCAAAGCATCGCTTGAACCGGACCAGTCCCTCCTGTCGCACGCTGCTCCGGCCGAGGTCCAGAAAAGTGCATCCTCGTTCCTTGGCGGCCAGCATGCCGTGCCACATCGTCAGGTCGTTCGGACGCAGATGAAGGTACTCATGGGAGGAGGCATTGAACTTGTAGTAGCAAGCGTCCTTCCACAGGAGGAAAAGAACGCCACCTACGGGGCGGTCCTGGTACATGGCAAGCAAAAGAAATCCCGCGCCCTTCTCCACGAAGTGGTCCCAGATGGTCTCAAAGAAGGCGTACGGTTGGGCCAAAAGGCCGTACTTTGCTCTCCTCAAGCGAAGGTGCAGCAGGTACCACTCCCGGAGCTGGCTCTTGTCCACGGCCTCCTTGACTGTCAGTCCGCTTCGCTGGGCGAGCCTCACGTTGCGTTGTGCGCTGGCGCGCAGACGCTGCCAGAGTGTCTCGGTGTCCGCGGTCAGGTCGATGCCCTGCCATTTGAATTGCGTCTGCTGCACAATGGGCGCCCCAACGGCGGGGAGGTTTCGGACAAGGGTACGCAGAGTCCAGGGCTTCCCGTCTCTGACAAGCGATTCCGCAAGTGAGTTGGCCTCTGCAGGGCTGGGGGCGAGCGGGTCGCAGAAGTCTGAGAACGCCAGCGTGACGCGGCGGGACCCCAGGGCGTCGTCTACCTGGTTCCAGGGGATCCCAGCGATAGGGCGTCCGTCCTGCTCGATGATGGATGCGCAGATAGGAAGGTTGTAGGTCTCTTGCACAACCCTCATCCATTCGGGCGAATGGAACAGGGTAGAAGCGTTGCCGGCAACCAGCGCCGCCCATTCGGGGCTGGTAATCGGGTCCACAACCCGGAGCGTCCGCAGGCTCGCAAGCTGGCTCAACATTCTGTCAATCTCCCGCTTCAGAGCACTGACGCGAGTGCGTCTTCAGCCAGCATACGTGCGGTGGAAGACGCTTGCACACCCAGATGCCGTATTCCTTCAAAACAGGGGAGCCTAGTCCTACGCTTGCGGATGGGTATGGCACAAGTCTAGGCCTTTGACCTCGCTAGCGGCGAAGCGACGCCGCGTAACGTGGCTTGTCAGGCAATCCGGTACGCCTGGAGCGTTTTCTGAGGGGTCTGGACGCCCGGATGAAGTATCCGCGATGAGGGGCTGGTCCGGGGAGCAGTGTCGGCGGGGTGTGCTGTCAGCTCTGATGTGCGGAAGACGAGTCGTCGGGCGTAGCGCTGTCGAGGCCTGTCGGTGTTGCGTTATGCTCGCGAATGAATGGGCTGCTCCTGTGAAGGTGAGGCGATGCGCTTGATGCGCTGTGCGACGTGTTGCGCATAGCTGCCGAGGTTCAGGCCATTTTCGACCCGCCTTCGTGCGTTTTGACCCATTTGCGCCGCCACGTCTCTGTGTTCGTGCAGGTACCGGACCGCATCCCTCCAACCTTCAACGTTCCCAGGGTCCACAAGCAGTCCAGTCTCGCCTTCGTGTACTATGCCAAGCCCGACCAGCCCGTCTGTCTTCGTGGCGATGACTGCCTTGCCCATAGCCATGGCTTCGTAGACGACGCGGCTTCCCGCCTGGCCGCCCCTCTGACCTCGAAGGGGCACGGCGACGGCGATCGCTCGCGCGTACAGCTCTCTGAGCTCTGTGGGGCCGCACCTGCTGAACCGGACGTTGGCCGGGTACGAACGTTCCATCTTCCGGCCGTTCTGCCATGGCCTCGCCCCGGCGATCCTCAGCTTGATGTCTGATTCTCGCATTGCCTCTATGAGCGTGGGGTAGTCCTGATACTCCTGTCCTACCGCGCTCACCACAAGACGCGCCGGCTCCACGGCCATGGGGCGCCAGAAGCGGTGGTCAGCGGGATGCGGGACAAAGGCGATCTTGTGTGGGGGGAAACCGAGGAGTCGTTCGTACCTGCCGGCGTTGACCGCGCCGGGACAGATGACCAGCCGGACATGCGTCTGCAGACCGAGGGCTCTCACCCACCGACTGGGCCCAATGTGAGTCGCCCGGCCCTCTCCAAACATCACCAGCGGCTTGCGGATTCGGAACGCTTTGAAAAGGGCTGCCAGGCCCAGTCCAGCCGCCTCTGAATCGGCGAATATCAAGTCGTACTGGTCACGCGTGCGGAAGGCCCGCCATGCGGCCTTCAGTCCAAGTGCCGTCGCGCCGGGTCGTTTTATTCGCGTTGCCGCGGATGTGAAGGGCGTAATCAGCGCAGCGCCCAACGCGTCAGCCACGGCCAGAAAATCTGGACACGGCAGCAGGTCACCTTTCACCCGTTCCGCCAGATCGGGAGGTACAGGCGTGGCGACCAGGACGGCTGTCCGCATAAGCCCTCACACGCGGGGTGAGCAGGGGAAGATGGCCGGAGCTGCAAAGCGGTTCAATTCACACCCTACTGCATCTGCAAAACTGCGGCCGCTTTCACGCCGTGCATGGTGTTTCTCCGCTCCTCCAACTCTCGGGAGCGCCGCTCTGTTTCCGCCATCGTGGTCAGAATGGGCTTCGTATCCAGCCCCCGGACGCACACGATGCCGTTGGGGAGAGGGTTCAGCACGGGAGCGCTCAGATTGGGCTTCTCTCCAAGGGCAAGCTGGACGGCGAGATAGGGCATGTTGAGTCCTCTCTGGGCATAGAGGATAATGCCTCCACTCATGAAGCGCCCCGCGTTGATTTCCGTGACGCTTGGTATGCCATTGTTGTCGTAGGCCATGTCTACGCTCATGATCCCATGGGGTTTCGGGTCAATCGCCAGGATGGCCCTCAGCGCTGTATCGTCCACCACCGCGTCCCGCAGGGTCACGCTTGCTCCGGTGATGCCCGTCACCCCTGACGGCGTCAGGTTCGAAAACTCCCAGTACAGCCGCCTGCGTCCCTGGGCGACGATCAGCTCTCCTTCCCACCAGATGGACTCCCAGGTCACCGTTTCCTTGCTGAGAAGCTGGGCCGCCATGAAATCGCCCCACCCATTCCAGAAATCTATCCACCTTTTGGCCTTATCGTAGTCTGACACCGGAAGCGACCCTTTGCCGCCTGTTCCACGGATGGCGCGCAACCACAGGGTGCCTCCAAGTTGTCGGAACGCGTATCGCAGGTCTGCTTCGGTGTTGATGAACATGCTCGCGGGGACGGGGACCCCGGCTCTCCGCCAGTGTTCGTAGGAATCCCATTTTGAGTCACAGACAGTGAGCGTTCGATGGCTGGGCAGGAAGATGCGGGTGCGCAGCCGGTCCCTGGCCGCCGACACAGGGAGGAGTTCAGCAGACAGCTGCACCATCAGGAGATCAATCCCCGCCTCGCTGATGATGTCGTTCAGAACGGGAACGTAGTCGTCATGCGCCGCTTTGGGGACCACGTGCTTTTCGTCGGCGACCGCTCGCTGGACGCCGAATTTGTCAGAGTCCACTCCAGCGATGTACATCGGTTCAGGAGCGATTCTCAACGCGTCGCAGAAGCCGATTGCCAGTCGTCCTCCCGCGCTTGTCACCAAGAGGTGTTTCATCTCTTTCCTCCATCAAAAAAGAGCCAGGCTTTCCGAAGTCACAGGCGCTCCCCGTTGAACGGGGTTATATCCTACGGGCTGCCGCCGTCGTGTGGCATCGCACTTTCGTGTATTGCGGCGAACACAGAACGGCGATGCACCCTGACATGGCTCGCCTAGGCGAAGAGGAGGACGTGAAGCCTGGAGGGGCCTAGTCTCATGGCCCTATCGCGTATAACTTTCCGTCCTGAGAAGTGATGAAGAGGACGCCGTCAGCACCGATGGCTGGCGAGGAGAGAATGGCGCCTCCCGTTGGGAAACTCCAGGCCGGAAAGCCATTGCTGGAGACGAGCGCATACAGGGACCCGTCATCCGCGCCTATGTAGATCGTTCCGTCCGGCCCAAGGGCAGGAGAAGAGTTGATGATTCCCCCAAGCGCAACGTTCCAGCGCAGAGTGCCGTTGCTGTTGATGGCGTACACGTTGCGGTCGCTGGAACCCACATACACCACCCCATCCTGTCCGATGGCCGGGGATGTTTCGATGATCCCTCCGGTGCCAAACCGCCATTTCATGGAGCCGTCGGGGTTGATGGCATAGACCCACTGGTCATCCGCGCCCACGTAGATGGTACCATCATCTCCGACAGCGGGAGATGACACGATAGCGCTCAGGGCTGTGAACTTCCACTTCATCTCGCCCCAGGGTGCGATTGCGTAGAGATTCATGTCCCCTGAGCCGACATAGATGGTGCCATCCTTTCCGATGGCCGGGGAGGACCGGACAATGCCCTCCGTCAGGAAGCTCCATTTGAGGGCGCCGTTCGGTCTGATGGCGTAAAGCTTGCGATCGTTCGAGCCTATGTAGACCGTGCCGTCAACGCCGATGGCCGGAGAGGAGAGGATAATATCCCCCGTAGCGAAGCTCCATTTCAATAGTCCACCGCTGCCGATTGCGTAGAGCTTCTTATCGTTGGCTCCTACGTACACCGTCCCGTTTGCCGTGACAGCCGGGGAAGACCAGATGGCGCCGCCGGTCGTGAACTTCCACCGCAGGTTGCCGTTGGGGTCGATCGCGTAGAGAGCATATCCATCTGCGCCAGCATATGTTGTGCCGTCGGGTCCAACGGCGGGAGACGACCGCATGGAGAACCCCGGGGCAAATGTCCACTTTTGCATGGGCCCGCGAGGCCCAATGTAGGGGGCGCGCCCAGTCCGCCTCTGGTCGCCCCTAAAAAGCGGCCAGTACAGAACGGGGCTGCTCAACGCGGGGTCCCTGGGTGGCAGCGTCGGCGTTGGCGTTTGCGTTGGTGTTGGCGTCACGGTTGGCGTCATAGTGGGCGTAGGTCTGGGCGTGCGTGTCGGCGTCGCCGTGGGCTTGGGCGTGGACGTGGGTCTGGGCGCAGGCGTCGGCTTCGGTGTGGACGTCGGCACTGGTGTCGATTTTGGCAACGGGGTCGGCGTGGGTGTGGGCCGCATGCTGGGGGTCGCCTCTTGCACATCTGGAGACGTGGCAGTGCGCATGAGGGCGAGTCCGGGAACGGGTGTTGCTGTCAGCGTGGGCCGGGGTGGCATGGTGGGACGGGGGGTCGGCGTACCCGTCGTCGTAGCCGTCGGCCATGGTGTTGCCGTCGGCTCCGGTGTCAGGGCGATCGGTACGGAAGGGCGTGCACAGGCGACGACACCCAGGAAGAGCAACGTCAAAGCCACAGCGGCAAGCGCGTATCTCACGGCGTGACCTCCATGACTGCGGGCCCTGTGTCCCGCCGCGAGCGGCGTTCTCATCCGACGCGCTCCATAAAAGCCTTGATTGCGACTTTCACGATGCTCGCCTGTTCTCGTGCCCGGAAACGGGCGCCTGAAAGCCGCAGCAACCATCGAAGCCCGCTGCCGTGGCACGCGGCGGCGTCTATTCTGCTGAGGTTGAAGAGAGTGTGATCGCGTTCCTCGACTCCGCAGGCCATCGAGTATCCGGACTCAGCGGCCATGGACCTCACCGCACTGTTTGAGCTCCCGTAGGGATAGCAAAATGCGCGGACTTCAACGCCAGCAGCCTGTTCCAGGGCTGCCTTTGACTCCGCAATCTCTCGCTCGGCTTCTTTCAGAGGTATCTTCGCCAACGGACGGTGTGTACAACTGTGCGACCCGACGGTCATGCCATTACGCAGGGCTTCTCTTAACTCTTGGATCCCGACGATGGGCGCCTCTCTGGCTCTGCCGCTCTCACTATCCCACCGGTTGACTCCCCCTATCGCGTCACTGACGACAAACACCGTCGCGCCAAAATGGTATTTCTGCAGGATAGGGACAGCGTGCACGAAGACGTCGCGGTAGCCGTCGTCGAATGTGATGGCAACATGCTTCAGCGTAGACATTCGCATGGACGCTAGATGGACCGCCTCCCGGAGGTCTACTACCTTGTAGCCATTCTCCTTCAGGTACCGCATCTGCGCGCCGAAGGCGGAAACCGTCGTGCTGAGATGGTAAGGGTCTGGCCCTTCGATGGCCGGAACTACGCGATGGTATCCGAGGATTGGGAACCATTCCAGCTTGCCGTCTCGTGCAGGCTGCGCTGGCTCGGCGGAGCCTCTGGGCGTGTTCTGTGAGGTCTCCGCCGGGAGCTCGCGATGTGGCGCGCCGTCCCGCGTCATCGCGCCTTCAACAACCGGCGCGTGTGGAGGGAAAGCGTTGGTTGGCTCGCAAGCGCCTCCTTGACCGCTGTGGCCACCTGGTACACCTGTGAATCCGTCATCTCTGGAAACAGGGGGAGTGACAGCACCTCGTTCGCGGCCCGTTCACTATTTGGGAAAGCGCCAACTTGATGGCCAAGATGGCGAAAGGCGCCCTGCAAATGCAGCGGGATCGGATAGTGGATGCCCGTGGATATGTCGGCTGCCGCCAGGGTGCGGCGAATGGACTGGCGAAGCGGAGAGCGCAGGACAAACAGGTGGTAGACAGGCACTGACGTGTCGTCTTCCTGAGGAAGCTGGATATCCACATTTCTCAACAGCTTGCGGTACGTGCGGCTCAGCGTCCGGCGCTTTTCGTTCCACGAGTCCAGCTTGGCCAGCTTTGTGCGCAGGACAGCCGCCTGGATCGTGTCCATGCGGCTGTTGTACCCGATATGTTCGTGTTCGTACTTCTCGCGCCGTCCGTGGTCGCGCAAGATGCGAATGCGGTCCGCGACATCTGCGGAGTTGGTGACGACTATCCCTGCATCTCCGTATGCTCCCAGATTCTTTCCGGGGTAGAAGCTGAAGCAGCCGATATCTCCAATACTTCCGACCCTCTTGTCCTTGTAGCGGGCGCCGTGGGCCTGCGCCGCGTCCTCAATGACCTTGAGATGATGTTTCCGAGCTACACGGCAGATTTCTTCCATATCGGCGGGAAAGCCGTACAGGTGGACTGGGATGATGGCCCTGGTGCGCGGTGTGATGGCCGCTTCTATTGCCTTTGGGTCAATGTTGTACGAGTCCGGAGTGATGTCCGCGAATACAGGCGTCGCTCCCGTGTGAACTATCGCCTCCGCCGTCGCGATGAACGTGAAGGGCGTTGTAACAACCTCATCGCCGGGTCCCACATCGCACGCCAGCAGGGCTAGCCGAAGGGCCTCCGTCCCCGACGAGACCGCCACGGCGTCATTAACGCCACAATAGGAGGCAAACTCTCTTTCCAAAAGCGCGACTTCCTGTCCCAGCACAAAATTAGCCTGGACCAGGACGCGCTGGATCGCCTCATCAATTTCGGGTTTGATTGTGTGGTATTGCGCTTTGAGGTCTACGAGCGGGATAGACAAGATTGCCCCCTTCCCAAGCACACAGTTCCCCGAGCACCTCGGGGATTTGTTTCCGGAGCGCCAGTATGCCAATCGCCGAGCTTCTCAGCGGGCGCAGCAGCCGCTTATGGATGACATCGAGTGGCCGGCGCCGTGGCGTGCGAAGCTCAGCGTGTCACGCCTGTAAGGGCAATCGCCTGTCATCGGCACAAATGTGCACAGGGAGGACAGGGACGGGCAGACCCTGCATCTTGAGTGAGCGCTGGGCAGCCTCCAGGACACGCGCTATTTCGACGCCGTTCCTGCCGTCGGTCAAAGGCCGCTTCCCCTCTTGTATGCACTCAATGAAGTGTCGGCACTCATTGGCCAGCGGTTCGGACACGGGAATGCGCGGCACATAGGTATCCCCCGAGTAGAGCTTGTACGTTGTTCCTTTCGTCAGGCTGTTGTTAGCCTGCTCGTTGTCTCCGTGGTTGGAGTCGACGGGAATAGCCCGCTTGTCATGCACGCGCAGCTTATCTTCGTCGTTAATGTCGTCGAATACCGCCATGCCTTTGGAGCCGACCAGGGTTGTCATCCGCAATTTTCTGGGGTCAAGCCAGCTAACATGAATGTTGGCAAGGATTCCGCCGGGGAAAGCCATGCTCACGAAAACCACATCTTCGTTGCCGGGGTTCAGCAAGCAGGTCCCGGTGGCGGAAACGACCGTGGGGCATCTGCCAAGCAGGTAGATCGCGATCGCTATGTCGTGCGGGGCGAGGCTCCAAAGCGCATTGATGTCTGTCTGGACGCGGCCCAGGTTGAGGCGCTGGGAGTACAGGTAATACAAATCACCCAGGGTGTTGTTTCGTACAAGCTCTCTCGCTTTGATAATGGCTGGATGGTATAGGAACGTGTGGCCGACCATGAGCACGCGCCCTGTCTGTTCCGCGAGGCTGGTCAACTCCTCGCACTCCGCGACGGTCATGGCCAATGGCTTCTCCACAAGGACGTGCTTGCCAGCGAGCAGCGCCTGCCGGGCAAGGGCATGGTGCGTCCTGGCCGGTGTGGCTATCACTACGGCTTCCACCGCAGGGTCCTCCAGGACTTGCTCGAAGGACGTGGTAGTCTTCACGGACGGATAAAGGCGTTCGCATGTCAGCAATCGCGCGGGGTCCGCGTCACAGCAGACTTTGAGCTCGCTGTGCTCGCAATTCTGAAAGTTCCTTGCCAGGTTCGGACCCCAGTACCCGTATCCAACAACACCTACACCAGTCATCAGGAACACCTCGCTGACGGCGGAGCTATGTGCAAAGAGTGCAAGCCGTGGTTGACGCTCTTATCTCCTTGCTCTGCGCACGCATGATTGGAAGCACGTACTCCATGCTACCGCGCTTGCGTCGTCAAGATACGTCGTTCCTGCCAGTTTCTTCTCTTACAATGGGACTAGTCCACACGCGCGGCGACCGGCGCGAGTTCTTCCTTGATGGACGGGCCCGGGCTTTGCCGTCCTACTCCGATGTATCGGAACCCGGCCGCGCGGGCTTTTTCAATGTCAATGATGTTGCGTCCGTCAGCCAGTACGCTGCCGCTCATGATCCGCTTCAGGTGATACAGGTCCAACGCCTTGAAGTCGGCCCATTCCGTGGCAATCACCGTGGCGTCGCACCCCTGGGCGGCCGCATAGGGACTGTCCGACTGCAGGACAGGAGCATCAAACAGGTTCGCCGGGCAGTTCACTTTGGGATCGAAGAGATGCACCCGGGCGCCCTGGGTCTGCAATTCGGCTATGAGGGCGATCGCCGGTGACTTCCGCAAGTCGTCGGTGTCTTGCTTGAATGTCAGGCCCAGGACGGCGATCGACTTGCCCTGGATCGCGCCCAGGGCGTCCTTTATCCGCTGGACCAGCCGTCCAGGCTGCGCGGCGTTGGTCTCGATGACCGCGCTGAGCAGCTTGGACTCGTGACTTTTCAGGACGATCAATTTGTTCAAAACAGCGATGTCCTTCGGCAAACAGCTGCCGCCATAGCCTATGCCGGCTCTCAGATAGTCATCGCCAATCCGAGGATCGAGTCCTATTCCCTTGGCGACGGGCTCCACATCAACTCCTATTTTCTCGCACAGGGTTGCTATTTCATTGATGAATGAGACCTTGGTGGCCAGAAAGGCGTTGCTCACCAGCTTAATCATTTCCGCGGTGGACCTGTCCGTGAACAGGAAAGGCGCGTCCGTAAACTGGAACAGCTCCGCCACGGCGCTCGCGGCGGCCTGCTCCGACGCTCCGATCACTACTCGGGTTGGCTTCATGAAGTCGGAGCAGGCGTGGCCCTCGCGCAGGAACTCGGGGTTGGATACCACGGGCGGCGCCTGGCGTCCGTTTCGGATGCGCGCGAGGATGGATGCCATCGTGTCGGCGGTGCCCGGGGGCACAGTGCTCTTGTTGACTACGATGGTCTGCCTTCCCAACTCCATTTCTGCCAGCGTGAGGTACGCCTTGTAAACGTAAGTCAGATTAGAGTTGTTGTCCTGGGTCGCGGGGGTACCAACGCACATGAATACGAAGTCCGCGTTTCGGATTCCTTTCTGGAGTGACGCGTAGAACTGGAGTCGCCCGTTCTGCAGGTTGTCATGCACAAGCGACTGCAGCCCAGGCTCATAAATGGGGACGACGCCTCTCCTGAGAGAGGCGACTCTGGCCTCGTCAATGTCCACGCAGGCGACTTCGTGCCCGAGCTTGGCGAAACAGGCGCCCGTCACCAATCCGACGTAGCCGCTGCCAACCACGCAGATGTGTTTCATGGTCATACTCCTCGAAGTGTCCTTTCATTCGATGCCGTCATGAACGGGTACTTGCGTTCCGCGCAGGTCACGTTGTGCCGCCCGTTGGTAGCAACCGGCGCGGAAGTGGCGAATGGCTCGACTACCGCTGGGTCCGAGGCCCCATTCCTTTGGACCGTTCTGAGCTGGTGCGCGTCCATAATCAGTCGCGCGAGCTTCCTCGAGTCGTGACGAAGAAGAGGGCCCTTGGCGACGAGGTCGGCGAGGATGACGTACGGGACCAGCGTCCGGCACCGGTCCAGGTCCACCTCCACCGGGGACGCACGCTCGGAAGCGTACATGTCAAGCATCCCGGAGGAGACCTGACCGTTGTTGACAATGGCGCAGTCAAGGGCGTTCGGGCTGCCCAGGTACCGGATGATCTCGGCAAGAAAAGCCGACGCTATAAAGCCGTCCGTTTCTCCGTGTTTCGTCATCAGGTTGCATACAAGAATGCGCGTCCCCTTGCAGTCGCGAATCGCCTCTGCGACTCCTTTGACGAGCAAATTGGGTATGAGGCTTGTGTACAAATCGCCAGGGCTCAAGACGAGGATATCGGCGTTCCGGATGGCGTCCTGCGCGGAGGGATAAACGCGGGCCTCCGGGGAAAGGAAGACCCGCCGTATCCGCAGGTGAGGCTTCACGGTCCGGACATCTATGTTGTGTTCACCGCGAATGATTGTCCCGTCCTCCAGCTCTGCGGAAAGGCGGGAGTTGTCGGTTGTGACCGGAAGCACCTGACCGCAAACGTTCAGAAGGCGTGACGCCTCACAGATAGCTGTTTCCGTCGTGCCCGTCAGCTCCGTCAGGGCGGTGAGGAAGAGGTTCCCGAAGCTGTGCCCGTTGAGGCCCAGGCCCTTGTCAAAGCGATATTCGAAAAGCGCGCGTAGAGTACGATTGACCTGCTTGTTTGCACTGAGCGCCACCAGGCACCGCCTGACGTCTCCCGGCGGCAGGTGGCCAAACTCGTCCCGCAGGCGTCCCGAGCTTCCTCCGTCATCCGCCATGGTGACGACGGCGGTGATGCAGCGGCTGTAGTGCTTTATCCCCATCAGGGTGGTGTACGTTCCTGTCCCGCCACCGATCACGACGATTTTTTCATCTTTCATGTCTCACCTCACTCGTTCAAGTGTGCCTATGGTTCGCGACCTGTCCGCAGCGAGGGCGGAAGCTCTTCCAGCGCGCCCGAGCTGTCGGTCGGATGCACGGCTTCTCGCTCTCCACGCAGGCACACGGACCCTGGGCCGGCGACATGCGCTCGCAGCGCCGCGGGGCCTCCGAGGGCATCAGCGGTTCCCCGCCAGTACTCCAGCTTGAAGAGGGCTCCGTAGCCGTAGTGAGCGACCCCGTGAAGAGTCAAGAAGGACAGGGCGCCGGAGACTGCCCGGAGGGCCTTCACGGTTGCAGAGCGGACAAGCTCACTCTGCAGGTATAACTGCACAAGATTTCGGGTGATGAACGAGGACCGCTGGTAGCCACGCAGCGTCTGGATCAGGGGCTGGACCAACTGGTAATTCTTGGCAAGCAGCACGTCTCGAGACCCCAGTGTGTAGGCTGCGTTACGCCAGGAAACAAAGCTGCGAAAACCCCTGTGGACCGCCGCGGCCTTGGGACTGAAGTAGAACTGGACGCCCCGCCTTTCCAGCCTGAGGCCCAGGTCCACATCCTCACCCCGGATATTGCCCAGACCTTGCCCGAATCCGCTCACGTCCTGAAAGGACCGGCGGTCCACCGAGAAGTTGGCGCTGTAGAGCCGCCAGCCAGACGGACGGCGCAGCCCCGCACTCATCGCCACATAGTGCCGTTGAAATATGCGTTCCTCCCATCTGTTCCAGCCCTTCTTGCCCGTGTCTTTGGCGGGAAGCAGCCGTCCCAGCACGACGCACGGTGCTGATTGACGATGGAAGCGCAGATGTTCCTCCAAAAGCGCCGGCCGAGGAAGCACATCGTCGTCAAGGAATACGAGCACCCTGCCTTGAGCGATCCCCGCTCCTTTGTTGCGCGCTTCGGACACACCACTTGTGTAGACCCGCGAGCCTGCGCCTGCGTTGTCCTGAAAGACGGCGCGGAGACGATAAGGCGTCTTCAGTTCGCGCAGCATTTCCCACGTGCCATCTTTGGACCCGTCAACTACGACGACAACCTCAAAGCTGCTCGCGGGCAGCGTCTGCCGACCGAGATGCTCCAGCGCCTCGGCGAGGAGCGTCCTGCGATTGTATGTGGGTATGATGACGCTTGCTTCTACGGCACGAGCGCCGTCAGTCGTGGTCTCTATCGTTTCCATGTGTGTTTCCGGTTTCATGTCGGCTCCGGCGCTATTGACGCCCCTGATGGCCAGCGTGTTGCTCGCTGGCGCTGTTGCTGAGTCGCTTTGTGACCGCATTCCACAAAAAGGCGATGTCAGCCTTCGTGAGCGCCTTCATCGCCAGCACGAGAATCAGGTACACAGCCGCTGCCACGCCAACAATCAGGAGTGTTCCCAGACCGATCTCCATGGCTGCTATCCCGGCGCCCACCATGAGGGCTGTTGCAAGCCCAATCTTCAGCAGCGCGCCGACAGTGGCGGCGTTCATCACGCCTCGGGGCATCAGCCTGAGCCCCACTATGACCATGAATATCTCGCACCCCAGCGTTGTGATAGCCGCTCCCGTGCCGCCGTTCCCGTAGACTTCCTGGAAATAGGGGATGGCCACCGCGTTTCCCGCTACGTTGAGGACTACCGTGCTCAGGAGCGCATAGGCCCACATGTTCTGGCGGTCTGTGGCGATGGCAATGGTGCCGAACATCGTCAAGAAAGCGGTTGAGGGGATCGTCACGGCGAGCAGCGTCAGAACAGGGATGGAGTTCTGAAAGGTGTCCGGGTAGGGCAGGAAGGTAATGACAGCCTTCGAAAGCAGAGCGAGGCCGGCGGCAAGCGGCACAATGACGAGCCCGATCGTTACGATGCTTTTCCGCGCAACGGCGGGCAGATCATGTCCATTGGTGCGGTGTATTCGGGAAAGGGTGGGCAGCAGGGCAGTCGTGAGCGCGATAGGGAAGAGCTCAACCGCGCGATATATCTGGTTCGCCGCGGCGTACCATCCTACGACGGATTCACGGGTGTAGATGCGCAGCATCACCACGTCAATGTTGTTGTAAATCTCGAGCAGGAATCCCATGAGGAGAAACGGAAGGCCACCCAGCAGAAGAGTTTTCGCCCGGCCCATGTCAAAATGCACCTGGATAGGCACCTGGCGCCACAGAAAACCGGCGTTGACGGCGAACTGGACCAGGGCCCCGCCGACAAGCACGGCGGCATAGGCTACGACTCCCTGGCCTGACACCAGCACGAGGATGCCCATCGCAACCACAAACGCCTTGCCAGCTACTTCCGCGGTGGCCGGAGCGGTCATGTTCTCGAAACCCTGCAGAAAGGCGGCCATCAGTCGGGCAAAAGCTTGGGTGATCATTGTGGCTGCCGCCAGATAAATCACCCATCGGGCGGTATCTGACAGGCCGGAGACCTGGGCGACGACGAGTATCGCGGACAGGATGAGGATGCCGGCCAGTATGCGCGTCCCGACGGCGGTGCCCATGTAGTAGGCGGCGCGCGATCCGTCTCTGGCCACCTCCTTGATCAGGAATTGCCCTACGCCGAGAGTGATGCCTACGGAGAAGAGATATGTGAAAGATGCGGCGAACTGCAGTTGGCCCAGCCCTTCGTCGCCAAGGTAGCGCGGCAGGAACACGATCAGGCCTGCATTGAGTCCCCACAAGGCTGCCTGACGGACTATCAACGCGACGCTGTTGAAGGCGATGGTATGGGAGTCGCTGCGAGCCGATGCAACGAGGGAGTTCACGATCGCCATTAATAGGCTCCTCTTGCGGACAGGACCGCGGGAATAGTCTTGAGAAGAATCTGAACGTCTTGAGTCAGCGACCAGGAACGAATGTACGTGATGTCAAGGGTGGCCATCTCATCGAAGGAGAGCGTGGGACTGCGGTTCACCTGCCATGCCCCGGTGACTCCCGGGACTGCTTCCAGCCTTTCGTAGTGCCACGGCTCGTATTGGCTCACTTCCCGCGGCAGCGGGGGTCGGGGACCGACGAGGCTCATTGTTCCCGCCAGGACGTTGAAAAGCTGCGGAAGTTCGTCGATGCTCAGCTTCCGGATGATGCGTCCGACCCGGGTAATTCGCGGGTCGTTGCTGATCTTGAACATCGGTCCGGAAGCCTCATTCTGCTGGAGAAGTCCACCCAGCAGACTTTCCGCGTCGGCTCTCATTGAGCGGAACTTAAGCATGGTGAACGGGTGGCCACCTCTCCCCACGCGGGGCTGAAGGAACAGCACGGGGCCGCGTGAGTCCAGCTTGATCAGGATTGCGGTCAGCAGCATGATCGGAGCGACAAGCACCACGATGACACTTGTCGCCACGAGATCGAAGGCGCGTTTGAGATACTCATATTCCCAGGAAAGACAGCGGCTGCCGATACGGACCGACGGCGTTCCTGCCGCCGTGTCCATCGTCCATGCACCGAATCCCTCCAGCAACGGGTCAAGGACCAGTCTGATGGTTGTCCCGGGAGGGGTGAGGGTCCGAAGGGCTTTGTGCAGGTCTGGGTACTCCTCGGGGGAGACCGCAGCCAGAATCTCACGGGAACCCGTGGCTTTGAGCATGGCCGGCAGGGACTGCACATCGCTGAACACAGGGACACCATGCAGACCAGGGGATGTGTTTCTGCTGCCGTTGCCGTTGTTTATGGACGTGCGGCCGCCCACTGCCACAAGCCCAGCTATTCGGTACGGGAAGCCGCTCGTCACAAGACGCCGGAGTGCGGACGTGCCCTTTTCAGAATCGCTTATGGCGATTGCTCTGCTGCACCCCATGCCACGAGACTGCAGCCATCGCAGGACAGGACACGCGAGCGCTCTCCCCACCAGCAGACATGCGACCGAAAACGCCCACGTAAGGAGGACCAGGCGGGGGTCCGGGAGCGAAGCGGCCAGCGTCGCCATGGCCGATTGGAACAAGATGGCGAAGGAAACTGCCCCAATAATCCCGCGCCATTGCCAGACATTGGCCCACAAGTGCGGAGGCTGATAGGCCCGCCCCATCATGAGGGCGACGATTGACAGGCCCACAAACACGACGGGGTGCGCGCTGAACGACGCAGCCGGGACTCCGGCCGCAGGTCCTGCGCCAGAGTACGCCGTGTAGGACAGCAGAGTCGCGCCGACCAGGCAGGCCAGATCGCTCAGAAGGATGACCTGCGCCGCAGAAATTAAAGTGCGCGGTGTTTTTCTGGACGGGAACCCGATGGGCCTTGCCAGCCGTTCGCTGGCGGTTGGCATGGCTAGTGGCGGGAGGGGTGTCGTGTTGGGCTTTTCTAGAGCCATCTTTTCTCACCCGTTTCACGAAGCGTCGTTCCATGTCTCGCGATGAGATGGCGCGGTCGAAAAAGGCCGGGTTCCCGTGGCGAATACCTTCCGAACGAGAGGCGGCTGGTTTGCGCTTCTATCTCGGTCGCGTCTCTCAGATGCTATGTCGAGACACCACAAGCGCCCTGCTCTGTCCGTGTTATTTCCGTAGCACCGAGCGACTACGGTCGGGCGAGCCCCACCGCCGTCCGGTCGAGCTAGCAAACTCGAGTTCAGGCTGGACTAGTCACACGGGGCGAGGCAGAAAGAAATACGAGGTAGAGCTTGAAGCGGCAGAGGAGTGCGGAGTCGGGGCTACTCGTGGTGGAGAATGATCAGGAAGCTAGCTTTGAGGACGCTGGGTGCGTACCCATTGGGCTCCGCCGGGCAGCCAGGCGCGGGAGTAGATGGCGAGCTTCCAAAGCATGAACCAGGGAACGAATACGAGTGAGCGGTATACGGCGGGAGGAGTGCGGGCGGCGACAAGCCCTATGGTGAGATGTCCCGCCAAGGCGACATTGATCGAAAGCCCCAAAGCGAGCGCTATGCGGTCTCCAGATATAATGCTCAGTCCTAGCAAGAGAACGCCCAAGAGACCTGTGACGGACAGGGGTGGGATTAACTGCTCCATGGCGGCGTCCACTTTCATGGGGGCGCCCGCGCGAAGGCCGTTCCAGAGAAAACGGAAGCCGTACCTCCATGCCAATTGGAGCCTCCCGCGTTCCCAGCGCATGTTCTGGCTCTCGGCAGCCTTGAGGGACGACGGCATGGGTGAGAGAACCGTCGCCTCCGGGGCGAAGGATACCCGGATGCCTCTCTCCGTAAGGCGGAGGTAGTACTCCACGTCTTCAACAAGACCGTATGCATTCCACGCACAGACGTCGAGCACGGAACGGTGCAGGACCATGCCGGTGCCGAACAAGCCGCACGATAGCTGGAGGACCTCCCGCCCCTTGGGGCGAGTATGGTGCATCATCACAAGCGCAACAGACCGCAGGGCGGAGACCCAGCTTCGCGCTGGGTCGGCCACGGCGTAGTAGCTCTGAACAACGCGGCAGCCAGCTTGAAGCCTGCCGTCCATCACGGCCAGAAAATTCGGCGAGACGGCGCAGTCCGCATCGAGGAATACCAAGGCGTCATATGTTCTGTGCGCGTCTCTGACCCGATCGAGAAGCCACTGAAGGGCGTATCCTTTGCCGCGCAGAGCGGAGTCCTGTCGTTCGAACACGGTGGCGCCGTGGCGAGCGGCCACATTGGCCGTCGCATCCGTGCAGTTGTCGGCCACCACATACACATCGAACAGCTCCACGGGGTATGTCATTGCGTCAATGCTGCGCAGCAGATGCGGGAGGAGGACCTCTTCGTTGTGCGCCGGGATGAGGATGGCGAATCGGGAGCGCGGTCGCTGCGCGCGTTTCGCGGGGCGGCGGTAGAGGAGCCCGACCAATGTCAGAAACAGGAGGTAGGCGGTCGGGAGCAACAGGACCGTCTCCCCGAGCAGCAGCAGAGCAGTAAATGCGCTCATACGGCGACTCCGTGAAACATCAGAGAGGCAAGTCCATTATCTGGACCGGCCCAGCAGAACGGAGCCCCCGACTCGAAAGGCGGTCGGCAGGTCTTCCAGGAGGTAGCGTCGCCAAAGGCGTCGAGGTTCTTGTGCAAGACGATAGAACCACTCCAGTCCGGAGCGTTGCATCCACATGGGCGCGGGCTTCAGTCGCCCAACCAGCACGTCCAGCGTGCCGCCAATACCGGCGCATACGGGGACACCCAGCGCTTCCAGATGGTCATGGATCCAGACGTCTTGTTTTGGACATCCCATGGCGACAAACAGGATGTCCGGCTTACTTCGTCGAATGGTGGAGACCACCTCGTCCTCTTCTTCCGTTCTGAAATAGCCGTGGTGAGTCCCCGTGATGCGCAGTCCAGGATACCGGCTGCACAGCCGTCGGACCGCCTCCTCGGCTATGCCGGGGCTGCTGCCCAGCACGAACAGGCCATACCCTTTTTCCGTCGCCAGGGAGGCGGCACAGTGGAGCAGCGTTGTGCCCGTGATGCGTTGCGGCACAGGCGTCCCTATGAACCTGGAGAGCCACAAGAGCGGCATTCCGTCAGCCACCGCGAGGGCCGCCTCGTTGATGACATTTTCGAAGGGCTGGTCGTGGTGGGCGATGCTCAGGAACCGCAAGTTCACTGTCACAATCTGGTGGGCGGTCCTTGATGCGATGAACTCGCTCAGCTTGCCTTTCAACTCGGGGATGGTCACAGCGTCCAGGCCCACACGTTCGATCTGTATCTTATGGGAGCGAGAGGCTACAGGCGCATAGGTGGCGGTCGTTCTCGACATGGCGTCCTCCCTGTTCTCGGACATAGACCGTTCATACGCGAGGATATGCCAGCCGACACACGCCCGAACCGCATGCATGGACGACACCGGCGCGACAGCCCGCCTAGACGCCTCTTCAAGCGTCGAGCTTCATGGCTTTTCGACGAGCGGTCCGTGCCGGAACGGCATGATGACGTGAAGGCCACTCGCACATGTGTAGTACGTCGTCTGTCCAGAAGTCAGGAAGGGGAGGAGAAGCACCCGCGTCCAGAATGCCCGTCCACTGTGGTCGCGTACCCGTGTTGAGGGGCGGTGGCGCAGGTCAGTTGGACCAGTCCAGAGTTCGCGGAGGTCGCTGGAGCGGTCCGTTCGCAGGCGCAAAAGGGGCCGGATTACGCAACCAGCCTGTTGATTACTCAGTCCCTGTCAGCATGCCGGAGCCGAGGCCCACCGTGACAGGATTCCCGTTTGCGTCAAGGACGAACACGTTGCGCAGTCCAAGGGAACCCGTTCCGGCACGGGCAATAACAAACGGAATGGCGGCAAGCGTCCCTCCGTTCATTCCGTGATCGCGCACCGCTATCAGCCGGATGATGCCCGCCGCGTTGTCCACCGAGCTCACGATGACGAACCCCTCGAGCAAGCCGGTGAATTCCAGTCGGCCAGCGCGTGCGAGCGTTGGGTCGAACGCGATTTGCATCTGGAGACCCGCGACGTTCTCCACGTTGCGCAGGTCCAGCGCGACGCGAACGGTGGTCCCCACGCGCCCTGAGGCGCTTGAGAGGGTCAGCGCCGGGGCTGTGGGTGGGAGCGCCACGCTTGGCGTGGGCGTGGGTGGGGTCACCGGAGCTGGCCCGCCTCCGGATGGGGGTGTGACCGGCGTCGGGCTCGCTCCGGACTGTGGGGACGGCGTGACGATGGCGGTCAGGAACACCGCGGGCGTGACCGTCGACATGGGCGTCAGCGAGGGTGGGGGCGTGGCTGTAGCCACGCCCGACGTCGGCGCGCCCGGGACTGGAAGCGCGGTTGGCGTCGGGCTCGCCTCGGACTTTGGAGAAGGCGTGATGACGCTGGTGAGGAACAACGTGGGCGTGGGTACCGGAGGCGGCGCAGGTGTTACAGCAGGCGCGCCCGGCGCGACAGGCTCAGGTGTCGGGGTCGGCCCCGGTGTCAGCGCCGATGCGGACGCAGGCGTGGCGGTAGGCGCGAGTGCCGGTGTCGGCGTCGGAGAGGGAGGGGCGAGCAACTCCAGAATGGAGCATGCTG
>Ga0082335_1001132_pt1 | contig 60284 bp, 56 predicted proteins | sample Subgrocontami58m_FD_72375 | JGI IMG/M metagenome (GOLD analysis project Ga0082335, IMG submission 72375) | Subsurface groundwater microbial communities from S. Glens Falls, New York, USA - GMW37 contaminated, 5.8 m (SPADES assembly) (version 2) ... | reverse complement strand
GAGGCGGAATACCGGATTCTTCAGCGAGCTGAATGTCCGCAGATTGCGCAGGGAGATTCTTCCTCCCCCTCCCCGGCCCATATCCGGGCCCGCATTTTTGTACCGGTCGTCTTTGTTTTTCATTCCCGGTTTACTCCAGCCGCCTCAATCGAGGTATAAAGACCACCGTCAGCACTGACAGCAGGACAAGGGCGATGGCAAGACTGCCCAATGCCGCCGGCGCGCCGGCGGCTTCTGCCAGCAGAGCCGCCATAAAAGTAGCCAAATTCTGTAAGCCGAATTGCATCATGTAAATGCTCATTACCCGTCCCAGGTAGGCCGGCTCGGTGTAGGACTGTAGAAGCGTATTCCCCAGCGTCAGCCATGCAGCTTGTCCCAGGCCGACAAAAACAATTGAAACCAGGGAAAGAGACCAAGAGTGTGAAAAGGAGAAGACTACCAGTGCCAGACCCGAGACCAGGCCACTTGCGATGAGCATCACGCCCCGCTTGCGGTTGGGCAGGGAGGCAAGCACCAGGGAGACTAGCATGGCGCCGATACCGGAGACACTCATCAGTATGCCCAGACCGGTGGCCCCGACCTTGAGGATATCCTCCGTGAAGATAGGAGCCAGTGTCATGTAAGGCATCGATAGAACAATGGCTAAAAGGCTGAAAACAAGGGTCACCATAATTGTGGGCTTATGAACGATATAGCGGAAGCCCTCTTTGATGGAGCCCAGGGTACCACTGGTACGGACGCTTATCCGGCTGGTAAGGGGCAGGAAGGCAATGAAGATGGCACCGGTAAGAGACAGGCCGGTCATCGTGTAAAAGACAGCAGCAAAACCGAAATGGTCAATAATAAAGCCGGTCAGGGCCGGGGCAATAAAGCGCAGCGTGTTCATCCCCAGGTTGTTCAGCGCGACGGCATTCATGATATGCCCCTCACTGACAATCTCCGCCACGACAGCCTGGCGCGAAGGTAACATCAGTCCCATCACCCCTCCCTGGAGGAGAGATGCTACCACCAGTACCCACCACGAACCGGCCCGTTCCGGACTGACGTAGCCGGTGGTGAGCATCAAGGCAAGAGCCAGGGAGATTATCGCCGAGGCTGTCTGGCTGGCGAACATGATGTACTTCTTTTGAACCCGGTCCGCCAGAACACCGCCAAGAGGGGAAATAAAGAGCCAGGGTATGGCGTTAACCAGAGCCATTACCCCCAAGATGGTAGCTGAGCCGGTCAAACGGTAGATGAGCAGGGAGCGAGCCACCATGTCCATATTCATTGCGCTCCACTGCCCGGCGCTACCGGCAAAATAAAGACGGAAGGCGGCACTCCGGAATGAGTTGAACGTCCTCATTCTTCCCAGAGCCGTTTTCTCCCGGACCGTTTTGGTTTTCTCCGGGTTGTTACTTTTATCCTGGTCCTTGATAGTTTCTTTCGTCATCAGTCAGCCGGTGGCCTCTTAATGCTCAGGTAGAACCTCATTTCCTGACCGGACTTGTCGTTTACCGTGAAGCTTTAATTCTACGCTGAATAGTTCCGGCAAAGCAAATTCGGGTACGGTATTTATCAGGTAATCTACCTTCCTTCTCCTAGAGGGACAGGGAGACTAAACAAGCTGAGGTTACTGAACGCTATCCGGATTGTAGTGAAACAGGTATTAGCGAAAACGGGCAAAACGAACTGGAGGTGACTTGAGGACAGTTTGCCCGGACTTAAGGAAAGCGGTGGCGATATTTGGAGGGCATCATCCTCTTAGAACGAATTGAGCCAGGGAGTCGATAGTGACTCCCTGGCTCTTGGTGCTGAGGTTAACGGCCTAGTATTTCGAACCGTCTGCCTTGAATTTCTCATCTCTCATTTTGAGCATTTCCTTCACCCCACCCTGCCCAAGTGCTTTGGCACGGTCTTCGTTCCATCTCTTCGCTTCATCACTGGAGTGGGATAACTCGTGAATCAGGAAATGATACTCGTCGGCCATTCTTTGCCCCATCAAATCCCAGGCATGGTTTATCGAGTTCTTGACCAGACCGACAGCTATCGGCTGGTTAATGGCAATTTTTCTGGCCAGCTCAAGAGTGGTTGCCTCCAGCTTGTCTCTGGGGACTACCTCTTCGACAAAGCCGAGTCTCTTCCCTTCCTGGGCGCTGATTGGCTCACCTGTCCAAAGTATTCTCTTGGCTTTCCTGAAGCCGACATCGTAGGGGTGATAGAGAACTTCGACGGCAGCAGGCGTCATCCGCAGTACCGGGTCGATGAACTGGGCATCATCAGAAGCGATTATCAGGTCGCACATGGCAGCGTTCATCCAGCCACCAGCAATGGCGTTACCCTGCACCATGGCGATGGTTGGCTTGCTGCAGTTACGGATGTCCAGGCATTGCCGTAAGTAAATGTAGGTCTCTCTCTTGAAGCGCATCTCCATACCGGTAAGCTTGGTGTCCAGTGCCTGCGCGAGCAGGGTTCCTTTCTGGGCAGGCTCCCCGGCACCGCTCATATCGTGGCCGGCAGAGAAATCCTTGCCGACACCACCAAGAATGATTACCCGCACGGTCTCGTCAAGGTCGGCTTTGATGAAGGCATCCGTCATCTCAGAGAACATCAGGGCGTCCTGGGCATTACGTTTCTCGGGACGGTTCATCATAATCTTGACGATGCCTGGTTCCACAGTCTCGTAAAGCATTCTTTGGTATTTCATCTCTCTTTTCTCTCCTCCGATTTTATTTCTCAGCCTTAGCCGCGGACTCGGGGCAGGCTGCAATTAGCGTATTATAACGTCTCTTTTTGAATTGTGCAACAACGCCAGCCGTAATCAGATCCGTATGGTTCTGTTCGGTTTTGGTTTACCTCCTCACCCCTGTATCCCCCTCTCCTCAAAGGAGTCTTGTATCAAAAGTCGTCATTCCCATGAAAACGGGAATCCAGATTGATATAATTAGGCACGATTTCTAGATTCCCACTTACGTGGGAATGACAAAAAGACTTAAAACAGCACTTATGATACAAAGCTCCTCAAAGTAGAGGGGGAAGGTATTTTAGAGAGGGGGCTTCGCCCCTTCTCTATTTTTGCCCCCCTTCCCTTGCGAAGGGAAGGAGACAGGGGATAGGTTTTCAACAACATCAACCATAAGCAAACAGAACCGTTCGTATGGTAAAGTTCACTCTTGTTCCCTAGTGCCTAATTAAGAAATAAAGGAGGTGTATTATGGTTTGGTTAGCTTGGGTTATTGCGATTATTGTTTCAGGGATGTTCTTCAGTCTCGCTTATTATCGTTGGTCAAAACGACCACTCCATCCGGATAAAAGCCACGAGATAAACGAGCACCGCAAAGACTAGGGTAGCGTATGAAAACGCTATTTCAGCATCGGTATCCCTATCAATCTGAAATGATGCGTATAGTAAAGTACCAGCGAAAGCCTTAAGGGCAACAATATAGTTGATTCAGTAGGAAAGGGGGAGTATGATGGTTAATGATAACACAATTCAGCGACTGAGGTGGATTATGCCGTATCCTAGGTGCCCTCATTGTGGTTCCATACAGCTATTGGAGTCGGACACCTATAGAAGTTACCGGGGTGAGATTACTTGCTTTGATTGTAAAGGTAAGTATTATGTAGAATTTGGCGACAACGTAAGGGTATCCGGTCATACACTTATTTCACCGCCAAGACCTATGGGAGACCCCCAGTTGCTTAAAGGCTTGATGCCAATCCTACCGAATGCCATTTACGTGGTCTACGAGGAAGCCACAAGATGTCTTGCTTTTGGTGTCCCAAGAGGCGCTGCTGTGTTATGTCGCTATGCTGTACAACTTGCTCTTATTCTCAAGGGTATTCCAGATAAGCAACCAGAGGAGATGGTAAATATTGCAGCGGTAAAGAATCCGCCTCTCCTGTCGGAGATAGCCGTGCGACAATGCAGAGCGGCTACGTTTATGGGCGGTAAAGCTGGTCATCCCCAGTCTAATTGGGCGGAAAACATCGGCGAGAATGACGCCAAGCAAGCATTACTGGCTTCTCGTAGGGTATTACTTGAATTGTTTAATCCAAGTAGTCTTTATGACTAAGCATCATGCTTCGTTGCTTCCGAGATAATAACTATGTCAACTTATACAAAATGCATAGTGCCTAAGGAAAGGGCGAAGATTGAACTTTGCCGTTCGTATAGATAGCTTTTGGAGAAAGAGCCTTCTGTGCTACAATAAACCAAAATGGGGTATGTTCCGTGGGAAACGACCGCGGACAGCGGCGGATATTCTCTACAGATAGTTGCACGACCTGGTAATCTTCCCCGTCAATCTTGTGTATTCGTACGGGAGTATGATGAATTAGTATGGCGAACCAGGATGATTTACTAACCTTATCTCAAGCAGCACACGCTCTGGGGCGCTCGGTGAAGGATATCAAATCATTGATTCGCCGCGGAGAGCTAACCGCGACCCAGGTTGGTGCAGACTTGCTGGTTTCACACCAATCGGTGCTTTATTATTATGCCAGCAAGTTCGAAAGAAGCAGGCTGGCACGCCTGAGACGCCTGCAGATGTTGAAAACAGGTGCAATCACTTTTCTCATTCTCTCACTCATCACTATCTTTGCCCTGTACCAGCTTACTGATTATATCGCCAGACCGCTGGCAAGAATGAACTCCGTACCACGTGCCGGAGAATGGCCGATGTTTCATCGTGACCCGGCTCACTCCGGTAATGCTAACGCTAATAGCACGCTTCCGCAGGGGAAGCTGAAATGGGCCTTTCCCACCGGAGGCCCAATCTACTCTTCGCCGGCGGTGGCGGATGGTACGGTCTACTTCGGCTCCAGAGATAATAAGCTCTATGCCCTGGATGCAGTCACCGGTGCCAAGCGCTGGGAATTCGAGACCGGAAGCTGGGTTGAGTCTTCTCCCGCGATTGCCAATGGTACCGTCTATTTCGGCTCGAATGACGGCCGGCTTTACGCTCTTGATATGCACACCGGCGAAAAGCTCTGGGATTTCAAGACATCATATTCCATCATTTCCTCTCCGGCGGTAGCGGATGGTATTGTCTATTTCGGGGGCTTTGATTACGGCATCTACGCCATTGACGGCGCTACCGGGAAAAAGCGATGGTCGTTTATGACCGGAGATTTGGTCATACCTTCGCCGACGGTTGCCAACGGCATTGTCTATGCCGGCTCAGCGGATGGTTTTTTCTACGCTGTGGACGCGTATAACGGGAGGTTCCGTCTCCGCTTTCCCACACCTTCCGTCCACTCTTCTCCGGTCGCGCTGGATGGGACCGTCTATTTCAGTAATATCAGTGGGCGCTTGTATGCTATCGCCGGTAATGCCAGGAGTTGGCCAGAGGAAAAGAACGTGAGGCCATGGTGGGCAATGGTCTGGGCATGGGGCTATGCACCTCGACCTCCGGATGCCTCCGGCTTTCTCTGGCGATTGCAGGTAGATACCATCGCCACCTCTTCTCCGGTCGTGGCCGAGGGGAGTTTATACCTGGCCTCGGAGCGTAAACTATCTGCCATCAATATCCAGGCCCGTAAGAAAACATGGGTATTTGAAGCCGGGGGTTCCATACAATCTTCCCCGGCAATCGTCGGCAGCACTCTCTATGTGGGTAGTGATGATGGTAATCTCTATGCGGTGGATACGGCCACGGGAAAGAAACTCTGGGAGATACCTACCCGCGGCAAAATTACTTCCTCACCGGCGGTAGGGAATGCCACGGTCTATGTAGGCTCGCACGATGGAAACCTGTACGCCATCGAATAGCAAAGGCTTAGCTCTGCAGGATTTTTATCTGGCACCCGCGATGATAAGACAAATCAATGCCTTCATCTGCGGTTAAATAGTTGTGAGGATGTTTTAATCACCTATCCACCTGCCCCCTTCCCTTCGTAAGTGAAGGGGAGAGGATACAGGGTGAGGAGTTACTAAACACTCTCATTTTGCTCGTTGCCTAAAAAGCATTGAGGGTATAAAATATAAGAGTATTTTCAGAATATCGACGAGGGGGTAATAATGAGCTTGGAGCTAGTGCATGTGGGCTTCAATAATATCATTGCGATGAACCGGGTTATCGCCATCGCTTCACCAAATTCCGCGCCGACCAAACGGGCGGTTCAACAAGGCCGGGATAACGGGCGGCTGATTGATATGACCAACGGGAGAAGAACGAAGGCCGTTATTATCACTGATAGCGGGCATGTTATCCTGGCGGCGCTTACTCCGGAAACTATTGCCGGACGCTTCCAGGCAAGCCGGACTGAAGACTTTGAGCGAGAGGACTCGCTGCTTAAGCTTGAACAAAGCGATGAAACAAACCGTCCCTAGCCGTCAATCTCCCTTCGACCGGCCAGCCGCACCAATATTTGTTATTCTCTCCGGTCCTTCCGGGGTAGGTAAGGATGCTGTCCTATCCCGGATGAAGGAGTTGGCTTGTCCCCTCAGCTATGTGACTACCCTGACAACGCGCCCCCGGCGTCCTAACGAGAGGGATGGTATTGACTATGGCTTCGTCTCCGTAGCTAAGTTCGAGGGGATGATTAAGAACAACGAGCTGCTGGAGTATGCCAATGTTTATGGAAACTGGTATGGCGTGCCTAAAGCAGCGGTGAAACAGGCACTGGCCAGGGGACAGGATGCCATCGTCAGGGTGGATATTCAAGGAGCAGCCAGCATTAAGAAACTCATCCCCCAGGTTGTATCTATTTTCCTCATGCCGCCATCAATAGAAGAGCTTGTGGTGAGGCTAAAGCAACGCCGCACTGAGTCAGACTCGGAGCTAGCCCTGCGCCTGAAGACGGCTGAAATCGAAATAAAAGAGCTGCCAAGCTTTGATTATGTCATCATCAATCGCGGTAATGAGATTGACCGGGCGGTAGCGGATGTCCTGGCAATTATTGCCGCGGAGAAGTGCCGGGTGTTGCCACGGGAAATCTCTTTGTAGGCCCTATCAGAGTACCAGTTTGAGTAACCAGGCAAAAAGATAACCCAGTATGGCGCAGACCGGGAAGGTTAATATCCAGGCGGAAACAATGTTGCCGGCCACACCCCAGCGCACTGCCGAAAAGCGCCGGGTAGCACCCACCCCCATAATTGATATATTTATGGTGTGAGTGGTGCTCAGTGGTATGCCTAAAGAGGAAGCGAGCATAATCGCCAGCCCGCTCGAGGTCTCAGCGGCAAAACCGTTTACCGGCTCAAGTTTGGTAAGTCCAAAACCCATGGTGCGGATGATGCGCCAGCCCCCAATCGCCGTGCCCAGTCCCATGACGGTGCCAATAAGCAAGATGACCCACAGCGGCACCGTAAACTGCGTGGTAACTCCTCCCAGCAGCAAAGCAAGAGCAAAGACGCCCATAAACTTCTGGCCATCGTTGCTACCGTGGCTGAAGGCCATGAAAGCGGCCGAAACTATCTGCAGCTTGCCGAAGATACCGCGAACCGTGGCCAACCTGGTGCGACGGAACAGCCAGTAAAGGCTGGTCATGATGGTGATACTGAGAGCAAAACCGAGCAGGGTGGAGAAGCCCAGACCGATGAGTACCTTTTGCCATCCTCCCCAGAGTAAAACCGAGGGACCGGCTACTGCCAGTCCGGCCCCGGTAAGACCGGCAATAAGCTCATGGCTTTCGCTGGTGGGTATCCCATAGCGCCAGCAAAGTATACTCCAGAGCACGATAGTAAGCATGGCGGCGGCTACCACGGGAAGGTCAATAATCTCCGGCCTGACGATACCTTTGCCAATGGTGGCGGCTACGGCAGTGCCCGTGACCAGTGCCCCGACAATATTAAGCACGGCGGCCATCGCCACGGCTGCCGAGGGGGAGAGAACACGGGTAGAAACGACGGTAGCGATGGCATTGGGGCTGTCTGTCCAGCCATTAACAAACTCTGCGGCCAGTACCAGGAGCAAGACGATAAGCAGAATGATGATGCCTTCAGGCATTTTTCAGGGCGACTCCTTCCAGGACATCAGCCACATCTTCACACCGGTCGGTAGCACTTTCCATGTGGTCGTATATCTCGCGCCACTTGATGACATCCGCAATCTCGGCGGGATTATCGAAAAGCTCACCCAGGGCGGAGCGGTATATCCCGTCAGCCACATTCTCGAGCCGGTTAAGCTCGACGCAGTGTTCCAGGACCCGCCTCAATTCATTACGGTTCCGTAATTGGGGCACTACTTTTTCCACTTCCTTGGCGGCCTGGATGATAATCCCGGCTAGCTCCTTGGCCCGTTTGCCCGGTGGCTTTACCTTGTAGATAATCATCGCATCGGCAGAGGCATGAATAAAATCAGTAACATCATCCAGGGAATGGGCCAGCAGGGCAATATCCTCCCGGTCAAAAGGAGTGACGAAGGTACGGTGTAACCGCTCCATAATCTGGTGAGTAAAGGTATCTCCCTGGTGCTCCAGCTCGGTAATTTCGTTTACCCTGGTCTCGACATTATCCCACTTCTCGACTAGCTCATTTAGTCTTTGTGCGGCTTGCACCATGTTGTGGGCGCTTCCCTCAAAGAGGTCAAAGAACTTCTCGTCCCGGGGCATGAAAGGCAGCTTAAACACAGTTAAATCCTCCTCGACCGGTAAACCGCTCACTAAGTTACATTGTGAAGAGAGCGGAGTGTAAGGGCTTTGGCTTATGCTGGCTTGGTTGTTTCTTTAGACGAAGCCCGGGCTTCATTGACCTTATTCATCAAGCGTGATTTACGCCGTGCGGCATTGTTGGGGTGAATAACTCCCTTCTCCGCCGCCCTGTCCAGGGTGCTGGCGGCAGTGACCACTGCCTGCTGGGCTGCCTCAAGCTCGCCGGAAATAATGAGCTTTTCGGCCTTGGTGATGTTGGTCTTACATAAGGTACGGATGGATTTGTTCTGCGTCTGCCTTCTCCCGGCGACACGCATCTCTTTTATGGCTGATTTGGTAACTGGCAATTCTTCCTCCTGATGTCTTCATTATTGTTCAGACTTTTTTAATAATTTTCATACCAGACTAATAAGCTGTCTCAAGTTACGGTTACGGGCTTGCCTCAGCGGGGAGGCCAGCTTTTTCTGATGCCCCATCCCCGATTCTGGTGGCACTGGTTACCCCACGCACACCTTCGATTTTGGCCAAAAGGCGGCTGAGCTGGGCCAGGTTGGCTGTCTCCAGCGTAAGGATAGTGGAGGCAATATGGTTGCTAATATTGGTCAGGTTCACCGCGGTAATATTAAGCTTTTCCTCAGCGACTACCGTACTGATATCACGCATCAATCCTACCCTGTCCCAGGCTTGGACTTGAATCTTAACCGGATATAGAGACTCTGTCCCCCCCCATTCTACCGGAATTAGCCTATCCGTCTCATCCTCATGCACCACATTATAGCAGTCCTGACGGTGTACTGTCACGCCCCGGTTACGGGTGACATAGCCAATGATACTATCACCAGGTACCGGGTGACAACACCGGGCCACATGGGTGAGCAAATCATCTACACCCTGTACCTTGACCGGCGAGGTTGGCGGTTTGGAAGGAGCCGTAGCAGTGACTCTTGGTTGCTGTTGCTGGGCTGCCAGTTTGAGTGCAATCTGGTGGGTGGTGATACCTCCGTAGCCGATACTGGCATACAAGTCATCCAGGGTCTCAAACCGTAACAACCTGGCCAGCTTTTCCCGTTCCACCAGTTTCAGGCCAAGCTGCTTTATCATCTTCTCCAGGAGCTCCCGGCCATGCTCAACATTATCTGTCCGCTGCTGCTTCTTGAACCACTGCCGTATCTTTTCCCTGGCTTGAGATGTCTTGATATAGCCGAGCACCGGGTTCAGCCAGTCCCGGCTCGGCCCTTTGCCCGCTTTGACGGTAAGGATTTCAACTACGTCACCATTATTGAGCTGGGAGTTAAGTGGTACCAGCCGGCCGTTGACCTTCGCCCCAACACAGCGGTGACCCAGGTCAGTATGGATACGATAGGCAAAATCGAGCGGGGTTGAGCCTTTGGGTAAGTCCTTTATCTCACCTTTAGGGGTATAAACAAAAACCTGGTCGATAAAAATGTCAGTCTTTACCGATTCGAGAAACTCCTCCGCCCCACTCAGTTCACGGTGCCACTCCACCAGTTGCCGGAGCCAGCCAATACTCTCCTCAAAATGCTTATTCTTCTTGTCGCCCTCTTTGTAGCGCCAGTGAGCGGCGACACCGAACTCGGCAATACGGTGCATCTCATGGCTGCGAATCTGTATCTCCAGGGGAGTTGTTCCCTGGCAAAGTACGGTAGTGTGCAGAGACTGGTAGCCGTTTGGTTTGGGCGTGGCGATATAATCGTCAAATTGGTCCGGGAGAGGATGCCACAGGTTATGAATGATACCGAGAGCACTGTAACAATCTGGCACGCTGTTAACCAGTACCCGCAAAGCGAGCAGGTCATGGATATCATCAAAGTCTTTACCCAGGGCGGCGTATTTGTCCATTTTCTGCTGGACACTATAGATGTGTTTGGGTCGGCCGGAAATCTCGGCTTTTATACCGGCTTCTCTCAGTTCCTGGCTCAACATCTCAATGGCCTGGGTAATAAAACTCTCGCGCGGGCTGCGCCGCTGGGCAATCAGCCGGGCGATATGGTAATACTTCCTCGATTCCAGGTGGCGGAAGGCTAAATCCTCTAACTGCCACTTCAGCTCCCATATCCCCAAACGGTGGGCCAGAGGGGCATAAACTTCTAAAGTCTCTTGTGCAATGCTGCGCTGCTTTTCGGCGGGTAAGGCATCCAGGGTGCTCATGTTGTGGAGCCGGTCTGCCAGCTTGATGAATACCACGCGGAGGTCTTCCGCCATCGCCAGCAACATTTTCCGCAGGTTTTCAGCCTGCTTCTGCCGGGCGATACCATCCCGTCCCACTGCCGTCCCGAGCGTCCCCAGGGAAATCTTGCCCAGTTTGGTGGTACCGTCGACCAGCTTGGCTACCTCGGCCCCAAAGCGGGCGGATATGTCTGCAATTGGTATTCCGCAATCTTCGGGCACGTCATGTAGCAGCGCGGCGGTGAGAGAGCTGGCGTCAAGCTGAAGCTCAGCCAGTGTTAACGCGACCTGGAGCGGATGTTCCACAAAAGGTTCGCCTGATTTGCGTGTCTGTCCTTTATGTGCCTCCAGAGCAAAATTACAGGCTTCTTCTATCGCAGCTATCTTCTCTACGGGAAGATATGCTCGAGCCTTTTCTAAAAGGTCGCTACAACCCATTACCTACCCCTCTTTATTCTCTCAGATTCTGGCGGCAGATTCAAGTAAGGAATTTTTCCGGTTCTTTTTGCTTAAGGTTGATGTTGTTGAAAACCTATCCCCTGTCCCCTTCCCTTGCTAAGGGAAGGGGGAGAAAGAAGAGTAGAACATCTGCAGAAAGAGGACTTAGCTCCCTCTCTTTACCTTCATTCTCCCGAAAGGGACGTCTAATGAAGCACTCTGGGGATAAAAAAGAAATGGTCTCTGAGAATTCTCAGAGACCATTTCTTTTTTTCAGGACCGGCAAAGCTAGCTGTTTAAGACTTTCATTGCTTCATCGCAGTAGGCATCCATAACGTAAGGGATGCCGCTAACCTTGGCACATTCCTCGGTAAGAGACATCAACTCACGCCGGCTGACTACCCCGACATTAAAGCACCTGGAACCGGCCATGAGCTGCTGTAGCCCCACCTTTATCTTGTCCACATAGCTATAAATGCCTATCGCCCCAAGTGGGATAGTCTTCATTTCATTAGCGCCGACAATGTTTTTCACATCTTCCCAGTTGATGAATATCTCCTCGGGAGTCGAGCCGAACTGGCTGACGGTCGGGGGCAATTTGCTGTCATCCAGCCAGTTGCGGATATTCTTCCCGACCATGCCCGGAATCATCAAAGCTCGTCCCATGCAAACCGCCTTCACGAAGGGTGAGCCGAGAGCAAGCGCCTTGAACACACCATCTTCGCTGCTGAATCCTCCGGCGAAGGCGATATCAGGTACCCTCTCGCCGCGGTCGGCCAGTTTCTTACAGAAGTCATAGGCTGCCGAATGGAGGTAGAGGCTGGGAACGCCCCATTCTTCCATCATGCGCCAGGGGCTCATCCCGGTACCGCCCGAGGAACCGTCAATAGTAAGCAGGTCGATTTTCGCCCGTGAACCCCACTTGATAGCCATTGCCAGCTCACGCAGGCTGTAAGCTCCTGTCTTGAGAGTAATACGGCTGAATCCCAAATTTCTCAGGCGGGCTACCTCTTTGTAAAAGCTCTCTTCATCGATGAATCCGAGCCGGCTGTGCCGTTCAAACTCCTTGATGCCGCCTTCCTTGAAAGCAGCCTGGTTGCTTGGATTGGACGGGTCCGGGGTGACAATATAGCCGCGCCTCTGTAGCTCTAATGCCCTCTCCAGGGTACCTACTTTAATCTCCCCGCCGATAGACTTGGCACCCTGTCCCCATTTCAGCTCAATAGTGTCGAGTTTATGCACCTTGCTGACATACTCCGCCACCCCCAGCCTGGTATCCTCAACATTCATCTGTACCAGTATTTCTCCATAGCCGCGGTTGTAGCGCTTGTATATCTCGATACGACGGTCCATATCCGGTGCAGCAACGACCTTACCCTTGGCATTAAGCTCAAGCTTGGGGTCAATACCGCAAACATTTTCACCGCAGACAATAGTAATACCGCTTATCCCCGCCCCAATGGCATAATGTTCCCAGTTCTTCCGAGCAATCTCGGTGGAACCCAGGGCACCAGTAAAGATAGGGACTTTCATCTTGACCTTCTTGTCCCAGCCGTATGCCGTCTCCGTGTTTACGCCGGGGAAGGTGGCCGTATCCGGATTCCCGCTAACACCCTCGGGGAGTCCACGTGCTCCCATGGCATACCCCTGGATATTGAAATGAGAATAGTCAACCGGGTACTCCTTATCGCCTCCGGCAGTGATATCACCGTATGGCCCGGGGTAGATTAACTCCCTCCCGCGAAAACTCGATTTAAATACTTCGCAGTTACCGGTGCAGGTATCAAGACAACGGGTGCACAGGCCGCTGCTGGGCACGACACTTCTCGACCGGTTAGCCGTCCTGGTTGCTTCATTTGAATTCGGGCGCTGCAAGTTCATCTTCTGTTCCTACCTTTCATTATTTAATCCATTTACCCTAAGCTGCTTACGAGCGGGCTGACATAAAAGAAATCTGAGTGTTAGTTCAGGCTGAAAACACCTCCTTATTCTTTTGTCGGAATCCCTTTTTGCCTTAGATAGAGCTTCGCTTGTGAAATAGAAATCTCCTTGAAGTGAAAAATTGAAGCCGCTAGCACGGCTGACGCTTTCCCGATAGCGACGGCCTCGTAAAGATGCTCCAGCTTGCCGGCACCGCCGGAGGCAGTTACCGGGATACTGACCGCTTCGGCGACAGCCCTGGTCATTTCCAGGTCGTAGCCTTCTTTCGTCCCATCAGCGTCTTTACTGGTAAGCAGGATTTCTCCTGCCCCAAGCTCCTCCACTTTCTTCGCCCAGCCGACAAGCTCGATGCCGGTGGCCTCATTACCGCTATTGGTCACCACCTCAAGACGTGGGGCTTTGCTTCCTTTTGGATTCTTCTTACCATCGATAGCTACCACCAGCCGGTTCTTCCCGAACGTGTGCACGGCGTTAGCGATGAGCTGGGGATTTCTGACCGCAGCGGTGTTGATGGAGACTTTGTCCACTCCCATGTCAAGCAAGGCTTTCATATCTTCGATGGTACTAATCCCACCGCCTACCGTGAACGGAATCGTGACCACGTCACAAACCTTCTTGACCCACTCCAGCCTGGTTTTCCTCTCTTCTACGGTCGCGAAGATATCAAGGAAGGCCAGCTCATCAGCGCCTTCACGGCCGTAAGCCAGTGCCGCCTCTACGGGGTCGCGGGCGTCTCTGAGGTTCTCAAACTTTACCCCTTTCACCACTCTACCCCCCCGGATATCAAGGCAGGGAATTATCTTAATCTCTTTCACCAAATACCTCCGTGAATTTCAACAGACTCTGGTAATCGACGCAAGTCGCCATGCTATGATTTTCCGCCTCGATGCCCGCTTCCTGGGCGGCTGCTACCGGGTTCAGACCGCCAATCAGTACCAGGCCGATTTTGTTCGGCTCCACCGGAATCTCACAAACCGGCTCGCTGGTCTTGCCTCTGACCAGTACCCCTCCCAATCCAGTCGTCCTTAACCCTTCCAGGACACGCTGGACGACCGGCACACAAATCGCTGGTATCTCCCTGAAGTTAGCCAGTATTTCACCGGTGCCGGTAGAAACGGTGGCGGCGACAGAAGTCATCTTGGCTTTAATAAAGATTTCAGTCGGGTCAAGCGAGCAGCCATCATAGTGGATTATTTCGGTAAAACGCACCGGCTTACCGCTACTTATCTGGAGCATACCGCCAAACTTCGAATCTGTCGGCACGCCGGCTTTAAGCAAGGTGCCGTTGATGACAATGCTGCAAACCGTTCCGAGTCCAACTTTACCGTCTGGGATAATCACATCCCCTATTCTCTGCCCGCCTTCAGCGATTGCCACCAATTGACTCACACAAAAGCCACTATCAAAAATGGGTTTCATGACCGCGAGTGCCTTCTTGAAACCAGCCTTAGGGAAAAAGGAAACATTAACCGGAACAGTACCACGGCGATGCTCATAATCGAAGGTGGTGCGGAAGGCTAAAAGCTCTATCTTGGTGATGGCGAAGCCAACCTTGTCCTTGACCATGGCATTCTTAATTTCATTAAGGCCTTTCTCGGTGATGATACGACCATCCCGCCTCCCTGCCAGCTCGGTCAGACCCCGCTCGTCCATTATCCGGAGGTGATATCTTACTGCCCTTTCGCTAAGGGCAACGCCGTGCTCGACCAGGTGCTGGGCAATCACCCGGCCGCCAACCGGTTTCTTAAGGTCCTGCAGAACCTTAAGAATGGATAGTAGCTCCCGCTCGACGTGCTGTGCCTCAAAACTCATCCGGTAAATCCTTACGGTAAACGCTTACCGTTTACTTAGAATAAGCCATCGGTTTAATGTTGTCAAGATGCTATTTTGTGAATATTTAGCAACAATCTACCAGGCAGATTATCCACTTTGAGCGTAGATGGCAGAGCTTGGATGGAGAAAAGAACATGGAATGTAGCGATGAGCGGAAGCAGGTAACCGGTGTCAGCCTTGAAACATGTACCCGGCACCATGCTGGTTTAGAATCATGTTGGGCGGGTTGTCACCCAGTTTCTTACGCAGGCGACGGACATAGATTCGTATGTTTTCCGTGTTTCCCCGGTAATTCGTCCCCCAGATTTCTTCCATAATCCGCTGATAAGGAACGACGGTGTCTTTATTCTTCACCAGCAGAACAAGAAGATGGTACTCAACCGGGGTCAATTTGACCGGCTGATTATCCGCCACCACCCTCTGGTCGATAAAATCAATCTTGAGCCGGGGGCTCACCGTGGTTTCCTGGCTGCTTTTTAAAGGAATGTTTTCCGTCCGCCTTAATACTGCTTTGACACGTGCCAGCAGGGTCAGGTAATTGAATGGCTTGGTAATGTAGTCATCAGCTCCCGTTTCCAGTCCCTTCAGCACATCGGCATCTTCAGACCGGACTGTCAGTATGATTACCGGAACAGAAGAAAAGGCACGTATCTTCTTCAATACATCGAAGCCGCTGGTATCCGGTAAATTGATATCCAGGATGACGATGTCAGGATGCTCTCGCCTGACAAAATCGATGCCTTCCCGTCCCGTTTTTGCAGCGAGCAAGCTGACCTCGGGCCAGCGGAACTCAAAGGCGACCTTTATCGCATCGATGATGCTTTGTTCGTCTTCTACTACGATTACTTTCATATCCAATTAAGACCATGGTAACATTTACCGGACTCAGGATGCCACCGGAAGGGTAAAGAAGAAACTGGAACCTTTGCCGGGAGCACTCTCAAACCAGATGCGCCCACCCTGAAGCTCGACCAGTATCTTACACAGCGTCAAGCCGATACCGAGTCCACCCGGCCCTTCATTCTGGGAGGAGAACTGGTAGCCCGGTTTGAAAAGTGTACGCTTTTTGTCTTTCGGAATTCCACGGCCGAAATCCTGAACCTCGATAACAACTACTTTCGAGTCTGCGTCCTCTCTTCCCCGGATGATAATCTTTTCCCCGGTGGAAGCATATTTACAGGCATTATTTATAAGATTAAACATAATTTGCCGGACTCGCTCCTCATCGGCATAAACATCCGGCAGGTGCCCACCGGCTAGCTCAAGGCTAATGACCAGGCCATGCTGCTGGGATAAAGCTTTTGTTTCCTCTAGTATCGAAAGTAACAATTGCTCAACAGGCAAAGGTCTGAGTTCAAGCTTGAGCTTGCCGATTTCGCCCCTGATAACATCGTGTAGCTCATCAATCCGCCGGTTCAGGCTGTTCGCTCCTTCCCAGACATAACCGGCCAGCTTCTCCAACCTGGTATTTCGGGTTTCTTCGGAAAGTAACTGGCTGGTCGCCATCAGTGAAGTCAGCGGTGTCTTTAGCTCATGTACCAGCTGCCGGGTGAAATCAACCCGGTTCTTCATCTCCAATTGTAGCTTCTTATATAATCTCTGTTCTCTGGAATATAGCTTCCGGAGAGTAATCTCCGCAATTTTAGATTCGATAATATGTCCCAGCCTTTCCGCAATGCCGTGAATCAGATCGCGCTCCTCCTTAAGGAAAGGGCCATCATCAGAATCTGCCTTTTTTTCAAGATAGCCTACTTCCACCGTGCCGACATGCTTTCCATTAACGATGACGGCTTCCACCTGCTTCCAGGACGTTACTGTGTAATTGGGTGTACTGAACCGTTTATCTTTCAAGTTGATGCAAGCACAGGTTATTTCAGGGTATTGCCAGGCCGGTGGTATCAGCGCAACCACTCCCTGGAGGACATCATCCAGCGAGATATTGTCTTTCTCTACCAGGCGGGAAATCCCGTAGAGACAGTTAAGCTCTTTGATGCGCTCGATAAGGTCATGAGTCAGCTCGCGCAGCCTGGCTTCAGTCCGGTTATCCATCTCTCTGCCATGTACTGTAGCTGTAGTCTGCGGGAACTCGCCAGTCAAATAAGCCGCCTCCGACTGCTGTATTACCTGCACTTACTGATATTCTAGCTCTTCGGTTTACTTTTCGCCAACCTCATCATGATACTAGGCAGGATTGGAGCTGCTCAGCGGGAGTATTACCGAGAAAGTACTACCTTTACCCACCTCGCTTTCAACTTCAATCCGGCCACCATGCAACTCAGCGAAATACCGGGCAATTGCCAGTCCCAGACCAGCCCCGCCATCGGCGCGGGAACGTGCCTTGTCGACACGATAGAAACGCTCAAAGATATGGGGCAGGTGCTCAGCAGGGATACCGATACCGGTATCATTGATAGCAATGAACGCCATCCCGTTTTTCCCGACCGCCGCAACGGATATGCTTCCCCCAGCCGGAGTATACCTGACCGCATTCTCCAGGAGGTTAAGCAGTAGCAGTCTCAGTCTGACTCTATCTCCATTTACGGTGAGATTCTCCAGCGGCCCAAGCTTGAAATGAATTCCTTTTTCCCTGGCCAGCACCTCGATATCGGCGGAAATTTCAGCAAGAAGCTCGTTGATTTTGACCTCCTCAAGGTTTAAAGGCTCTTTCCCGGCATCACTACGGGCCAGAAAGAGCATCTTGCCGATGATGGAGGACATATAAGCTATCTCCTGGGAGACCAGCTCAAGGGATTTCCGGTACTCGGCCTCCGTCCTTTCCTTACTGAGGGCAAGCGTGGCCTCAGCCTGGATAACCGCTAAAGGCGTGCGCAACTCATGTGAAGCATCTGCGGTAAATTGCCGCTGACGGTTAAAGGCTGCTTCGAGGCGTTCTATCATCCGGTTCAGCGTTGCGGCCAGTCTACCCAGCTCATCGTCATTGTCCACATCTATCCTCCGGCTCAGGTCACTCTCGCCGATGTCTTGCGCCGTCCTGGTGATGCGGTCAACCGGCTTTAGTGTCCAGTTGGCCAGGAACCAGCCGCCTAAACCCGCCAGGATGACAACGGTGATTCCGGCAACGCCGAGAATATATCTGAATACTCCCAGCACATTCCTGATATCTTTCGTGGACCGTCCCACGATAATTGCGATACGGGTGCCCGGGTCAACAGCCAAAGGGGCAGCATCAAGCCGCATCTCTTGCCCATCTCTGTTAGCCACCGTAGAAAACGAGCTCTCACCAGCTAGAGCGTGCTCAACCAGCCCTTTGATATTGGCAAACTCAATATCAGGGCCAAATCTCTGCAGCAAAGCCCCGTCAGCATTGTAGATTAGCAGCAGCTCATCAGGTTGGGCGGCGAAGACGGCATAACCATATTCAACGGCAAGCGTCGTCCTTAGCTCGGTGACCCGCGTCCTCAGTGCATTATCAAGGTTCTGGTTCAGGTTATACGATAGCATCAAGTAAGCGACCGTTCCAAAGATGAGAAGCAACACGGCAATCGCCACCAGGTACCAGAGCGTCAGACGGAATTTGATGCTCTTGAAGAATCTCATACAGCCTTCAGCCGGTAGCCCGCTCCCCTCACGGTTTGAATCAGGCTATCCCTGCCCTCCTCATCAATCTTACGGCGCAGCCGGCGAATATACACATCGATAATATTAGACATACTATCGAACTCATAATCCCAGGCATTTTCTTCAAGCATTGTCCGGGTAACAACCACGTTAGGATGGCTCATGAAGTATGCCAGTATGGCGTATTCTTTCGTGGTCAACTCTATCTTTCTCTGCCCGTGCCATACTTCTCTGGTCAGGGTATCCAGCACCAGTTCACCCACCTGTAGTCTGGCGGTTTTAGCCAGGGCTTCCCGCCGCAGCAAAGCCCGCACCCTTGCCAGCAGCTCGCTAAAAGCAAAGGGCTTGACCAGGTAGTCGTCCGCACCGGCATCGAGTCCCTTGACTCTGTCCTCGATAGTGTCCCTGGCGGTAAGCATCAGGATAGGTGTATTCACCTTCTTCATCCGCAGCTCATGGCAAACCGTGATGCCGTCTTTCTTGGGCAGCATGATGTCCAGGATGATAAGGCCATAGGGTGTGGTTTCAGCCATGTATTGTCCTTCTTCCCCATCGTACACAGCATCAACCGCATAGCCTTCTTCCAGAAGGCCTCGCTTGATAATACCGGCCAGCCTTCTCTCATCCTCAACGACGAGAACCCTCATCTTCGCCTCCAGTGGATGGTATATATTTCTATTATACTAGAACAAGATGAACAGAACATGAAGGCGATGAAGTTAAAGATTGAGCTTGAAATTAATCCGGTATTCATCTTTCATTAACGGCCTGTTCATCTGGCGATGCTAAAATATAGAAAGAGAAGAGGAAATCCCTTCAATGTGGAGGGAAAGGAGTGGAAAATGCAGACGCTAAAGCAAAGGATGATGGCTGGCATGGCGGTGATTTTCATCGCCGGAGCAGCCTTTATGGCGGGTTCGAGCGGGGCTTTCATCCCCCGTGCCGTATCGGCAGCCCCTGTCCTTTACAGCCAGGATACGGTCACCACCATCTATGACACTACCAGCCCGGCGGTGGTGGACATCCAGTTTACGGAGCAGGGTAATGGCTTCTTCGGGCCATCGGGTGGGGAAGGCTCCGGTTTCCTTATTGATAACCAGGGGCACATCCTGACCAACAACCATGTCATCAGTGGTGCGACGAGTGTCCAGGTGACTCTAAAGAATGGTAAATCCGTTCCCGCCCAGGTGGTCGCCACCGATACTTTCGATGACCTGGCCTTGCTTAGTGTGGACGCTTCATCAGTGACCGGAATCGTCCCACTGCAACTGGGTGATTCGAATGCGGTAAGACCGGGGCAGATGGCAATAGCCCTGGGCAATCCCTACGGACTGACCAGCTCGATTACTGTCGGTGTTATCAGCGGCCTGAACCGCAGCCTCGGTGGCAGCGGCTTGACCGGGATGTTACAGACCGATGCTGCCATCAACCCGGGCAACTCGGGTGGGCCATTACTCGATGTTCAGGGCAAGGTAATCGGCATCAACACTGCCATTGAAACCGCCGCCGGTGCCCGCGGTATCGGCTTCGCCGTACCTTCAAATGTCGCCGCCAGAGTGTTGCCTTCGCTGCTCGCCGGCAAGCAAATCCTCCGTCCCTGGCTGGGTATCAGTGGCACTGCCGTGACACCATTAACCGCCAGCGAACTGGGCATATCAGCCACCAAGGGCGTTTATATAATCACCGTCTTCCCTGACAGCCCCGCTGACAAGGCCGGACTCAAGGGTGGCACGATGGGAAACAATGGTACCCAAAATACGGCAGGAGACGTGATTACGGCCGTGGACGGCAAATCCGTGGCCAGTGTCGAGGATTTATCCGGATACTTTATCACCAGGCAGGTTGGCGATAAGGTCAGCCTTTCCATACTGCGGAACGGCCAGAGTATGAGCATCCAGGCAACCCTGGGCGCAAGGCCTGAGCGAATCTCGGTCAATCCGGCTCCTCCACCCATGCCGGGTCCGGAGTATCCCGCACCGCGGGGCAGGCATCCCCGCCTGACGCCGGAAGACTGATAATATCTACCCATGCTGGCACTGCTACGGGCAATAAATAGGGAAAGGCGAGCTTTAAAGCTCGCCTTTCCCTATTTCTAAGATAAGCACGGATGTGCCAACTGGCTGATTTAATGTATCTCTACTCCCAGTTGCTTCGCTGCCTGCCCGGGATAGTCCGGGTTTGAAAGCAGCAAGCGTCCCAAGGCCACCAGGTCTACCCTGCCTTGCCGGACGATGGTATCGGCATAGACGGCATCGGTAATATTCCCCACTCCGATGACCGGGATTTTTACGGTCTCTTTAATCGATTGGGCCAGGGGTACAAAGAAACCCTGCTCGGAAAAGCGAGCCGTACCGGTGCCGCCCAGGCCGCCAGAAATATCGATAACATCAACTCCGGCCTGCTCCAACCGGGGCGCGATAAGCCTGGTATCCTTTACGGTCAGGCCACCTTCTACCATGTCATCAGCACCAAAGCGGTAAAACAGGGGGATAGCTTCGCCGATGATGTCTCTAACCCCGGTGATAGCTTCCAGTGGCAGACGGAGCCGGCCTTCTGCATCGCCCCCATATTCATCCTGGCGCCGGTTGGTATAAGGGGAGAGGAACTGGCCGAGAAGATAGCCGTGGGCACCGTGCACCTCCACCGCATCGAATCCTGCCTCCACTGCCCGGCGTGCCGCCTCGACGAAAGCAGCGACTTTCTGTTTAAGCTCTTTAATGGTCAGTGGCCGGGGTATCTCCTCATCCCTGGGAACAGGCACATTCGATGGACCGGCAGGCTGCTCACCGATTAATTGCCGGGTAGTTCTCGATCCGGAATGGGTTATCTGTATACACACTGTCGCCCCTTCATTGTGGATGGCCTGGACCAGGCGCCGCAGGCCGGGAATAAGCTTGTTATCATCTATCCCCAGTTGGCCGGGTGACGCTTTGCCGTTTTTGGCGATATACGTATGTTCGAGGATAATCAGTCCCACTCCACCATGTGCCCTGGCGGCATAGTGTCTAAGGTGCCTATCCGTTACCTCACCATCTTCCGTCGCCATTTTGGTTGCCATTGCCGGCATGACCAGTCGGTTTTTAAGTTTGAGCCCTCTTATTTTGATAGGGTCGAAAAGCCCTGGCATATTTCCATCCTCCCAAACACGTATTTCTATAAAGGTGCATTATATCCCCAGGCTACCTGATGGTGCAACCTCTACTCCCTTCCCTGAAAGCTCACTACGGTTTGACCTTTTTGTAGTTTTCTATAATAATTAGTAATAACTGGTCGTCAGCAAGACGAGAAAGAAGGTAACCATGGAACAGGTCATCAATACCATCTGCCACAATGATTGCGGCGGGGGATGTGTTCTGAAAGTCCACGTGCAGGATGGGCGGGTCACCCGGATAGAAACCGATGACAGCACCGAACTCCAGTACCGGGCCTGTCCCAAGGGACGCGCTCACCGCCAGTGGATGTATTCCCCCGACCGTCTGAAATACCCCATGAAAAGGTCAGGCGAGCGTGGTGAGGGCAAGTTTGAGCGTATCTCCTGGGACGAGGCACTGGACACCGTCGCCGGTGAGATGGTGAGAGTCAGAAAAACCTATGGCCCCTCTGCCATCCTGCTACTCTCCGGTGGCGGGGATCTTGTCCAGGTTCACCATAACCGTCCCATGCAGCGCCTGCTCTCCCTGGCCGGCGGTTATTCGGCAACATGGGGCGGGGCTTCCTTTGAGGGAGCTTTATTCGCCTCGCTAACGACTTATGGTACTACCCAGTCCGCCAGTGACCGTGACGATTTGCTTAACTCCAGGCTGATAATCATGTGGGGACTGGATGTCGTCAGTACCATCCACCATAACAACACCCGCTGGTATCTGGCTCAAGCCCGGGAGAAAGGGACGAGGATTGTTTCCATCGACCCCAAGCACACCAACTCTACGGCAACCTTTGCTCACCAGTGGATACCCATCCGCCCGGGCACGGACACCGCCATGTTGATAGCGATGGCTTATGTCATTATCAAGGAAAATCTTCAAGACCAGCCGTTTCTCGATAGGTATACCATCGGCTTCGACCGCTTTAAAGATTATGTCCTCGGAATAGCCGATGGCGTGCCGAAGACACCGTCCTGGGCAGAGGCTATTACCGGCGTCAAGGCGGAGGTTATCGCCAAACTAGCACGGGAATATGCCACCATGAAACCGGCAGCGCTGATGCCGGGCTGGAGCGCCGGGCGCACCGCCAGCGGGGAGCAGTTCCACCGGGCAATCATGGTGCTGGCAGCAATGACCGGCAATGTCGGCATTCATGGCGGTAATAGCGGGGCGGGGGTCTACGGGCAAACCTACCGGTACAACCTGGGGGCGATTCTACCCACCGGCCGGAATCCGGTCGACGAAGGTGTGCCCCTACGGAAGAATGCTCTCCCTGCTGCCGGAGCAGCCGGGTCAAGCAGCCGGGTGCATAACTCCAGGATATGGGATGCGATTCTTGAGGGCAAGGCGGGCGGTTACCCGGCGGATTACAAACTGGTCTACATGGTCAACTCCAACTATCTCAACCAGCACCCTAACGTCAATAAAGGCGTTAAAGCCTTAAAGACCCTAGAGTTTATTGCCGTCCAGGAGCAGTTTATCACCGCCACCGCCCGTTATGCCGATATCCTCTTACCTATCGCCTATTTCATGGAAAGAAACGATATTACTACCGGCGGAGGATTGCCTTTCTACGGCTACATGAACAAGGTCGTCGAACCATACTACGAAGCAAGGTCACACCTGGAGATAGCCACGGCACTGGCGGAGCGACTGGGTATCAAGAATTTTAATGACAAAACGGAAGAGGAGCTATTGAAGCAGGTGGTGGCTGGCTCAAGAGACATCCCTGCTTACGATACCCTGAAAAAGGATGCCATCTCCCGGGTGAAGCTTACCGAGCCGGGGGTCGCCTTCAAGGTGCAGATTGAAGACCCGCAAAACAACCCCTTCCCCACCCCCTCAGGCAAGATTGAGATTTACTCTCAGCAAATCGCTGATATGGATATTCCCCTGATTCCTCCTATCCCTAAATACATCGAGACCTGGGAAAGCCCGCATGACCCTCTGGCGGAAAAGTACCCACTCCAGCTTATTACCACTCACCCCAAGCTCAGGGTACACAGCCAGTTCTATAATGTTCCCTGGCTGACGGAACTGGAGCCACAGGTGGCAATCATCAACGCCGCCGATGCCCGGGCCAGGGGGATTAAAGACGGCGACCGGGTGAGGGTATTTAACGATAGAGGTGAGATGGTGATACCGGCCAGGGTTACCGAAAGGATAATGCCGGGCGTGGTAGATATTCCTGAGGGAGGCTGGTATACCCCTGACCAAGATGGTATTGATAGAGGGGGCTGCAGCAATATTTTCATCCGGGATGACTCTTCACCGGCAGGAGCGTTTATCAGCGGTACCTGCCTGGTTCAAGTCAGGAAAGAGGTGGCATAAAACCATGCAGATGGGATTCTATTTTGACCAGACCCGGTGTACTGCCTGCGATGCCTGTGTTGTCGCCTGCAAAGACTGGCATGATGTTCCGGCGGGACCGGCGAGTTGGCGAAAAGTGACCACCATTGAGAAAGGCAAGTTCCCTGATTTACTGGTTACGTTTCTTTCTCTTTCCTGCTGCCACTGTGCCAATCCAGCATGTGTCGCTGCCTGCCCGGTAAACGCCATCAGCAAACGGGAAGCGGACGGTATCGTCATCGTCGACCGGGAGAAGTGTCTGGGGAAAGACCAGTGCGAGCTTTGCTTACAAGCATGTCCCTATAAGGCGCCTCAGTTCGGTGCCGAGCCTGATGCCAGGATGCAGAAGTGCGATTTTTGCCTGGACAGGCTGGAGGAGGGGAAAAAGCCCATTTGTGTCAGTGGCTGTCCCTTGCGGGCGCTAGACTCAGGGCCTCTTGACGAGCTAAAGAAACAGTATGGAGAGGAAAGGCAAGCCGATGGTTTTGTCTATTCCCAACGGGAAGAGCCATCCATCATCTTCAAATCAAAGTAACCGGGTATTGCTTTCACGGAGGAAAATGAGACATCTTATTGCGGTAACAATGTTAATGTTAAGTATCTTGCTCGTTGCCTGCGGCGGGAAGGCCGGAGCACAAAACGAGGCAGGCCGGGAAATAAAGACAGCGGAAGGCTCCTACCGGAATATCTCTCCGGCACAGCTATCGGCGATGCTCAAGGATAAAAATTTCCTCCTGGTCAACGTCCACATTCCCTACGAAGGGGAGATTAGCCCGACCGACCTTTTCATCCCGTACAACGAAGTGGAGCAAAACCTGGCCAGGTTTCCCCGGAATAAGGGAGAGAAAATTGTCCTCTACTGCCGTTCCGGCTCAATGAGCGCCATCGCTGCCCGGACACTGGTGAGATTGGGTTTCAGCAACGTCTGGAATCTGGATGGCGGTATGCTGGCCTGGGCGAAAGAGGGCTATACGATTAACCAGAAACCCAGGGGGTCTTGAAAGAACACCCCATTGTCGATCCCTTCTGGAGAGCCTTCTACGGAGCCATCGAAAAACAGGCCAAATAAGAACCGCCGCCCCGTCTCCTGGGAAGATTGATATTCCCTGAAAAAACTATCCCCCCTCTCCCCGCGAGGAGAGGGGGGATAAATCTAAGGTCACTAGCAGCTACAAGAGCAGCTACAAGATGGGCAGGAATTTCTTAATCTCGTATTCGCTTACCTGCACCCGGTAGTTGTCCCACTCCATCTTCTTATTCTTGATAAAAGCATCCAGTGTCTGGTCACCGAGGGCTTTTCGCACCAGCTTGCTCTGCTCGGCTAGCTGTATCGCCTCCCCCAGACTGGCCGGTAACGTGCCGATGCCCCGCTTCTTCCTCTCCGCATCGCTCATATGATAGACATTCTCTGTCGTCGGCTCCGGCGGTTCAAGACCTTCCTCGATACCCTGCAGCCCTGCCGCCAGCAGCACACTGAAACAGAGGTAGGGATTGCAGGCCGGGTCGGGAGAACGTATCTCAAACCTGGTCGCATTTTCTTTGCCAATCTCATATTGAGGGACTCGAATCAGGTCAGAGCGGTTACGCTCCGCCCAGGAGAGATACACCGGCGCCTCGTAGCCCGGCACCAGGCGCTTGTAGGAATTGACCCACTGGCTGGTGACTGCGGTAAATTCCGGCGCATATTTCAGTAGCCCGGCAACGAAGCTCAAGGCTATCTTGGAGAGATTATGCTTGCCATTCTTGTCAAAGAAGGCATTACGCTCATTCTTGAACAGTGACTGGTGCACATGCATCCCGCTGCCATTGATACCGAAGACCGGCTTGGGCATGAAGGTGGCGTATACCCCGTACTTGGAAGCAATTTGCTTGACGACCAAACGGTAGGTCATCACGTTGTCCGCCATGGTCAGGGCATCACTATAGCGCATGTCAATCTCGTGCTGGCTGGGGGCGACCTCATGGTGCGATTTATCGACCTCGATACCCATCTTCTCCAGTGTGAGCACCGTTTCCCGTCTCAGGTCGGTGGCCGCATCCAGCGTCGTCATGTCAAAATAGCCGCCCAGGTCCAGTGGCTCGGTACACTTATCATCCTTGAAATAGAAGTATTCCAGCTCCGGCCCCACGTAGTAGGTATAACCCATATCAGCCGCCCGTTTCAGGTTTCTCTTCAGCACGAAACGGGGGTCGGCTTCCAGCGGTTCACGGTCCGGCTTGACAATGTCACAGAACATTCTGGCGACGGCGGCATGCTCCTGGGGTCGCCAGGGCAATAGCTGGAAGGTATCCGGGTCAGGTATCGCAATCATATCGCTCTCATCGATACGGGCAAAACCCTGGATTGACGAACCATCGAAACCGATGCCATCGTTAAGAGCCCCTTCCATCTGCTCTACCGGGATAGCGAAGTTCTTCAGCATGCCCAGGATATCGGTGAACCAGAGCCGGACGAACTTAACGTCCCGCTCCTTCGCCGTTTTGATGACGTATGCCTGGGCTTCTTCCCTGTTCTTTTTGGTTACCATATCTCCTCCTTTTTCCTTACCTTTTATTTTATACTATTTGTCCTGTTTCAAATAGCATCAACACCGGAGTCACCCGTCCTGATACGGATTGCATCCTCTACGGACGTCACGAAAATCTTGCCATCTCCCCGCTCACCGGTGCGGGCATTAGTCGTAATCGCCAGCAGCACCCTCGATAGGTCTTCATCCAGAACAACGACTTCAATCTTCATCTTGGGCAAGAACTCAACCCTGTATTCTCCTGCCCGCCACTGTAACGCCAGCCCACCTTCACGTCCCCGGCCACACACCTCACTAACCGTCATGCCTAAGTAGCTCTCTGTTTCAAGGGCTTTACGCACTGCCTCAAGCTTTTCCTCACGAATAATCGCCTCTATTTTCTTCATCTCAAGAGCCCTCCGTAGGCACGTTCGCCGTGCTGCGAAATATCCAATCCCACCGTTTCCTCGGTCTCGCTAACCCTCAGCCCGATGGTTTTATCGACCAGTTTGCCCAGCAACCAGGTCATGCCGAAGGCGAATATCCAGACGATGCCAACGGCCAGCAATTGCTTTAGCAACTGCATTGGATTACCGTGAAGCAAACCGTTAGCCCCGGCGGAGTTGACCGCAGTACTGGCAAAAATACCGGCGGCCAGAGCACCCCAGGTACCACCGATACCGTGACACGCCCACACGTCCAGGGATTCATCAACACCGCGTTTCATCCGGAAAAGCATCAGGTAGTAGCTCAGCACTGCGGCAATGGCTCCTATCGGTATCGCTGCCAGCGGGGTCACGAAACCGGCTGCCGGGGTGATTGCCGCCAGTCCTACCACGGCACCAGTTGCCATACCGAGGGCGCTGGGGCGCTTGTAAATCCAGCTCAGCATCATCCAGGTAAGGGCGGCCGCTCCCCCCGCAATATTCGTGGTAACAAAGGCATTGGCCGCCAGTCCGCCGGAGGTAAGGGCACTGCCGGCATTGAAGCCAAACCAGCCGAACCAGAGTAACCCGGCACCAAGCATTACCAGGGGGATGTTGTTCGGTTCCATCGGCGTTCCTTCGCGGAAACCCTTGCGCGGCCCCAGCAACAGTGCCAGGGATATTGCCGAGACACCGGCGCTAATATGGACTACTATGCCACCAGCAAAATCCAGAACACCCAGCCTGGCCAACCAGCCACCACTGCCCCATACCCAGTGCGCCACCGGGGCATAAACAAGGGTCAACCACAGCGCCGAAAACACCAGGATGGCACTGAATTTCATGCGCTCGACGACGGCTCCGGTGAAGAGCGCCACGGTGATAATGGCAAACATCGCCTGGTATATCATAAAAGCAAGATGAGGGACAGTAGTGGCATAGATTGAGGAAGGATCCTGCCCCACCCCATTCAGCCCAATCCATTCCAGCCCGCCGATAATCCCCGACCGGTCAGGGCCGAAGCTCAAGCTGTAGCCATAGAGTATCCAGAGTATCCCGACCAGTGACAGGCAGGCGAAACTCATCATTATCGTCGAAAGAAGGTTCTTCCGCCGCACCATGCCCCCATAGAAAAAGGCCAGTCCGGGGGTCATCAGCATCACCAGCGCTGATGAAATCAAGAGCCAGGCAGTATCACCGGAATTAATAGCCATAGCAACCTCCACACAAAGGTCACATGTCTATTTTAACCGTTGAATGTTTCCGGTATATTACCGTAATGTTACAATCGTGTTACAAAATCAGAAGGCAATCTTAAAGCGGTAGCCGATGTTTCTCACTGTTTCGATGAAGGTATGGTCAGGGTCTTCAATCTTGCTTCTGAGCCGCCTGATATGGACATCGACCGTCCGGTCACCGCCGAAGTAATCGTAGCCCCATATTTCGTTCAGCAGTACCTGGCGGGTGAGCACACGGCCCTTACTTTCCATGAGGAACTTGAGCAGCTCGTACTCTTTAAAGGTAAGGTCGACCACCCTGCCATCCAGTGTGATTTCACACTTCGCCTTGTCCAGCACCAGGTGTCCGCTGCGGAGGATATCTGCCGGCTCTTCCTGCTTGCCCGGCACCAGCAACCTTCGTATCCGGAGTGAAAGCTCTTCCAGGTTATACGGCCCGATGATGAAATCATCAACGGGGAAGGCTTCCAGGCTACTGAGATTACTCTTTGCCGCCAGGGCAATCACGGGTATCGGCTGGTCATGCTTCAACTCCTGGACCACATGGCTGAGCTGGTAGACAGGCATGACGCTAAACTCTACCAGCAGCAGGTCGAATGGCTCAGCGAATTCAGCGGCCTGCCTTTCGCCGGAGAAAACCGAACAGGCAAAGCCCTGCCGGATAAGCCCGCTCTGTAACTCACCGGTTTCCCCGGTGGTCCGGGCCAGGAGCAAAATACGTGACAGTTTGTCCTCCATGAGCCTTCACTCTGATATGCTAACTCATGCCTGCTTGGTCAATGCTGAGGTACAGTTAGGGCAACGGGTAGCTCTAATCGGAATATTAGTGTAGCAAAATGGGCATTCTTTCGTTGTCGGTGCGGCTGGCTCAGCAGTCTTCTTCGGCGACTGCATCCTCGCAATGGGACTGATCACGAAAAAGAAGACCGCCGCCGCGATGATAAGAAAGCTGATGATGGTATTGATAAAAATCCCATAATTAAGGGTGACCGCACCCGCCGCTTGAGCCGCCGCCAGAGACGCATAAGGCCCCGGAGTTGTACCCTGCTTCAAGACAATGACCAGGTTAGCAAAGTCGATTTTGCCCAGGGCCAGGCCGATAGGGGGCATGATAACATCTTTGACCAGGGAAGTGATGATGGTACCAAAGGCCGCACCGACGATGACGCCAACTGCCATGTCAACGACATTGCCTCGCATGATAAACGCCTTTAAGTCCTTGAGCATTCTTTCCCCCTTTTCACTTTCTTTATTTTGACTTCATTATATGCAGTCCGGGAGCCATAGTTCAACTCAAGCCAACGAGCAGAGCAGAGAACGACCTCATCTCTTCTTCCGGGAGAGGGTTCACCATCACTTCATCGTGAGCCTCAGTCGAACGGAGGGTTCTCCTTGAAGGGAGGAGTTACAGATAGTCTCATTATAGAGTGGACTCAGGACATGGCTGATACCAACCAAATAGAAGCATGTCATTCTGGCGAAGGCCAGAATCCAGATAACACCTTACCATTGGATTCCAGCCTGCGCTGGAATGACAGTTATTGAACGTATACAGATTGTTTGTGAGACAGCCAGTAAGTGAAAGAGAGGGCGATGCCCCCTCTCTTACATCTCTTCCCTGCCGTAAGAGCTAAACTGCGGGGCGTCTCCGATATTAATTCCGGCTACTTACCGAGTTTGGCTCTGCAATAAGCATAGAGGGCATCATAAACCGGGAGTTGATTTATCAAACGGTCATTGTCATCAGCATAAAGTAGCTGAAATCCCTGGGCAATTGCCATTAAGCCAGCCGCCTCCGGAGCAGTATTTCTATCGGGGACAATGTCCGTCGCATGCACTATCCTGGCCATTTCCAGCACGGCCGGGTCAGTGAGGCCGTATTTCGCAACCGCCCCTTCAAAGCTGCATTTGTTCCCCTTATGGTCAATATCACCCTTGCCATGCATGTCAAAAGTTATCGCTCCTTCTCTTTTAGCAACATCGAACACCTGGTTCTCCGGGACAAAGATAAATTCAGCTTTTGGCTCAACGAACTTCCTGATGAGCCAGGGAACGGCCACTCTATCCACTCCAATGTTGCCCCGTGTGACGAATTTCATCTCATACCTCCCTCATCTTTGAACTATAATTGTAACAGTTGTTACAATTATAGTCTTATGCTAAAATACGTGTCAAGAGGCTTATCCATCAATGGAATGGTTACTATTCACCTACTGGTTGCCGGCTGAACCTTCCCGCAAGAGGGTTTCCGTCTGGCGTCAACTGAAGAAGCTGGGCGCCCTTTCCGTAGAAGGAGCCGGCTGGCTTTTACCTAAAAAAGAACCGCTTTCAACCAGGATGGCAGACATCGCCAGTGCGGTGGAGGAGATGGGGGGCACGACCAATCTGTACATCGTAACTCATTTTAGTGAAGCACAGGAGCAGCGAGCCATCAGCAGGTTTCAACAGGAAAGGAAGCGGGAGTACGCCGAGATAATCAATGAGTGCCACAAGACCCTGCAACACATCGAAAGAGAGAAGCAGGCGCGCCGGTTCAAGTTCGAGGAAGTGGAGGAATTGGAAGGCGATTTGGGAAAGGTAAATCGCTGGTTTACCGAAGCAGGTGAGCGTGATTTCTGGGAGATTGCTGCCCGGCATGAAGTGGCAAAGTTGATTGGCAAAGCGGAAACCAATCTGGCTGATTTCACCCAGAAAACCTATGAAACCCTGCAAGGCTCCCGGCAGGAAACAGACCTCCAATGAAGATAAAACCTTCGCCTTTTTTACTATTATGCATCATGGGCGGGCTGGCTATTTTCAGCTCGACGATGGCGAAAAATCCGGCGCTGCCACTATTCATTCGCTCCATGGGTGTGCCCGTCCCCACCGTTGGCTTTATTGCGGCAGCTTCGACATTAGTCGGTATCTTTGTCAGCTTACCGGCCGGTATCTTATCTGACATCATCGGACGGCGCCGGGTGATATTGCTGGCTGCTATCGTGTTTGCCACAGCACCATTTTTATACCTGCTGATTAGCGCACCATGGCAACTGGTCATGGTGCGCATCTATCATGGCTTAGCCACCGCTATCCTGGGTCCGGTAGCGATGGCGGCAGTGGCGGATACCTTCGCCAAAGGACGCGGTGAGCGCATGGGCTGGTATTCCTCCGCCACGATGGTGGGGCGTTTTCTCGCGCCCTTCGTGGGTGGAATCCTGATTTTTGGTGAAGACTTCCGCTGGGTCTACCTGGCAGATGGTTTTGCCGGAGTGCTGGCGCTGGTGGCCGCAATAAGATTACCCCTGGCCACCACGACATCAGGCTCAGTGTGGCAGGCATTGAAACTCCAGCGCGGTAAATACGGCCAGGAAATCGCCTTCATTTTCCGCCAGCCTAGAATTCTGGCGACCAGTGGCATCGAAGCCGTGCAATATTTCGCTTTTGGTTGCCTGGAAACATTTTTACCAATCTACCTGAATGAAAAGCTTGGCTACGCCGCCTGGGAAATCGGCCTGCTGTTTACCGCCCAGATACTGGCCGCTACCTTTACCAAGCCAATAATGGGGCGTTTATCTGACCGCTACGGGCGCGTACCCTTGATTGGCATCGGGCTGGCACTGGGTGGTATCACCACTGCCGTCATGCTCGTCTCAACCAGCTATCTGGTGATAATGGTGCTTATCGCCATCTTTGGTCTGGGTCTGGCCACGGTGACAGCTTCCACATCGGCACTAGTGGCGGATATTTCCCGGTCACAAAGTCGCGGCAGCGCCCTCGGCATCCTCTCCGGCATCATGGATATCGGCCACTCCAGCGGCCCGATGGTTACCGGTATAATGATTGGCGCTTTCTCCTATCAACTCACGTTTGGCATTGTCGGGATTAGCCTGGTGGTAGTGAGTCTCATCTTCGGTTTCACGATGCGCCCATTGGTTCATCGCTCCGGAACAGCCAGCTAGAGGCCGTTTGGCAACCACTTGTAAAATAGTAACTATAATCCCTTGACAACGCCCGGAAAACGAACTACATTTTGATATAGGTATACATTTGGTAATTTTGGGTTGATTACTAATCCTGCCGGCCATACCAGAAGAGACAGATTGTTAATTTCCGGCACTGGATAGAGCCTGGACAGGAAGTGGTTTGATTAGCTGGCATGATTAAAGCGACAAAAGGTATCAAGCTGATGAGGCACCTAGGTATCGTCCTGATAGCCTTACCGGAGCTTGTTACCACGCCACTGGGTGTGGCTCTTATTCTTACCTCGAACTATTTGTCCCGAAGGCTTGAAGCCAATGTGCTCAAACGGCTCCGCGCAAAACTCAAGCACTATTTGGCTCACTTCCGGCATTTTGGCGATGAACGCAAATCCGATGCCACGGAAATAATAACGCACCATGCTCTAAATGAGACACCCCTGGTTCCCCGGCAGCACACAGGCAATCATAGCATCGAGGAGAATCCTCGTCCCGCAATGTTGCAGAGCCGGCATGACTCCGGGGAAAAGATAGTACCACATACCGTAGATATAAAGAGGCTTTCCCAGCGTTATCCGTCCGGCGATAGTGCTAAAATTGAGCCCAATCTTGCTGATACACCGGGTAGCGCCGCCCCAGTAGTACATCATGCGATAAATCTGAAGGCGCTTTCCCGGCGTTTTAAAGACGACGATAGCGTCGAGGCTGATACCAATTCGACTCGAACCATCGTTGCCATGCAGGGAGTCGTGCACCATGCCGTCAACCTGAATTCACTGGCCAAACGCTACACGGTTGATGATACCACGGATGCCAGCTTGCATCTGCCCGCAATGTCCGGTACGGCAGAGAGGACAATGCAGCACAAGGTCAATGAAAAATTACTTTCTCAACGCTATGAAGCAGGTGTTGCCATACCGGTCAAGGTAAATCACCACGCCATCAACAGGACATCACTTATCCGGCGTTATGGGCCGGCAGCAAGTCCCACGCCGGCTTCCAAAGCTCACTAAAGACAATACTTCGCCCGGTGATGATACCATCATTTATCCACCTACTGAATTGGCAGTGTTTGACGACCAGGCCAGATACTGCTAAAATGGTTAGTGCTTGGAACATGGCGCATTCGTCTAGCGGTTTAGGACACCTCCCTCTCAAGGAGGAGACCACCGGTCCGAATCCGGTATGCGCTACCAACTACCTTTTTGACCTCTTTTTTGAAGCTAAATTCCGACTGTCCTGGTCGCCATAATTTCGCTGTCATGTTGCAGTCAAACTACCCCGAAAGGCACTTCGATTGCCAAAGCACTATTTAACCGAGCAACCTTCCATAAAGCCAGGAGATGACTCCGGCGGTCGCTCAGGGCTTCTCCAGTCGAAGCATCACCTCGTCTTGCTTCAGCCCACTGATAGCGATAGTTTTCATCTTGCTGGTCATACCCTTTTCAATCGTCAGGCTGCTCTTAGTGACACCCAACACACGGCTGAGGAATTTGACCAGCTCCTGGTTAGCCTTACCTTTTGTGGGTGGGGCTGCAATCCTCAGGTAGAGAACTCCGTTTTTGAAACCGACTATCTGATTCTGACTCGCAGCAGGCTGAACCCGCATTACTATCCTGGTTTGTTCGCCTTCCACCATCATGTCACCTATTCTATCATTTCGCTGTTAAAACATGGTAGAATGCACTCGAACAATCCCCCCTTAAAAATGACACTCCACCTGCCGGGTCGTGGCAGACATGCTTACGACAATGATACAGTAATACCACCAAAGCGTTGGGAAAGACACTATGTCCGGTAGTAACTGCTTACGCACTATTCAGCGTTTTGGCGGATGACAACATGGCACTAATTTTTATAAGCTGCTCTTTATAGAAGCGAATCCTGGCTTGAAAACCTGCTTATCCATAGACGATGAGGTCATCGTTATTTTCCCAGTGGCAAAGGAGGTAAGCCATGCTAACGCCAGAGGTCAAAGAGTCCATCGGTAAGATAGGAAGTACCCGCGTTTTCAAGGTGGAGGAAGGTGCGATTAAGAGATTCGCCGATGCGGTTGATGATCGTAATCCATACTACTGGGATGAAGAATATGCCCGGAAGTCGAAGCATGGCTCAATCATCGCTCCGCCCGGCTTCTTCGGCTGGCCAACGCAATGGGCAAGGGGACAGACTTTCCCCATTACTTTTGATGCCAGCCTGGACCTGAGGCCGGCACTGGCTCAGGCGGGCTATAGCCGTACTCTTGATGGAGGGATAGAGTACGAATTTTTCCTGCCGGTACGGGCGGGAGATACCTTGTTCGTTACCTCAGAAATAAAGGATATTGTTGAGCGGGCAGGCCAGGAGAGCAAGCTGGTATTCGTCATTACTGAGAGGACTTATGTCAATCAGCACGACGACCTGGTTGCCCGTGCCCGCGCCACTAACATATATCGCTAGCCATCCTTTTGAGGAAGCCAGGGAAAGGGCTATCGAGAAGAACACTTCGATGCCCGAGCCGGGTATCAACTGCTTGCCTGGCCTCTACCCGGGCAAACCTGCAGCCAGCTCTTACTCAACTAATGCTATAATATGAACCAGCATCCTGGTTAAGACGATAAATATGGCCAAAGGAGGTAACACATGCCGTACGGTTCTGGTAAATACACCTACCAACTCATCGATGAATGGGCGAAACTTCCCCGGGGATGGACGTTCAATGACGGTGCCGGGATAGCCGTTGACGCCAATGACAAAATCTACATCCTCAGCCGGAGTGTGCATCCGGTGACGACGTGGGACCGTGCCGGAAACCTGCTCGGTAGCTGGGGAGAGGGCTATTTCAAGCGGGCTCACGAAGCCACCTTTGGCCCGGACGGCTCTGTCTGGTGTGCTGATGACGGCAGCCATGTCGTCACCCGGTTTACCCCGGCAGGTAAAGTCCTCCAGGTATTAGGAACACAAGACCAACCATCTGATTCAGGCTATGTACAGGCCCAGGGGCTGGATTCAATCAAGCGCGGTGCCGGACCCTTCAACCGCCCTACCGGCGTCCAGGTTTCTGCGGAAGGCTTCGTCTTTGTCTCCGACGGCTACGGTAATGCCCGGGTGCACAAGTTCGGCCCGGACGGGAAACTAATCAAGTCCTGGGGTGAACCGGGTACCGGACCGGGACAGTTTCGTCTCGTCCACAACGTCTGGCTGGATACCAAGGGGCGCGTCCTCGTCTGCGACCGGGAAAACAGCCGCATCCAGATATTCGATATGGACGGTAAATTCATGACGCAATGGACGGACGTAAAGCGTCCTACAGATATCTTTATCGATAAAGAGGGTACGGTATACGTCTCCGAGCTACCCCAGAGAATCAGCATCTTTACTAACGACGGCAAACTTGTCACCCGCCTGACCAACAAAATCGAAGGTGACCCCTGGAAAGACACGACTCTGGCGATGAAGGTCGAAATGGTGGCACCGCATACACTGGCCGTAGACTCCAGGGGTGATATTTATATTGGTGAAGTTGCCATGACCATGGGTAAAGTCGATAGAGGCACGAGAGTCATCCGGAAATTTGCCCGGGTCTAGACGGAAGAGCTTCCCGGTTAAGGCTAATGCCTGAACCTGTACGGTATCGTTCCGCTTTGGGTGATAGGTAACTTACCAATGTCATTGCGAGGGCACGGAGTGCCCGTGGCAATCTCCGCAGACCAATGATGAGATTACTTCGCTTCGCTCGCAATGACAATTTCAACCAAATGGGAACGTTACCGCCTGTAGGGTTCTACTCGGTTTTGGTTGACCTCCTCACCTCACCCCCTGTCCCCCTCTCCTCAAAGGAGAGGGGGATACAAGGGATAGGTTTTTACCGCCATCAACCATAAGCAGACAGAACCGCCGGTACCAGTGTTTGACAGCCAGGCGTAACGTTGTTACACTTAAGCTTAGCTACCAGTTATCATGCGCAGTCAAAAAAGTAACCACCCTCTGAAAATTACCGATGTCACCTTCCGCGATGGTCACCAGTCCTTGCTGGCAACACGGATGCGGACGGAGGACATGGTTAGCATCGCCCCGGAAATGAACCACGTTGGCTTCCACTCCATGGAAGTCTGGGGCGGAGCGACCTTTGACGTTGCCACCCGGTTCCTGAATGAAGACCCCTGGGACAGACCACGACTGCTGAAGAAGCTGATGCCGGACACCCCGCTGCAAATGTTGCTCCGCGGGCAAAACCTGGTGGGTTACCGCCATTATGCCGATGATGTGGTCAACGCCTTCGTTCACCATGCCGCCGGGGCCGGTATCGATATTTTCCGTGTCTTCGATGCGCTGAATGATGAGCGTAACCTGGAAGCCTGCACCAGGGCGATAAAGGAATGCAGCAAACACGCCCAGCTAGCTATCTGCTACTCGCTGACCGAGCGCAAGATGGGCGGGCCAATATATAACCTTGACTATTACTTAAACAAAGCGAGTATCCTCCAGGACATGGGCGCCGATAGTATTTGTATCAAGGATATGGCCGGACTCCTTGCTCCTGATGATGCCTATACTCTGGTGAAAGCTCTTAAAAAAATACTAAAGGTGCCATTACAGTTGCACACCCATTATACCAGTGGCATGGCATCCATGGCCTGCCTCAAGGCAATTGAAGCCGGGGTAGATATTATCGACACCGCCCTGGCTCCCTTTGCCTTGCGTTCATCACACCCGGCTATTGAACCAATCGCGGTGGCACTACAGGGAACCGCCAGAGACACAGGGTTAGACTTGGCCAAGCTGCTCAAGATGGGGGATTACCTTGAATCCATCGCTCCCCGGTACCGTGAGTTTCTCAATCAGACTAGGCTATCCGTCATCGACACCGGTGTACTGGTACACCAGATTCCCGGAGGGATGATTTCCAATCTGGTCGACCAGTTGCGCCAGGCTAATGCCCTTGACCGGCTTAGTGAGGTTTATGAAGAGGTGCCCCGGGTGCGCCGGGAGCTTGGCTATCCCCCTTTGGTCACCCCAACCAGCCAGCTCATCGGCGTCCAGGCCGTCCAGAATGTGGTGGTGGGTCGCTATAAACTAATTCCGGTACAAGTAAAAGACTACTGTTACGGTCTCTACGGGCGGACTCCGGCTCCTATTGACCCTGAGGTGCAAGCCACTGTGCTGAAGCACTATAAGCAAGATACGAATCCGGTCACCCGCCGCCCGGCTGACTTGCTTCAGCCGGAGATGGACAAGGCACGGGAAGCAGTGAGGGACTTCACCACGGACATAGATGACATCCTCACGGCGGCGCTCTACCCTATCACCGGACTCCGCTTCCTGAAGGGAAAATACGGAGTGAAGGACACGCCTCCGGGAGAAATACCTGAAATCGGAAAAGCCTAGCTGAGAGAAGAGCGTTTATCACCCTCCTCCTCTATCCTTCTCCCCTTTATAATTTGTCAAAGATGGTAAGGCTGTGGTAGATTATAGGTGAGTGTCATTGCCTCAAGTCAATGACTAGAATGGAGATTATGCGTATTGGATTAATTGCTGATACCCACATTCCTAGAGATGCGAAGATGCTGCCCCCTCATGTAAAAGAAGCTTTTAAGGGTGTTGACCTTATTCTGCATGCCGGGGATATCTACCAACCGGCGGTTCTGGATGAGCTGGAAACTATTGCCCCGGTGCTGGCCGCGCTGGGTAACGGGGACATTGATTTTCCCCCGGACCCCCGGCTCAAGGAGAGCCAGGTCATTGATGTCATCGGGTTAAAGCTCTGGCTCACTCATGCGATTAGCTACCCCCGCATATCATTGTCTTGCTTCGATGAGGCGGTGGGGAAAGAGGTAAGTATCCGACCGGACATCATTGTCTTCGGGGATACCCATGTGGCCATGATGGAGATGCGCCGTGATGTTCTGCTGGTAAACCCGGGTAGTCCGACACTACCTAACGGGCTGTTCGAGCTGGGAACAGTGGGACTGATGGAAATAACGAATAAGAACGTCGAAATTCGTATCGTTCAACTCAGCGAGTTCCATCTCACCTTCCAAAGAGACCTGGTTTATCGTCGCGGGTATGGCGCTTGAGCTTGCTAACACGTGTTGAGCTACTCACTTAACCGTAATTTCCAAGACATCGGGCAGACCAGTAGTGAGCCAGAATAAATGGCAATAGTGGCTGGTATCGATTGCGGGGCGCGGACAACAAAAGTTGTCACCTTGTCGACCGATGAAGGTATTTTGCGTATCGGCCCCATGCTATCCAACCAGGGCAAACCCGTCGAATCAGTTGCCACCCAGGCAATAGCAGCAGCGTTGCAGGCCAACGGCACTGGTAGTAAAGTAAGCTGCATCGTAGCTACCGGGACAATGGCACCCAAGCTGCGATTAGCCCACTTCCACCAGCGGGAGCCACAATGTATCGCGCTGGCAATCGCTAAGCTCCATCCCACCGTTCGCACCGTTATCGATATTGGCGCGGCCAAGGTGCTGGTGGTAAAGTGCCAAGAGGGAGTACCCCTGGCGGTGGCTTATAACGAGCGGTGCGCCAGCGGTGCCGGGGTTTGCCTTGAGATTGCCGCTGAGGTACTGGGGGTACCAGTGGCTGAGCTGGGGGCGCTGGCGCTGCGCGCACATGAAACGGTGCCGGTGCAAAGCACCTGTGCCGTCTTTGCCGAGTCTGAGATAATCTCTTTGATTCACTCCGGGAAGAAGCTGGAGGACATCGCCAAAGGTGTCGCCGCCAGCTGTGCCAGCCGTATTTTCCCTCTGCTGGGGTCGATAGCCTGGGAGCAGGACATTGCCATTGTTGGCGGCGGTGCCGGTAACCCCGGCCTGGTGCAGGCGCTCCAGGAGCTTATCGGCTGCCCGCTGGTTGTGCCGGAGCATACCCGGTACTACGGGGCGATGGGAGCCTGTCTAATCGCCAGTGAGCAGGTAAAAGATGGCTAAAACCATCGTCTGCGGCGTCGATATCGGCTCAAGAATGACCAAGGCCGTCATCCTGGCTGATGCGCAGGTGTTAGCCTCCAGCATCACCCCCACCGAGGTCGACTCGGTACAATCCGCCCGGCGTGCCATCGAGCAAGCTCTACGAGCAGCCGGTCTCTCCTGGGAAGACCTGGCTAACATTGTCGCCACCGGCTACGGACGTCTGCGGTTGCCTTTTGCCCGGTTTCATATTACCGAGATTACCTGCCATGCCCGTGGTGCTTTCCATCTTTTCCCCGAGGTCAGGACCGTGCTCGATATCGGTGGCCAGGATTGCAAGGCGATAAGGGCGGGAGCAAATGGCAGGGTGGTGAGTTTCCTGATGAATGATAAGTGCGCTGCCGGCACCGGACGCTGCCTGGAAAGGATTGGGGCCGCTGTCGGTATACCGTTGCCGGAAGTCGGCTCGATGTCACTGCTACCGGTAAAAGAGCCTTTACGTGTCGATACCTACTGTGCCATCTTTGCCCAGATGGATGTGCTGGCGCTGGTAAACGAAGGAAAGACCCCCGGCGATATCCTGTCCGCCGTGCTGGATGGCTACACCGCCCGTGTCTGGGGGTTGCTGGAGAGAGTGGGTATCCAGGCGGAGCTTTGCATGACCGGTGGCGTGGCCAAGAATACCGGCATCGTGAAACGGATTGAGGATAGAGCGGGACGGCCAGTCAAGATTGCCGATGACCCCCAGTTAGTTGGTGCTCTGGGGGCAGCTCTCATTGCCCGGGACAAGCTCCCTGCCGGGGTTGAAAGCGCCCCCACCACTCTACACAGCAACCAGTCTATTCAAGCGGACTGAATCCGCCCTGAAAGACAAGAGCACCAATTCTTGTTCTTCGCCTTGGCGATGACCCTGAAGGTCAGACCTTATTTTTTACCTTCTCTGGCCTTCTTCGCTGCCTCCGAAGCCCGGAGGTCACCAAACCTGCCGTCTCTCCAATCGAGGGCGGCTTTCAGTCCTTTTTCCTGAACCATTTTGGCAAATTCACCGGCACTCGGCCTGGTCGAGGCTGCGGTAAGCATATCCACACTGATTTGCTCAGTTCCCAATCTGAACCCCATTACCTCCATCTGCCGGTTAATATTTCTCTTGGTCATCATAATGAGGTCAGTCTCGATGAGGGCCATTCTCTGGGCGAATTTCTCGGTCTCTTCCTCGAGCTGTGCCTTCGGGTATACCCTGGTTGCCCAGCCAACCCGCCATGCTTCCTGGGCATCCATCGTATCACCGGTGAAATATAACTCCTTGGCTTTGGTAATGCCGACCATCCAGGGAGCATACTGGATGTTACCGGGGGAGAGGTTTCTGGATACAGGCCAGCCAATCACCGCATCATCAGCGACGATTCGAAAATCACAGAATGCCGATAGTTCGGTAGCCCCGGCCAGGCAATAAGAGTGAATCTGGGCAATCACCGGTAATTGCAGGTCCCAAATCGTGTAATAGACCCTCAGGTGCTCCTTGAAATATGAACCCCAGGTGCGGTCTCGACCGGGCGCAGTGTAAACACCGGCTCCGGGCTGGTTACGCAGTGGCTGTCCGGTCGGTACCGGGGTCAGGTCATAGCCGGCACTGAAGTTGGGTCCGGCACCCTTGATAATGATAACCTTAATCTCCCCGTCACTCTCCATTTCCTTGAGTGCCTCACCCACTTCATTCAATCTCTCGTAACCCAGCGGGTTTCTTTTTTCGGGTTCATTTAAAATGATTCTCCCAATCGGGGCGTCCTTCTGGTAGATAATCTTCTTGTAGTCCATTAAATTAAACCTCCCCTGGTTTTATTTTAGGAGCTATCCACCCTTAAGAATCATCTCTCATCGCTGTCTTTCTTTTTTCTTTAAGGGCTTCGGTTCGCTCTGGCTCTCATCCAATCTGAACAAGCCCGATAAGATTAAGAACACCAATCCTTGTTCTGCGCCTTAGCGATGCTTGGAGGGTCAGGCTTACTTTTTACCTTCTCTGGCTTTCCTGGCTTTCTCCGAGGTGCGGAGGTCACCGAACTTGCTGTCTCTCCAATCGAGCGCAGCTTTCAGTCCCTTTTCCTCAGCCATGCGGTGAAAATCACCGGCGCTCTTTCTAAAGGTGGCCAGGGAAAGAAAATCGGTGCTCCAGCTTTCCACGCCGGTGCGGAAGCCCATCATCTCCATCTGCCGGTTGATGCCTCTTTTCGTCATCATGATGAGGTCGGTTTCAATCAAGGCCAGCCTCTGCGCGAACTTTTCCGTTTCTTCTTCCAGGTGCTCGCGCGGGCATACCCTGGTGGCCCAGCCGACTCGGAACGCTTCCTGGGCATCCATGCTATCACCGCTGAAATACATCTCCTTGGCTTTGGTGATGCCAATCATCCAGGGTGCGTACTGGATATTACCGGGGGAGAGCGCTCTTGATACCGGCCACCCGATGACGGCATCATCGGAGACAAACCGCATATCGCAGAAGGCGGACAGCTCACTCGCCCCGGCCAGGCAATAGGAATGAATCTGAGCAATCACCGGTTTCTGCAAATCCCAGATGGTGAAGTAAACGCTTAGATGATGCTTGTTATAGGTGCCCCACACCTGGTCCCGGTCAGGATTAATATAAACACCAGTATCCGGATACAGAGTGCCTTTGCCTTCTTTACCCGGGGTCAGGTCATAGCCAGCGCTGAAACACGGCCCCGCCCCTTTGATGATGATAACCTTGACGTTCTCATCTCGCTCCATTTCTTTGACGCAAGCAGCTATTTCAGTTAACCGGTAGAAGCTCAGCGGATTTCTTTTTTCGGGCTGGTTCAGGATAATCCTGCCAATCTGGTCGTGTATATCAGTAAGAATCAGCTTATAGTCATAAGCCATGGTTGTCTTCCTCCTTTTTCAACTACATTCAGACATCGTTCTTTGGTTGATGACAGCACTAAACTCTTTCCTCTAATCCTTCATCCCTCCCCTTTAACGGTGTTATTTCAGGTTGTAAAAACCGTCCTGGCCTGAGGCTAATCACCGACCTTAGATTGTCTCCGGCTCTTTAAACATTAGACCTCTTTCAGCTACTTTCTTCCCCCTACGGGTTGAATTTTACACCTTGAGTTTGACCAAAGTCAATTCGCCGGAGTATAAGATGTCCGGCCACCTCTCCTCCTTAATCCTCTTCAGGGGGAACCCTTCGGCACCATTTTACCCTGCTACCACAGTAATAAGTGTGGGACGTAATCCGTTTCCAGAAAGGCAGGTTCTGTTCAGCTTTGGTTGACCTCCTCACCTCACCCCCTGTATCCCCCTCTCCTCAAAGGAGTCTTGTATCAATAGTCATTCTGAGAAGCGAAGCGACGAAGAATCTAGGCGTGGGGTCGGTGGCGAACTGATAGTCACTCCCTCTCTGAGACCCTTCGCTACGCTCATGGTGACACGGATGAAACGACTTTTGATACAAAGCCCTCAAAGGAGAGGGGGAAGGTATTTTTAGAGAGGGGGCAAAGCCCCCTCTCTTCTTTCTCCCCCTTCCCTTGCGAAGGGAAGGGGACAGGGGATAGGTTTTTACCAACATCAACCATAAGCAAACAGAACCGAAAGGCAACGATGGCTTGCAGGAAAAGCCCGGTATTGCTAAAATTAAATCTTTATTATACAATCTCGTGTGCATCTGACTTGCTTAGGGGTCAGATGTGGAGAAATCTTCTAAGGAGGCGGGTGATTTGCATGCACTAGGTAAGCATTTGCTGCTGGAACTAAAGGACTGTGACCGGGAGTTACTGAATGATTTAGAATTTCTGAAAAGGATTCTGCCGGAGGCCGCCGCCGAAGCCGGGGCGACTATCCTCGGGGAGTCCTTCCACCAGTTCCATCCCCAGGGGGTCAGCGGGGTGGTTATCATCGCCGAATCTCATCTTTTTATCCATACCTGGCCAGAGTTCGGCTACGCTGCCATTGACATCTTTACCTGCGGGAACTCGGTCCACCCTGAAAAAGCAGCACAGATATTGATAAAGCAGCTCGGCTCTAAAAATTACTCCATCTTGCAGATGCAAAGGGGAATACTGAATACATAATCGGTTTCAGGGGATATTGATTTATGGCTACAGACCAGGACAAGTGGTTCTTCGACAAAATAAACCGGAATTTGATTCAGCTCCACGGTATTGAGGAAATACTTTATACCGGGCAAACGAAGTTCCAGTCTGTCCAGGTCATCCGTACCGGTAACTTCGGCAAATGCCTGGTGCTGGATGGCAAGATTCAATCCAGTGAGCTTGATGAGTTTATCTATCATGAAGCCCTGGTACAACCGGCAATGGTGACCCACCCTCACCCGGAGACAGTATTTATTGCCGGTGGCGGGGAAGGAGCAACACTTAGAGAAGTATTATCTCACCAAACCGTGAAGAAGGTAGTGATGGTCGATATTGATGAGGAAGTCATCACTACCTGTAAGAAGTTGCTCCCTGCCCATAGCCGGGGTGCTTTTGAGGACAAGCGCACCCGGCTATATCACGTTGACGCCAGGGACTATATCGCCAAAAGCCAGGACTTGTTTGATGTCATCATTATTGATTTACCCGACCCTATCGAGCAGGGACCAGCCTATTTGCTTTACACCCAGGAATTTTACCGGCTCGTCCGCAACCGGCTCAGTGCTAACGGTCTTATCACTGTCCAGTCCGGCTCAACATCATGGACTGACCTGCTGAACTTTACCGCCGTGAACAACACGTTGAGAAGCGTTTTCCCCATCGTGTGTCCCTATTCGATAGACGTGCCCGCCTTTGGTAGCCCCTGGGGTTTTAGCCTCGCCTCTGCCGGTCTCAACCCGCGGCAACTGTCCGCCGCCGAGATAGACCAGAGAATCTCAGCCAGGTTACCGAACGGGCTGAAGTTTTATGATGGCCTGACCCATGAAGGAATGTTTTCTCTACCCAAGCACCTGAGAACCGAGCTTTCCCGTCAAACCAGGCTCATCACGGATAACGACCCTCTCTATATCTACCACCCCTAGCTCCCCGGTAGCTGGTTACTTATCTTTGGCTAAGCCTTAGCTGGCAGTGGTAGCTCTTGCCTGAAATACCTTCGCTGGAAGTAGAGCGCCACATTAACCAGGCTTATCATCACCGGCACTTCAATCAACGGCCCGATGACGGTGGCAAAGGCCTGCGGTGAACCGATGCCAAAGACAGCCACACCGACGGCAATAGCCAGCTCAAAGTTGTTGCTGGCAGCGGTAAAAGCAATTGTTGTCGTCCGGGAATAGTCAGCACCTGTTTTTTTACCCATATAGAATGAGATAAGGAACATCAGCACAAAGTAGACCAGTAATGGTATCGCAATACGAATCACATCCAGTGGTAGCTCCACAATAATCCCGCCCTTGAGGGAGAACATTACCACAATCGTAAAGAGCAGCGCTGCCAGTGTGATCGGGCTTATCCTGGGAATGAACCGGCCCTCGTACCAGGCACGTCCCTTTGCCCTGATTAAGGTCAGGCGGGTGAGCATACCACCGAAGAAGGGAATACCCAGGTAGATGAAGACGCTCTGGGCAATCTGGCCGATGGTAACCGGTACCACGGAGCCTTTAAGACCGAACCAGCCGGGCAGCACGGTAATAAAGACATAGGCATAGACGGAATATAGCACAATCTGGAAGACGGAGTTGAGTGCCACCAGCCCGGCGGCATACTCGCTATCCCCTTTCGCCAGCTCATTCCAGACAATGACCATGGCAATGCAGCGTGCCAGCCCGATGAGGATAAGTCCGGTCATATAATCAGGGTAGGCGCGCAAAAAGATAATAGCCAGCAAGAACATGAGTACCGGGCCGATAAGCCAGTTCTGCACCAGCGAAAGGGTAAGGACACGCCAGTTACGGAAAACCCGGCCCATCTCCTCATACCTGACCTTGGCTAGCGGCGGGTACATCATCAGGATGAGTCCGATAGCAATCGGAATAGAGGTGGTATCTACCTGGAAGAAAGTAATGAAACCGGCGACTTTCGGGAAGAAATAGCCCAGCCCCACTCCAATCCCCATTGCCAGGAATATCCAGAGGGTAAGAAAGCGATCTAATATTGAGAGTCTGTGGGGTACAGCTACCGGCGCTTTGCTACTCACAGGCTACCCATTCCTCAGCCAGCTTTTTATATCATTGCTGGCTAGATTTAAGGGGACATATATATCCATATCAGTATAAATCTGCGCTATTTTCTTATCAAGGAGGAAAAATTAAGGTTATTTAGTAACCTATCCCCCTGACCCCCTTCCCTTAAATAAGGGAAGGGAACTATTATGTAAAGATGGGCTTCGCCTCTCTTTGACTCTCTCCATTACCCCATTAGTAAGGAGAAGGAGATAAAAGGTGAGAGGTTAATAACAAATATCGGCGGAAGAAGCTCCGGCGAGAAAATGGTTGCAGCACCTACCCAAAATGAGGTAAAGTGACGCTGTGGCTAAAACTGACAAGTCTAACCCGAAGACAGTCTTTGTCTGCCAGCAATGCGGCAAAGAGAGCTTCAAGTGGCTGGGACGCTGTCCCGGTTGTCAGCAATGGAATACTTTTGTCGAGAAAACGGTAGTAGCCATTTCGACCAGGCCGCTTTCTCCCGCCAACCCGCCTCTGGAGCTATCCCAGGTTGCCCTGGAGACATCCCTCCGTCTTTCCCTGCCGATGAACGAGCTGAACCGGGTATTGGGGGGGGGGCTGGTACCGGGTTCGCTGCTTCTTCTTGCCGGCGACCCGGGTATTGGCAAATCAACCCTTCTGCTTCAGGCTTCCGCCCTCATCGCCGGAACAAATGGTAGAGTGGTCTATGTTTCCGGCGAAGAGACAGCGCCCCAGACGAAGCTCAGGGCAGAGCGTCTCGGCATCAAAGGCGATGGTCTTTTCCTGCTGGCGGAGACCAACCTGGATATTATTCTGAACCAGGTGGAGCAACTATCACCGGCGCTGGTGGTCATTGACTCGATTCAGGTCATCTATCTACCTGAGCTGGAGGCGGCTCCCGGCAGTATCAACCAGGTACGGGAGTGTACCATGATGCTCATGCGCTGGGCGAAGCTCAATGCCGTACCTATCTTGCTGACCGGACACGTCACCAAGGATGGTACTGTTGCCGGCCCGCGGGCGCTGGAACACATTGTGGATGTGGTGCTTTACCTTGAGGGAGAGCCGTTTAGCTCCTACCGCGTCTTGCGATGTGTCAAAAACCGCTTCGGCTCGACGAATGAGATAGGCGTCTTTGAGATGAAGGAGCGTGGTCTGGTGGAGGTAGACAATCCTTCGCTGGCATTTCTATCGCAACGCCAGGCAGAGTCCATCGGTTCCGTGGTCGTGCCTGTGCTCGAAGGCAGCCGTCCTCTACTGGTAGAGATTCAAGCCCTGACTCATGCCACCAGCTTTGGCTTACCCCGTCGCACCGCCAATGGTATTGATTTCAATCGTTTATTGCTGATTGCAGCGGTGCTGACCCGGCGCATCGGCTTGAAGCTCGGTAACCAGGATATTATGGTCAACGTGACCGGTGGGCTTAAAATCGAAGAGCCAGCGGCTGATTTAGGTATCGCCCTGGCCATTGCTTCCAGCTTCCGTGATGTACCGGTCGACCCGGAGCTGGTGGCGGTGGGGGAGGTGGGCTTGACCGGAGAGATACGGGCGGTCTCCCAGCCCGACCGGCGTGTCAGCGAGGCCGCCCGCTTGGGTTTCAAACGTTGCCTGGTACCGGCAGTTGGAGCCAAAATCACTTCCCCTCCCGGGAACATCCGGCTTATCCCGGTAAACACTCTCAGGGAAGCAATAAGAGTGGGGTTGGTGGGAGACAGGCCCAAAAGCGAAACCGAGCCAACCCGGGAATAGGACTCACCAGCATCCAGTTGCCATGAGTGATATACCTTACCTGAATCCAGTATCTCGTCGGGTAAATAGGCAGCTATTGCCGCTTCATAAAAATAGGGAATATTCTGCATCGCCGGTAAGCTTCAGTCGAATCACCCTATTCAAGCCAAGGTTCAATTTGGAATTGACTATGCGGTGTTATGGCAGTATCATCAATCAACTACGAGAAAGGGATAAAGGCCTGCCCGCCGTACAAGGCTTTGGCAGGCGGGTGATGAGGTCATCTGTAGCAGGACGCTAGCAGATGCGGGGCAGCATCTCGCCCGCCAGCATATCGATTATCCTGGTGCCGCCGACTCTGGTTTTTAGCATCACCCTGGTTTTGGGTTCGGCCAGCACCTCTCCGATAATCGTCGCCTCACTGCCATAAGGACTCCCCCGCATCACCGCTATCAACTTTTCGGCATCTTCCGGGGCGACGCAGGCAACCACTTTACCCTCATTAGCCACGTGAAGAGGATCGTAGCCTAATATCTCACAAACGGCGACCACTTCCTCACGGACGGGAATTTTCTCCTCGATAATCCGGATACCAACCCCGGACTGCCGGGCAATCTCATTCAGGGTCGTCGCCAGACCACCCCGGGTAGGGTCGCGCAGGACATGAATCTTATGGCTCGTTTTAAGCATGGCGGCAACCAGGTGGTTAAGAGGGGCGACATCGCTCTTAAAATTATTGCGGAAAGTCAGGCCCTCTCTCGCCGAGAGCACGGCGATACCATGGTCGCCAACAGTGCCGGAGATGATAACCATGTCACCTGGTCTGGCATTACTCCCTGAGATGTTCACGCCCCCGGCAAGCAAACCGACCCCGGCCGTATTAATAAAGAGACCATCCGCACTGCCCTTCTCCACCACCTTGGTATCACCGGTCACTATCTTCACTCCGGCTTCCCTGGCCGCCCTTTTCATCGAGGTCACAATCCGGCGCAAAGTTGAGATGGGCAGCCCTTCCCCGATGACAAAAGCCGCCGATAGGTAGAGGGGAGTAGCCCCGACCATGGCTAAATCATTAACCGTGCCGCAGACCGCCAGTTTGCCGATGTCTCCCCCCGGCCAGAAGAGAGGTTTCACCACGTACGAATCAGTAGTAAAAGCGATTCTCTGTTCATCCGCTCGTTGGCCTCCTGGAAATTTACCGCTATCTCTCAGCGGAAAGACGGCGGAATCATCACCGGTTTGCAGGATAGGATTAAGAAACAGCGGCAGGAAAAGTGACTCGATTAGCTCGTGGCTGAGCTTGCCGCCGCTACCGTGCCCGAGGATTATTCTGGCTTCCGGCATACTTTACTCCTTCTCCCGGTAAAGATACCAGGCCGAGCATGTGCCCTCCGTCGAAACCATGCAAGGACCGGTGGGATGTTCCGGCGTACAGGTCTTGCCGAAGAGATGACACTCGGCAGGCAGGCACACCCCACGCAATACATCACCGCAACGGCAACCTTTAGCTTCCCGGGCCGGTCTGGTCACAATATTAAAGGCATGCTCAGCATCAAACCGCCGGTATTTTTGCCCCAGTTTCAAACCACTTCCAGGGATATTCCCAATGCCCCGCCAGCGAGCGTCAGCAACCTCAAAAACCGTTGCCAAATACTTCAGAGCGACCGGGTTGCCCTCCGGCCGCACCACCCGGCGGTACTGGATAGACACCCGTGGTGCGCCACCGGCAACCTGCTCCAGCAGCATATCAATCCCCTGCAGTATATCCAGAGGCTCAAAGCCGGTAATCACGCAGGGGATACCATATTGTCGCGGGATGAACTCGTACGGCACCGACCCGATAATGGTGCTGACATGTCCGGGACAAATAAAGCCATCGATATGTACCTCGTCGGCATCGATTAGCAGTTTCATCGCCGGTGGCATCACCTTATGTACCGAGAGCAAGAAGAAGTTATCAATGCCACGGCGCTCTGCCTCAAGGATAGCACTTGCCGTGGTCGGGGCGGTGGTTTCAAAACCAACACCAAAAAAGACCACTGACTTTCGCGGATTATCCTCCGCCATTCTCAGGGCATCCAGTACAGAATAAACCACCCTGATATCGGCACCGGCCGCCTTCACCTGGTTGAGGCTGGAGTAGCTGCCGGGGACTTTTATCATATCACCGAAGGTGACCAGAATAATACCGGCATTTTGCGCCAGAGCGATGGCTTTATCGATGTCGGCATTAGGCGTAACACAAACCGGGCAGCCCGGGCCGGAAATAAGGTTCACCGTCTCCGGTAGAAGCTGGCGGATGCCATGCTTGAAGATGGCGACGGTATGCGTGCCGCACACCTCCATGAGATTGACTGCCGGTGTTTTCTTTTTTTGTATTCTCGATACCAGGGATTGACCAGCCGCAGCATTGCGAAACTCGTCAATAAACCTCATTCCTTTTACCTCAAAAGACCGGGGCAAACTACGCCTCTTTCGCCAACTCGTTCAGGAGACGTATGGTCTCCCCGGCCTCTTCCTCATCCAGCTTCTGGATAGCAAAACCGGCATGGAGCAGGATATAATCGCCCACTTTAGTATCGGGCACCAGCATCAGGCTGGCCGAGCGAACTACCCCACCCAGCTCCACCGAGGCTTCTACACCATTGATTGCCAGCACTTTAACCGGCACCGCTAAGCACATTTCCCCTCCTTTTTCTCAACTCAGGATGAGTAACCCGGGAGTGAGCAATCACCGCCTGACCCAGGGCAATACCGCCATCATTACAGGGCACCTGATGATGAATATACGGTGCAAAGCCATCCCTGCGGAGACAGGCCAACGTCTGTTTCAACAGGTAAAGGTTTTGAAAAACACCGCCGCTGAGGGCGACCTTGCTGATACCATCGTACTCTCGAATTCGAAAGCAAACGGCAGCAGTCATCTCGGCGATACTGTTGTGGAATCTGCCCGAAATAGTCGCCACCGCAACCCCGGTCTTTAAATCGTGGATGATACTCTCAAAGAGAGGCAACTGGTCGATAATGAGTGGAAATTTATCTTTCGGCAGAAACCAGGGGTAGCTATCGACGACGCTCTCATCAGCAGCCATTTCCAGCTCGATTGCTGCCTGTCCTTCATAGGTAGCAACATCGCAGACACCAAGCAGGGCAGAAACGGCATCAAAAAGTCGACCACAACTGGAGGTCAAGGGCGAGTTAATCCGCTTCTCAATCTGTCTTTTCACTATCTCCACTTCCAGCGGGTCAATCCACTGAAGGAGACCGAGACCATTGGTCAGAGCCTGGGGAAGGCCAGCAAGGTAGCTTAGCGCCATCCGGTACGGCTTCCTGATGGCAGCCTCACCACCGGGCAGTACCACATATTTTAAGTGAGCACGTCTCTCAAAGTGCCGCAAATCGCCGGTGAAAAACTCGCCGCCCCAGATTTGCCCGTCTTCGCCATAGCCGGTGCCGTCGAAAGCAACGCCGATTACCGGCTCCATTACTCCATTCTCGGCCAGGCAACTGGCGATATGGGCGTGATGGTGCTGCACCGGTACAAACTGCATCTTTCTGTCCACATTCTTGCGGTCATCATGTTCCAACTGGAGAGCATATTTGGTGGCCAGATAATCCGGATGCAGGTCATAGGCAATGACTTCAGGAGAAATACGAAAGAGCCGTTTAAAGTGCTCGATACCCGATTCAAAAGAGGCGAGAGTCTCCAGGTTTTCCATATCGCCAATATGCTGGCTAAGGAACGCATAGTTTTCTTTAGTGAGACAAAAGGTATTCTTGAGCTGAGCACCACAGGCCAGAATCGGCCTGGTCTCAAAGTTAAGCCTCACCGGGAAGGGAGCATACCCCCGTGAACGGCGGATAATCGCCTCCCTACCCTCAAAAACGCGGGTGACCGAATCATCACAACGGAGATAAATATCACGGTCATGGAAGAGAAAAGCGTCAGCCAGCTCTCCAAGACAGGCCAGGGCTTCCTCATTACCGATGGCAATGGGTTCCTCGCTCATGTTACCACTGGTCATCACCAGAGCCAATACATCCGTCCCATCGCCTCTTCTCTCCAGAAGCAGGTAGTGCAACGGGGTGTAAGGCAACATCACCCCCAGGGAGGTATTATTTGGTGCTGCCAGAGATGAAATTGGTGAATCGGGTTTCCCACGTAAGAGCACAATGGGACGCTGCGGCGACTCCAGGAGCTGCTTTTCGGCATCGCTAACCTCGCAGTAGCGTTCTACCGTCGCCGAATCGAGACACATGATAGCGAAGGGCTTATTCACCCGGTGCTTGCGCTCGCGCAGGAGTGAGACGGCGGCATTGTTCGTGGCATCACAGGCCAGATGAAAGCCACCCAGCCCCTTCACCGCCACAATGCTACCGTGGCTCAGCAGGTTACGCGTCATCAGCACTGCTGCGTCTCCCCGGGCAAGATGGCGGTTCGGGTTTTCTCCGCTGACCAGCCATACCTGGGGGCCGCAACCGGCGCAGGCATCAGGCTGAGCATGGAAGCGACGATCAGCAGGGTGATGATATTCCGACTCGCAACCGGAACACATCTGAAATCGGCTCATCGTCGTCCTGGGACGGTCGTAAGGAATGTCTTTAATGATGGTAAAACGCGGCCCGCAATTGGTGCAATTAATGAAAGGGTAGCGGTAGCGCCGGTCGGAAGGGTCAAAAAGCTCGCTGAGACAATCTGGGCAAATACAGATGTCCGGGGAGATTAAGACGAACTTATCTTCCTGTTCCTGGCTCGGTTGAATAATAAACTCCCGGTAACCAACAGGAGGCAGCCGGCTGGTCTCCACCTTTTCCACTACCGCCCGCGGCGGCGCCCGGATAGTAATATCGGCGACGAATTCCTCTAGTCTGGCAGCGGCACCTTCAACCTCAATAACCACGCCATCGGTAGAGTTAAGTACCCACCCCGGTAACCCGTAGTGATGAGCCAGACGGTAGATAAAAGGCCGGAAACCCACCCCCTGGACGATTCCCCGTACGATAACCCTCGCCCTGGTCAGCCGGCTACGGGCAGCGTCGGTTTGACCCGCGATGGTGCGTGATGCTGTCCCGGCTGCCCTGGTGGCACTTTTCACCAGCCTGCTCCTTTCACTCTCCTTCAAAGGAAAGCAAGTCTAAAAATGCCCCGGGTGAAGATTTTATGTCTAGTTCGGCCCCCCTGGCGATTGTTTTTTCGGCCAGCAACTGAAAACAGAAACATAATGAGTCATTGGTGATATCGCTGTCCTCACCCAGAGCTACCTGGACTTTTCTTATCCTGGTAAGCCCGTTCTCTTTGGCCTGGACACAGACTTTATCCAGTAACTCTTCGGTAATATGCCACTCATGCATTGTCGTCAACAATAATTCGAGAGGATAGAGTTACCAGTAAAGAGGAACTGCGGGATGATGCCGGTGATGAAAAGGTGGTAAATACCGGTGAAGGGACCCTGCTTTGAAGCTGCATCTACCCTCCTTGTCGAAGACAAAACCGAATTTAGAATCTAAATCCGGGCTTCCGGGTAGGCTTTCTAACTACAGGCAACGATAACAGATTTTATCGTTATTATTATAAGACAGGATTGAACTTAAAGCAACAGTGCATTTAGGTTTACCTCATCCCCTTTATCCCCTTCTCTTCTCAGGAGAAAGGGAAATAGAGAAACAGGGCTTGCCATCTTAAGACACCTCGAAAAATCAGGAAAGTAAAAGAGAGGGGGCTTCGTCCCCCTCTCTTAAATCTCTTCTCCTGCTCCTGTTACCCGCAATATTGTCTCTTCAAGCCGCTACCGCCCGCTTCTCTTTCTTGAGCAGAGCCTCTCTCCGTGCTGCCAGCTTGGCCAGCTTTTGCTGGAAATCCTCCTCCATCATCTGGCCGAACTCACAGGTCACACACTGGAAAACACGGCTGCAAATCCGGTAGGAGACATCACCTTTTACCGCATAGCGGCAGAGCCTCTGGCTCCCGGGAAGTGCCTTAAGCCTGGTCAGTGCCGCTTCAAGCTCCGGGCTACCCGCCGCCATCTTCTCCTGCATCTGCTGGTCGAACTCGCAGGTGATGCAGTTGTAGTTGTTAACACAGATGCGGTGGGCAACCATCCCCATCCTCATCCACAGGCACTCCTTTGGTTTGGCTTCTTCTGCCACGGCAGTCTTCCCGGAGCTGATCTCGACCTCGGGTTTGGCCAGGGCTTCCTGTGTTTTGCGTAGCCAAACCCGAGTCTCAATGCTTCCCGGAGCAACCCCCAGAACACCCTGGAATTCTTTCAGGGCCTCATGGTAACGCCCGGCTTCATAGTGCATCTTACCCAGCTTAAGATGCACCGGGATTTCCTGCGGAGCTAAAGTGATTACCGCCTCAACTGTAGCTTCCAGGCCAGCAGCAGGCAAAGAGATTGCTTGCGCCGGGGCGGCCTTCGGTCTTATCTCTACCTGAACCGGCCCAAGGGTCCCCCTGATGAGGTTTTCCAGCTTATTGAGATCAAATGGTTTCGCCAGGTAATCAATCGCGCCTTCCTTCATCGCCTCCAGGGCAGTCGGCACGGAAGGATAGGCAGTAATTATAATACCCTTCAGTTGGGGCCTCTTTTCTTTGGCTTCTCTCAATACATCAATCCCATCTTTTCCCGGTAATCTCAGGTCAAGGATAACAAGACCGAAGTCCCGCTCCACAATGGTTTTTAAGGCTTCCTCACCCTCCGCCACCGTGTCTACCTGGTAACCCTCGTCGGTTAGCCAGTCCCGGAGGGACTCCCTCATGATGGTTTCATCCTCGACAATCAATATCGGCTTCATTTTTACCTCCTTTTTTACCTCCTTTTGTTGTTTGTCTTGTCGAATCACTTTATTTCCCCTTTTCGTATCATCTCTTGCTCTATTTACACGCAATTATCTTGCCAGAATAAACACACCTCGCTCCGCAACACCACGGTGCAAACTGCTCTCTGTCGCTCCTCCTCATCTTCGGTTAACGCTGTACTGACCGTTGCCGCAGATACCGGCCAAGGCAGGCCAGGCATTTCTGCGCTCCCCAGAGCGTGCACCCGACGATGGCGAGAGCAACCAGGACCATGACAAAGACCGCTGCCAGTACCATCTCTTCTGCCCTCCACCCTATGTGGGTGCAATTCTCTCGCCAAAGCAAAAGGGCTGCCCCGCATCCACGGGGCAGCCCTATTACAGCGCCGGCTGGTAACTTAAACTGTAAGAAAATTAGGCGGTAGTGTCTATTTTATTGACAGCCAGCCAATCCTTCCTGAGCTTATTGTAAAGCGTAGCCCGGGAAATTCTCAGTATCTTGGCCGCCCGGCTATAGTTACCTCCCGCTTCGTTGATGACACTGGTGATATGGTTCCTCTCTATTTCAGCCAGGGTTCTTGCTGAAGGAGAAAACAACAGATTTTCATGGGGCAGGTCGGTAAGCTGAATCGAGGAATCCATCGCCAGGATGACTGCTCTTTCGATAGCGTTTTCCAGCTCCCGAACATTACCCGGCCATTCATATTTCAAAAGAAATTGGGTCGCCTCGGGAGAGAAGCCGGTAATCTCTTTTCTATTCTCCGCAGCAAACTTTTTCAAGAAATGTTCGGCGAGTAAAGGAATATCTTCCTTCCTCTCGCGTAAGGGGGGCAATTCAATCGTGACCACATTGAGCCGGTAATAGAGGTCTTCCCGGAAATGACCGCTTGCGACTGCCTTTTTCATATCCTTATTGGTCGCCGAGATGACCCGGACATCAACCTTAGTTGGTTCATTACCGCCAACCCTGGTGAATTCCTTTTCTTCCAGTACCCGGAGCAGGTGAACCTGGATATTGGCACTCATTTCACCAATCTCATCCAGAAAAAGGGAACCTCGATTGCTGATTTCGAATTTCCCCTTCTTTTGAGTGTAAGCCCCGGTAAAGGCACCCTTCTCATGCCCGAACAGCTCGCTCTCCAGCAGGCTCTCCGGCAAAGCCGCACAACTGACGGCAACAAAAGGTTTATCCTTACGATAGCTCCGGGAATGGATGGCCCGGGCGACCAGTTCTTTACCAGTACCGCTGTCACCGGTAATTAAGACGGTGGCATTGCTCTTGGCGACGACCTTGATTATCTCAATAATCCGTTGCATCCTGGCACTTTTAGCAATAATATTCTCGAACCGATAACGCTCCTCCAGTTTCTGGTGCAGAGAGATATTCTCTTCCCGCAGACATTGCTGCTCCACCAGCCGGTCAATGACGATATCGGCCTTTTCCGGGCAAAAAGGCTTCTCAATGTAGTCATAGGCGCCTTCTCTCATCGCCGTGATAGCGGTAGGAATACTGCCATAGGCAGTCATAATGATTACCTCAATCTGAGGTGATATTTCCCTGGCTCTCCTCAGCAGTTCAATCCCGTCCATCCCGGGCATTACCAAATCGGTAATAACAATGCCCGGTTTCTCCTGCTGAATTATTTCCAGGGCCTGGGGGCCATTCCCGGCGGTAAGTACCTGATGGCCGGCTTCGCTCAGCCAATCACGGAGCGATTCGCGGAGAATCGCTTCATCATCAACGATAAGCATCTTAACCCTTTTCTTCATCATCACCATGATAGCCTGTCGTTTTCAAACCGTAAAAGTAAGACGAGTGATTTTCCGAGGATAATATCAGCACCGCCGGGAGAAACGACGATAGGTAATCCAAGCAGCTACTTTTTCTCCACAAAATGTACTGAGGCATAGCGGCAAGGTCTTTGACTGCCCGGCAATCCCCTGAGCCGGGACACTTTATCGTCACCGATGACGGCAATAGTGCCAAACCTGTCCTGTATATCCTGGGCAAAGGCACAAGAGCCGCATTCATAGTCACGGTCGCAGAGGCGGAAAGAAACGGCACCCAGCGATAACCAGAGATGCTCGTCACCTAATTTTTTTTTATCTAACTCTTCCAGGGCACCACCGATTATCTTTTCCAGGTCCTCTACTTTGAATGGTTTGGGCAAATAGTCGAGAAGTCCCAGCTTTTGTGCTTTCTCACGTGTTTCTTTTGAGGGGTAGGCGGTAATAATTACCCCCCTGGTTTTTGGTTTAAGCTCCTTGGCTTCTTCGAATACCTGCAAGCCGTCAATACCGGGTAGCTTTAAATCAAGCACGATAATACGGAACTCTTCCTCCTTGATTTTCTCCAGCGCCTCCTCCCCATCTTTAGCCACATCAACATTATAGCCATCTTCGATAAGCCAGTCCCTAAGCGATTCCCGCACGATTGCCTCATCCTCGACCAGTAAAATCTTCCGCTTCTTGACTTCCATTACTTTCCTCCCTCTTCTTGATGATAGAGCGGCAAATAAATGGTAAAGGTAGTACCCTCTCCCACCTTACTCTGCACTTCTATCCTGCCCTGATGGCGCTGGATAATGCCATAAGCGACGGCCAGGCCCAGACCCACTCCTTTCCCCTTCCCTTTGGTAGTAAAGAAAGGGGTAAAAAGCCGGTGTATATTTTCCGGCGAAATACCGCAGCCGGTATCCTGAACCTCGGTCTTAAGCTCATTATTCTGGGACAGGGCGCGGATAGTGAGTTGTCCTCCCTCCGGCATCGCCTGAATTGCGTTGATGATAAGGTTCGTGTAGACCTGTTGAAGCTGGTCATAATCAGCCAGGAGATTAGGCAAAGAAGGGTTAAGCTCCTTTACCACCTGAACATGCTGTAGCTCCGCCGAATGTGCCGCGAGGTCGAACGCCCGGTTCACCACCTCATTGAGATTCACTTCCCTCAAAGTTGGTGGCGATTGCCGGGCGAAATCGAGAAGATTCCGGATGAGCCGGGTGCTGCGGACAAGCTCTCTCTCCATCTTGTCCAGGTACTCCAGCGCGGTCTCTTTAGTGTATTTATCGCTGTTTATTCTCCGGGCAAGTAATTGGGTATAGACGAGGACGCCGGCCAGGGGATTATTAACCTCGTGAGCAATGGAGGCAGCCATTTGCCCGAGAGAGGTCAGTTTCTCCGCCTGGATTAAGCCCTCCTGGGTATCCTTCAGCTTCTTCAGCACGTACGGCCAGCACATGTTAATCTCCGCCAGTCCCTGGCAAACCGCACTCGCCAGTTCCCGGCAGGAGCTGTAGCCACAAGCACCGCAGTTGAATTGCTCCTCGGGTTTCGCCTTGTTCATCTGTTCCAGGACACCTTGCACATCCTTCTCACCGGACACGGCCAGCCCGATGCTCTGGGCAGTAAATTTGCGGCTGAGGTCGATACCGGCATACTGCTGGATGTCCCTTTCGGTTTGAGCCGGGTCGGCCTTACTCTTGGTATAGTTAGCGACCAGCTCCTTCCGCCTGAAGCCGCTTAGCTCGCTGGCGATAACCGGTCCATCGATACAGCCATGGCAGAAATATAGATTAGCCAGCCTGGCGGTGATTTCACCCCGAGCACATTCCCCGAGGATTTTAGGCACATAATCCCGACCATGAGCACTGACGACCTCCTGCTTTAGAGTATCATCGGATAGCTCCGTTATTTTGAGTAATCCGCCGGGCATCGCCATCAGACGGCCAAGGTTAGGCATCGGGCCGGAGAACTGCGCTTCCCCCTCGCTTTCCGGATTAATCTCTCTGGCAGCGAACATCTCCTTAAGCTCGGCAAAGGTCAGCACAGCATCCACTACCCCACCCGTTTTCTCATCTTTAGCTTCAGCCTTCTTGGCGACACAGGGACCGATGAAGACCACCTTGGCTTTCGGTTGATATTGCCACTTAATCAGTCTCCCCATGGCGATGGTAGGTGAGCTAATTGGTGCCATATTGCCAATTAGCTGGGGATGGTATTTTTCAATGTAAGCGACTACTGCCGGGCAGTTGGAGGAAAGCACCGGTTTGTCTTTGGTCTCACGTATCAGCCGGGCGTATTCCCGGCCGACAAGCTCAGCACCAAAGGCATCCTCCATCACTTCGCTAAATCCCAGCTTTTTCAAGGCAGCCACCAGCTGCCCCGGTCTGAGCTCGGGCAGAGCAGCGGGGAAAGAGGAGGAAAGGATAGCAATCACCTGGGGATATTGCCCCAGGAGCTGCCAGACCAGCCCCATATCACTCTCCACCCGCTTTGCCCCGGTGGCACAGACCTGAAGACAGGTGCCGCAGACAATGCAGCGCTCCTTCATTACCTGGGCCAGGCCTTCTTCCACCTTGATTGCCCGGGCAGGACAACCACGGATACAGGCATAGCATCCTTTACATTTCTCCCGCTCGGTATAAACGATACTCATTCTGCTATCCCCACTCCGGCAGGATGCTGTTTCCTTTTAGCTGGAGGAAATTTAAGCTCTGCCCTCAAGTTAGCTACCGAGCGCCGGGAGATTGCCACGCCGAATTTCTCCCGGAGCTTCCCCCGGATTGCCTCATCAGAAGCAAGCTCGTGTTTGCTTTCCAGAAGTCGACTGAGCAACTCTTTCTTAAACCGCTTCGGCCTGGGGAAGAACTCTTTGAGCGGAACCTCCTGCCCCCAGGGGGTATCGATACTTCTGACTTTAATGGCGCGGCTTACCGAGCTAGGGGCAACCCCGAGCTTCTTTGCCAGCTCCTTTTGACTGAAGGGTAGCAGAGCTTTTAAATCACCGGAGCTGAGATAAAGAGCCTGCCTGGCCACAATGCTCTGCAGGATTCTGGTCAGGGTATCTTTACGACTGTTAATCAGCTCCAGCCTCTTGAAGAGCTGCCTGGCTTCCTTAACCTCGGCTTCAGGAAGGGCACCGGTGACTCTTAGCGCCTCGAACCTTTCATAATCAATCGAGTACCGACCCCTGGCAAAGGCAGCGGAATAGTAGCCAATGGTAAAGTCCCCCCCATCTTTCTCCACTGAAGCGACTTTGGAATAGTAAAGAGTCCCGGTCCTGGTATTGGAGGGATGATAAAACTCGCTGGCAATGGAGAACTCATCAATGAGATTATTTATCTTCCGCACTTCGGCAACATCGAGGCTACATTCCCTGGCGATGTCATCAATAGTCATCCCGGTTTCCGGGAGTAAGAAGTAGCGCCTGAATTTCTCCAGACCCAAGTTCTGTATCTGGTCAACAATATACCGCCGGTTAACTAAGAGTAATTCAACATCCAGCGAACCACTATCAGCAATCACCTCTTCTTTAAGCGGATAGAAACCGGATGAGATATTAGTTCTGGGGAATCTCTGATAGCGTATCAGGTTTTTTCCCCGGTATAGCTTTTGAAAAGAGGGGCTACTCTCAACTGCAACGATGAGCCGGTGGAACTCATCGTCAGGCATTTCCAGCAGGTCAGCCTGTTCCATCCGCAGGATTTGCCTTAGCTCCTGCCGCATCTGTAGGGACTGGATCTGTTCCATTTTTAATCCGGGCATCATCCACCTCGGCAAACCACCGGTTTAACTGACACATCTAACCTCCGTTTACTTCCCGCATCACCAGCGCCGCCACCGACGGGATTACCTGCTCTACCTCAGGAGTACATCGCTCGCTAAATGTAGTCACGTCAGCCGCTTCCACGGCGAAGATGGTAATGTCCCTGGGCAAGGGGATACCCAGCCGCCGGCCAAGCTCCAGGGCAGTGGCAAAGTTGACATCATGGGGTGAGGCAGCATGGCAGGTGGCATCCAGGGCGTCAGGCTCAAGCCGGTAAATTTGCCCCGCTTCTCCCCCTCTGGTCTGGATAGCGTCAATGATAATTACCCTATCATAGCCAGTCAGTAGCTCCAGAATATCCAGCCCGGCCATGCTTGTTTCCATCACCATCGTTTCTTGCGGCTCCAGTCTACCTTTAAGCTCTTCCGCAACGCGAATACCCACCCCATCGTCGCTGAGGATGGTATTACCTAATCCTAAAACTAATGTCTTCATTCCCACCTTCTCAAGTAGCCCCGAATGCAATGGACTCGGGCCGGCTCAATCTCTTGATTATCTCCCGGTTACTATCATAGATAATGACCTCCAGGGGCATCTGCCCGGGGAGGGTATGGGTGGCACAACCGAAGCAGGGGTCATAGGCTCGGAACGCCATCTCGACCATATTGAGCAGTCCTTCTGATACCTCATGGTCATGGTTGATTAACCCCTGGGCAGCCTTCTTGATGGACATATTCATCGCCGGGTAGTTTTGTGCCGTGGCGACAATCAGGTTTGCCTTTTGCACAATACCGTTAGCATCGGTCTTATAATGGTGAATTAGCGTCCCGCGTGGTGCCTCGACGATACCAACTCCTTCATCGGGAGTGGCCGTCGGAATGATTCTCACCACCGGGTTGGTCACCTCTTTGTCCTGGCTTAGCTCCAGGAGACGCTCGGCGGCGTACAGCAATTCCACCAACCTCGCCCAGTGAAAAGCTAAAGTGGCGTGCACCGGTTTACCGCCCAAGGTGCTGA
>Ga0082335_1001131_pt1 | contig 60304 bp, 52 predicted proteins | sample Subgrocontami58m_FD_72375 | JGI IMG/M metagenome (GOLD analysis project Ga0082335, IMG submission 72375) | Subsurface groundwater microbial communities from S. Glens Falls, New York, USA - GMW37 contaminated, 5.8 m (SPADES assembly) (version 2) ... | reverse complement strand
TCGCGAAGGCATGGTTCTGGCGATTGAACCGATGGCTACCGAAGGGGCTTGGAAGGTGACGCTGGATGAAGACGAGTGGGCATACCGGACTGCGGACGGCAAACTTGCGGCGCATTTTGAGCATACGATTGTTGTAACCAAAAACGGCGCTGAAATCCTGACTAGGTAGTCTTATGAAGTATCTCGGCATTGATTACGGCAGAGTGCGGGTCGGGATTGCAGTTTCGGACGATGAGGGTAAAATCGCCTTCCCTAAAAGCGTTTTGAAAAACACTGGCATTGGCGCGCTTGCGGATACCATTGCACACTTGGCTGGGGCGGAGAGGGCTTTGGAGATAGTAATGGGCTTGCCTCAAGTTGTGCCCGGGATGGACGCGAGCTTGCGGGGCGAGATTCAAAATCTGGCTGATATCATGGAAAAGCAATATCAGACCCCCGTATCGTTCCAGGACGAGCTTTTTACCACCCGGATGGCCGAAGAGCATTCGAAAAAAAACACTGATGCCTCGGCCGCGGCTTTGATCCTGCAGAGTTTTTTGGATCGGCAAAATAAGGTATAATTGACGAAAGGAGTTTTTGTTTTTAGTTGATAGTTTCCCGTTATAGTTGTTGGTTATTAGTTTTAGTCTTTAATTAAACCGCACTATAACTACGAACCAAGAACCAGGACCATAAACCAACAACTAAGAACTAATTTATATGCAACTATCCTGGATCATCCCCGCCTACAACGAAGAGCGGCGCATAGAAAAAACAGTTCGCGAGGTGGAGAGCTATCTCCGCCCTAAGAGTTTCGGCTACGAAATTTTAGTGATCGACAATGGGTCGCGCGACCACACAGCTGAAATCGTGAACAACTTAAAAGCCACAATCCCGTCTTTGCGGCTAGTCGCGGCGCATGATCCGGGCAAGGGGGGCGCGGTTAAAAGGGGAATGTCAGTGGCTACGGGCGAGATCCGCATTTTTTCTGATGCCGATAACTCAACTCCGCCGGAATATTTCGATAAAATGCAGCCGCTTTTCAAACAAGGCTATGATGTCGTGATCTCCTCGCGCGACCCCAAGGACGCCGCGGGCGCGGGACGCGACATTGAAGAACCTTGGTACCGCGAGATTTTGGGGAATATGGGGAATCTTGTAATTCAAATCTTCGGTGTCTGGGGCATCTGGGATACGCAAAACGGTTTCAAGGCCTGCACGGCCAAAGCGGCTGATCGCATTTTCCCGCAGATGAGGATCGGGGGATTCGCGTTCGATATTGAAATGCTCGCTTTGGCGCGGCGCTTCGGTTATAAAATCGCCGTCATACCCGTGAAATGGAAATTTGATCCCGATAGCAAGGTAACTTTGGGAGCGTATCTTTCGGTGTTTCTGGATGTCTTTCGCATTCGATGGAATTTGATCCGTGGCGTCTATGCCAAAAATTAACGAGGAGATTCCTAAAAAGTATTCCGAGCTACGGCAAGACATTGTTTCCGGGGACTGGGTGGTGATTGCCACGGGCCGTGCCCGCCGGCCTAACGACTTCGTCGCCAAGCCGAAATTTCCGGCGAAGAAAAACGGCAAAAAAAACTGCCCCTTCGAGAAACTTGAAGAAGACGCGCTTCTGATTATTACGAAAGACCGCGATCAATTTGCGGATCTTTGGCAGGCCGGGCCCAAGGCCAAAGATTGGTTTGTTGAAGTTATCCCCAATAAATTTCCCGCTTTTGTGCCGCGTCCGACGTGTCCCTCGGTGGTCTCGGAGGGATTTCGCCGCTTGATCGACGGAGTCGGTTTTCATGAAGTGATTGTCACGCGTCCGCATGACCGTCCGATGGCGCTGATGTCGGCGAAAGAGGCGGGTCTTGTTGTTCGAGCCTATCGCGAGCGGTTCAAAACGCTGGGTCCCGAGCAGTGCGTGCAATATATCTCAATGATCCACAACCACGGCCCGGAGTCTGGCGCCTCGATTGTTCACCCGCATTCGCAGCTAATCGCAATTCCCGTGATCCCGCCTGATGTCTCCCGGTCGCTCGCGGGATCCAAACGTTATTTTACTGAAAATAAAGCTTGCGTTCACTGCGCCATGATTGATTTCGAAACGAAAGAAAAGGCGCGGATTATTTTTGAGAATGATAACTTCATCATCTTCGCGCCGTATGCTTCTCGGGCCGCGTTTGAAATTAGGATATTCCCCAAACTTCACTGCGCCGAGTTCGAAAAAATTTCCGAGGATGAAATTCTCACGTTTGCCGAAGCTCTCCGGCGCTCGCTTGCCATGCTCTACCACGGTCTCAATAATCCCTCGTACAACTTTTTCATCCATACTGCGCCAACGGATGGGCAAGACTACGGTCATTACCACTGGCATCTCGAAATATTTCCCAAAACTTCAATCTGGGGCGGGTTTGAATTCGGCACGGGCATTGAAATTTCAACTATCGCGCCGGAGGATGCGGCCGCATTCCTCAAGAACGTCAAAATTCCCAATCAAGCATGAATCAGCGTTTCGTCGTCGCAAACTGGAAAATGAATCCGCAAACTGAAGCTGAGGCCATCGAGCTTTTTGGCGCGACTCGCGATGCCGCCAAAGCTGCGCCGAACGTCACCATAATTGTTGCTCCGCCGTTTCCGTTTCTTTCCCAAATCGAGCATCGTTACGGACTGGCCAATGCCAAAATGCGTCTCGAGGCCAAGATCCACCTCGCCGCTCAAGACGTTTTCTGGGAACGTGACGGCGCTTACACCGGCGAGGTTTCCCCGGCGATGGAAAAAAGCATCGGGGCGACTTACGTTATCGTCGGACATTCCGAAAGGCGTCGAGTGCTCGCCGAGACCGATGAAATGGTTGCCAAGAAACTCAAAAGAGCTCTGGAGTTCGGACTAATCCCGATTCTTTGTATCGGAGAAAACGAACGTCCCAGGGGAGAGATGCCGGAACGCGTGGGCGAGGAGTTAAAAAGCGCTGTTGCTGGTTTAGAGCCGAGTATGCTTGGGCGCATCATTATCGCCTATGAGCCGGTCTGGGCTATTGGGTCGGGCATTCCGGACACGCCCGAAGGAATGCTGGGAGCCGCGATTTATATCCGCAAAATTTTAACGGAAATATTCGGCCAAGATATTGCTGGCCAAGTCCCGATCCTTTATGGCGGTTCCGTTAACTCCGCCAATGTGTCAAGTTTTTTCACTGAAACTTCCGGCCAAGTCTCGGGAGTTCTTGTCGGCGGGGCCAGTCTTCGTTCCGAAGAGATCGCGGCGATTATCGCCGCCGTCGACCGTTTTAGCTGATAAATCCCCATACCAAGATATTGGCGGTGGCACACCCGGAAGGGTGCGGGGGTTCATAGGTAAAGTTATCCACATCTGGGGTTGCTCATTCGGGGGGGGGGTGCTTAAATAGGTTTAAGGGAAAGGCTTACCATTCGGCGTATTCAGCTGGAGGTCTTTTCAGGGGACTCTAAATTGAAAACGATAAGTAGTTGAAAAACGCCCGAGGGGGCGCTTCTTTGTATCTATCTGCCAAAACGCATGCATAGTATTGTCCCAGTAAAAATCTGGCTCGCCATTCTTTTTTCGATAACCGTAGGAATGGTTATCGCTGGCACGCCGGATCTCAAATCGCAAATCGCAAACTCCCATACCGCCTCTATTTTCAGTACTCTTAACAGCAATACTAGAGAGGCTTTTTCATACCTCGACAATTTGTTATTAGGCCAAAATCCCGCGGCTGATCTAGCCGCCGTTCCGGCAAAGACACCAGAGCCCATCACGAATAAATCTATCAATGCCCAAAGAGTTGAGCCAGCCTCTAATACAATTACCCAAGAAGATTTTCAGGCGCTAAAGCGCGAACTCGCTTCGCTCAAAGCATCATACAACACATCGTCCCAGAAACCGCAGACTAATTCGTCGCTTTCAAACCAAAGTGTTGAGGCTTCGGGGAAAGTTTCTGAAGCTGATGCGAAATCTCTTAGCGCAGCGCTTGCGGCGGTGAATGGAAGAATTGATTCATTGTCAAATCGGTCAAACGCCCTAAGTCAATCGATCGCTTATTCCCAGAGGGTTGATAATATTTCCAACGTAACGCTTTCAAATGTAACTTTTTCAGACACGGGCGGGCATCTTCCTCTTACAGGCGGCTCGCTCACCGGCAACCTCGGCGTCGGGGCAACAAACCCAAGCGCCAAAATGCAAGTTACAACGACACAATACGGCTATACCATTACTGAATCTATCGGAGGATCAAGTAGTTTTTCTTCTGTAGGTACTGCCAAAACTTGGCGAGGTGATGATACGCTTTTTAGCTACACCATACCTTTTTCTTTTCCCTTCTTCGGTAGCAATATTACTAAGATCCAGGTATCGACTAATGGCGTTCTTTGGATGTGTGAGAGTTGCGGAGACTCTACTGGCTATCCGTCTTCAACAAACTTACCTTCTCAAAAGGTAATTGCTCCTTTATGGGGAGATTGGATTACCGATGGCAGCGGACAAGCAAGCGAAGATATTTATATTGACGAATCAGTCTCTAATCAGGTGACTATCCGCTGGAAAGGAGAGGTCTATGGCTCGGCAACAGACATCGTTAATTTTTCTGTCACTCTTTATAGTAACGGCAATATTATCTTCCAGTACGGCTCGGGGAATACCAATTTGCAATACAATGCTACAGCAAACGGAATGATTGCTGTTTCTAATGGCGATTCTCCCAATTACAAGACCTTGTCTTTTTCAGGGGGAACATCACAAACAAATACCTACGATACTACCATTACTACTAATACGGGAGTGTCTTTGGCCAGCGCCTTTTTGGTCAATTCCGCATCCGCGAACTTCTTGACTGTACTTAACAGCGGCAACGTCGGGATTGGGACGACGACACCTAATAATCTTTTAGGTGTCTATAATTTAATAGATTTCGACAATGGTAACTTTAATACCAAATTAGGTTATCAGGCAGGGAAGAATATAGTATCAGGAGCGCAATACAATACTTTTCTTGGCTATCAGGCGGGCATGTCAAGTTCGACAGCCAGCACTAACGCGGCGGATTATAATACTGCCATTGGTTATCGGTCTCTCTACTCCAACACTACAGGCTCCGTAAACTCCGCTTTTGGAGTCCGCACGCTCTACTCCAACACCACCGGCTACTACAACACCGCCAATGGTATGGATGCTCTCTACTCCAACACCACCGGCAATTACAACACTGCTATAGGCCGTGCCGCGCTCTACTCCAACACCACCGCTTCCTTCAACACCGCTCTTGGTCACTATGTGCTCCCATCTAACACTACTGGATCTTCCAATTCTGCCCTCGGCCATACCGCCCTCCAACAAAACACCACCGGCTCCTCCAATACTGCTCTCGGCAACAGTGCGCTCTACGTCAATACCACCGGCTCCTATAATACTGCTGTTGGTCAAACTGCACTCACCTCCAACACCACTGGATCCAATAATTCAGCTCTCGGTTACTATGTGCTCCGCTATAATGGTTCCGCCACTAATACTGTCGCTGTAGGATATCAAGCCGCCGCAAGCACCGCCCGCTACAACAACCAAGGTGGTGTCTATCTCGGCTATCAAGCAGGATATTCCGCAGGCACGGGCTCTGACTACAACACCCTCCTCGGGTATCAAGCAGGATATGGCATCACCACAGGAGCGTATAACATTGTGATCGGCCAAAACGTAGAGGCCCCCACAGTTACAGGGAACCAGCAGTTAAACATCGGGAATGTTATTTACGGTTCCGGTATGTACAACGGCTCCACAGTTTCCTCGGCTCCAGTCTCTGCGGGCCGCATCGGCATCGGTACTACCACTCCCGCTTGGACACTTCAAGTAGCAAGTACTTCGCCATATATCGCCATCACTGACACTGATGCTGGAACGAACTTAAAGCACTGGGTCTTTAGAAATGAAAATGGAAACTTGTACATAGCAACGTCATCAGATATATACGCCACTAGCTCCATTCCCGCCTTGATGATTAACGCGAACGGCAACGTCGGCATTGGCACCTCCTCTCCCTCCTCCCAACTCTCCATTCAAGGGACTTGCGTGGATACAGGCACCGGGTGCGCTGACGTAGCCGAGCTTTATCCTTCCACCGAGCCAGTGGAGCCGGGTGATATTGTCGCGGTTGATCCGGAGCATGCCGGATCTGTCAAAAAAGCCCAAGCAACAAGTTCTCCCATCGGCATTGTTTCCACCAACCCCGCCATTTCCATCGAGGGTTCTTCCCTCCAGTTCATGACCGGCGCAAGCTATATAAGCGATCCGTTAAAGCCCGCCGTGGCTCTTGTCGGGAGAGTCCCGGTCAAGGTTTCGCTTGAGTCCGGCCCGATTAAGATCGGAGATCGCATCATGATCTCATCCATGCCCGGAGTTGGTATGAAAGCTGCGAGCTCCAGTATCACCGTCGGGATTGCCCTTGAAGACTATAACCAGCCCGACATCGGGAAGATCATGGTGTTCGCCAGTCTCGGCCGGGAGCATATAGACAACGGCCTTGCGGCGCTGACTTCAAGCACCACCAATGCATGGTCGGTGGATCAGTCAACCGGCAAGGTGAATGTTAATTTCTTCGGCGATGTTAACTTGAATGGGAATAGCATTATAAATATTGCCGCGGCCGTCGGCATAGACGGCAACTGGCGCATTAATAAAAACGGCGAGCTGGTCGTGAAAAAAGTTACAACCGAAAAACTCGAGGTCGGCTCGCCTTCGGTTCCAACCGGCATAACCGTTTATGACAAACAGGGCCGCGCCGGGTGTCTCATTATTGAGAACGTCGAAACCGGCGCCATGAGTCTTGCAGCTGGCGCCTGTGGCGTGTTGGGTAACAGTGGTGGGCAATCAGCGGAGGACGGCGGGCAGGTGACGAGGAGCGTTGTCTCAGCGGCAAGTAGCACGGTACAAATAACGGAAGATAGTTCAGAGACACTCGAACCCGCGACCGTGCCCGCATCTATGGGAGGCGATAGCGGAGAGATGACGGGGGACAGCGCTTCGGCGACTAGTGACACGGGGCAAGGGGCAGGCGATAATTCGCCACCCGCCACAGAGCTAACTGGAACAACAGAAACTCCGCCCGCGCCGTCTTCAGATACCCAAACAGTTACAGCCGAACCCTCACTAATCCCCTAAGCCGCAAATTTACGGGGTTTGCAAAACTATCCTTCCTAAAATATAAAAACGTGGCTACCGACTATCGGCCAATGACCAATTCGCGCGAATTGGCGAATGGTTATGATTTGAGTGATATATGATTCAAGCAAGAATATAATAACATATATTAATCATTAGAGCGGGCAACGGATATGTATTTCCACCAGGTCAAGAGCGCTCCGAGGAACGGAAGAATGAATAGGAGATATTTCAGCTCTACCAGCAGTTTTAAAATCCAAGCACTGAATCCGGATCCATGGATGAAAACCAGATCCGCGATGGCGTATTTTCGCCCCGCCGCCAGGACAAAGGGATATTTTTTCAGCGGATAAAAAGGCCGCTTGGTTTTGCCTTTTATATCAGCCAGTATATTCGAGGCCGCTACTTTGGCTTGGGATTCGGCAACCAAAGCGTTCCACGGAAGCGGGCGGCTTGTGCTCGGATTAATGAAAGCGGCGTTATCTCCAATGGCGAAAATTTTTGATTCCACCTCGAGATATGAATTAACCGGGATGGATTGTTTTGGCGTGAGTGGGACTCCCAATGTTTTCAAAACGCTTGCCGCCTGTACCCCGCCCGCCCAAACAAGTACCGTATAGGGAAGGTGCGAGCCGTCTTTTAATATGGCACGATCTTTCTCAACGGCAGTTATGGCGGTATTGGTTTTGATCGCGACATTAAGACATTTTAGACGCTTACGGGCGTGATCTACAACCCATTTATCAAATCCCGCAAGGATTTCCGGCCCGGCTTCCGCAAGCGTTACCTCAATCTTGCAAGGACTCGGAGCATGATCATTCTCATGCAGTATGTGGATGAAGTTCTCAAACTCCGCCGCGACCTCAACTCCCGATGCGCCCCCACCGACGACCACAATCTGCGCTACCGGTTTATTAGCTTCGATTACATCTTGTATCCGGTCGCGAAGTTTTACCGCGTCGGCAAATGTTTTCAAGGGATAGCTGTGCTCTTTAGCGCCGGGAATGTTGAAATAGCTGGTTTCCGCGCCGAGCGCCAGCACCAGATACTCATATCCCAGCGTTTCCTCATTATCAAAACGCAGCTCTTTTTTGGCTCGGTCAATCGCGACAATCTGGCGCTCGCGCCACTCAATAAGCGTTCCATGAAAAATATCGGCGAGCGGGATGGTGATGGACGATTTTACGTAATCCAGCGCGTGGCGCCCCTGCGGGATGGCGGCGATTTCGTAAATCGCCGGCGTATAAAGATGCGAGTGATGGTTATTAACTATGATAATCTGGTATTCTTGCTGCAGTTTAGGGTTGCGCGAAAAAGCCTTATTTAAAAAGAGCGCAGCCGTGATGCCGCCGAATCCCGCTCCCGCGATAACGATTTTCTTTTTTGCAGTTTCCATTTCCATAGCCATTATACCAGCATTCGGATACAATAAAGAATAGTTATGCAGATACGAAGTGTTAAGTCCGCCAAGCTACGAGGCAAGCGAGTTATCATACGCGTTGATATGAACGTCCCGTTTGATCACCATGGACGCATTCGTGACGATTTTCGCATCCGTCAATCTTTAGCAACGATTCGTTTAGTGCTTCGGCGCGGGGGCTCGGTTTTGGTTTTGCTTCATCGGGGGCGGCCCACGGGGCGCGATAAGAGTTTATCCACCGTTCCCATCGCTCGGCGCGCGGCCAAGATTCTGGGCACGGGCGTGCAAGTCATTTTGGATCCAATTCGCGAACGGCCGGAAAAATATAAAAATGCGCGGGTGCTTTTTTCCGAAAACATCCGTTTCTTCGACGGCGAGAGAAGGAACTCTCCTAAATTTGCCAAGGCGCTGTCTCGCTGGGGGGGTCTTTATGTGAACGACGCGTTCGCGGTTTCGCACCGGAGAGCCGCTTCGGTTGTTGGAATTCCGCGCTACCTTCCAGCCTATACGGGGCTTCTATTCGAGAAAGAATTGCGGGCGCTGGCCCCGCTAAGGCATCACCCGCGTCGTCCCTTCGTTGTTATTCTCGGTGGCGCCAAGGCCGAGACCAAGATTCCCTATATCGCGCCGCTGCTTAAAAAAGCCGACAAGCTTATCGCTGGCGGAGTAATCTTAAACACGCTTTTAGCCAGCTGGGGGCATGAAACCGGAAAGTCAGTGGTGGAAAAATCGCAACTCTCCAATGCCAAAAAACTTCGTCGCAAGCGCGGATTATTAATCGCCGATGATGTTTGCGCGTTGAGCGGCGATATGGCAAAGGGTTCCATGTGCACGATCCCTCTGGCGTCGGTTGGGGCGAGCGACTACATTCTTGATGTTGGCCCGATCTCGGTAAAGAAGTTCGCGCCGATTTTAGATAAGGCTCGCACGGTTTTATGGAATGGTCCTTTGGGGAATACGGATCGGGTGGGTGGTGATCGGGCGACGCGGGCTTTTGCTAAGATTCTAAAAAAATCCCGCGCGCGGATTGTGGTCGGCGGCGGGGATTTGGAGGCGGCGCTCAAGAAAGAAAAAGTTAAAGGACGGAACTTTTTTGTCTCCACCGGCGGCGGGGCGATGCTTGAATACGTCGCTCGCGGGACGCTCCCGGGCATAGAAGCTCTAAAGCACAAATAATAAGCATGTGGTATGAAGATGCGGATGCGTTTAAAAAATCGGCCGGCCACGAGGTAGATGGAATTTGGTATCCGCGAGTAACCAAAATTTTGGAGATTAAATCCAAGCCGGCGCTGGATAAATTCTTTGCCGAGATGAGCTCATACGAGGCGGCAGAGGAGGTGAAAAATAAATCCGCCGAAGAGGGCACGCGGGTGCATGAAGTCGCCCAAAAGCTGTTGACTGGACAGGCCGTTTCGGTGCCGAATGATCTTGCCCCGGCTATGGAGGAGCTCGCGACATTTCAGCACGAGCGCTCGATGCAGTTTTATCCCGAGTTTATTGAGCGCCAAATCTGGTCGCGGGCACATCGCTATGCCGGCACGGTTGATGCGCTTGCAACAATCGACGGCAAGTTCGGCGTTTTGGATATCAAAACCTCACCCGGTTTTTATCCCGAATATAATTTGCAGACCGCAGCCTATGTTACGGCGCTCAAGGAATTTCATATTAAGCAGGCACTTGGACTCACGCGCGAGATCGAGACGCGCTGGATTCTTCGCATCAATCAGCACCGCCGCTGTCAGCAATGCACCGCCACGCTTCGCGAAAAAGGCGGTCGGTCTAAAGTGCGCAACGGAAAATTACAAAGAAAATCGTCATGCGAAGATAATGAGCACGATTGGGGCCCGGTGGCAGGCGACATCGAATTGAAAGAATTTCCGTATTACTTTCGCGATGCCAAGGCCTTTCTTGCGGCCAAAACTCTCTGGGAATGGGAAAATAATTACTGGCTGCGCCAGATCGGATATCTTACCTAAGTCGGCGCGATTTATGAATCCCGTTACCGCGGCTTTATCACGTTAGAAATTCCATTTCTAACGTGACGAGCAGCCACAGTCTGTGTCAAGATCCTCTAAGATTAGACCCCATTCCTCCACCCCGTTAGAAACACAGTTTCTAACGGGGTCCACGGGCTTACACCCGCGGTCTTCTTGCGGTAACGGGATGAATATCTTGGTTACAGGCGGCGGTGGGCGCGAGCACGCCCTGGTTTGGAAGCTGCGGCAGTCGCCGGGAGTGGGACGGATTTTTGTGGCGCCCGGGAATGCGGGGACTGAAGAAATCGTGGAAAACGCAGCATTTGAGATAAACCGTTCCGCAAATTCGCCAAGACATTCTCACATTCTGCAGAATGTGAGAATGTCAGCGGCACACCCCCCAATCGAGTGTTTCGATGATATGATTCATTTTTGTCAGGATGAAAAAATTGATCTAGTTGTTGTTGGCCCCGATGATCACTTAGCGGGGGGTATCGTGGATAGCTTGCAAGGAGCGGGGATAAAAGTATTCGGCCCAACGAAGCGCGCGGCTGAAATTGAGTGGTCAAAGGCATTTGCTAAATCTTTTATGCAGGCTAATGGCATCCCCACGGCGCGGTTCGCTGTTTTTTCCGATGCCGGTGAGGCCAAGCGATATCTCAAGAGCCAGAAATTTCCGATAGTGATTAAGACGAGTGGGCTGGCTTTAGGAAAAGGCGTTGTTATAGCAAGTTTCCCTGCCGAAGCCAGGCAAGCGATAACCGACATGATGGAGAAGAAAAAGTTCGGCGAAGCAGGAGCCGAAGTTGTAATTGAAGAGCATCTCATTGGGCGGGAGATCTCAATCCATGCGTTTTGTGACGGCGAAACCGCAGTATTATTCCCACCAGCCCAAGACCATAAGCGCGCGTTTGACGGAGATCGGGGCCCAAATACCGGCGGCATGGGAACTATTGCGCCTGTCTCGTGGGTAACGCCGGAAATGATGAGCGAGATTGAGAAACAAATCGTGCTTCCCGCACTGCAAGGTCTCGCAAAAATGGGGCGCAGTTTTATAGGGATTTTATTTCCCGGCCTAATGATTACCGCCGACGGTCCGAAGGTCCTGGAATTCAATGCCCGATTCGGGGATCCGGAAGCGCAGTCCTACATGCGTTTGCTAAAAACCGATCTTCTTGAGATATTGCTGGCTTGTGTTGATGGCAAGTTAGCCAATCTGAAAATCAAGTGGGAAGATAAAGCGGCGTGCTGTGTGGTTTTGGCATCGGGCGGATATCCCGGCGCATATCAAAGGGGCTTCGAGATCACGGGACTTAATAAGCTAAAAGCTAGAGCGGTTATTTTCCAGGCGGGCACAAAAAGAGTGAATGGGATTTTAACAACAAATGGCGGGCGTGTTTTGGGGGTCACAGCCACCGGCGCTGATCTTAAAACAGCTCTTGCTCGCGCGTATGCCGGCATAGAGAGAATTCATTTTAAAGATATGCATTTTCGCCGCGATATCGGAGCGAAATCAGTCTGATCCAAGAGCTGTTCTTAAAGGTAAGTGGATAGCAGGGGAAAATTAAACTTTGCACATTCTCACATTCTGCAGAATGTGAGAATGTGCTAGTATGGTGTAAGGCGAAATATTAACCTAAAGAAAAAATCATGATCGCCAGACAGCTTGAGAAATATTTAAAGGGGGTTGCTAATCACCGCCGCATTGATATCTTGCGGTTGATAGCGAAAGAGAACGGAATCAGTCTGGAAGGCATTGCGGACGGCTTGGGATGCAATTTCAAAACAATTTCCGAGCACACGCGAAAGTTAGCGCAAGCTGATTTAGTTGAAAAAACGTATAAGGGTAGAATAGTTACGCACTCCTTATCTCCGCACGGCAAAATCTTTCATAAATTCATCATGACATTCTGACATTCTGCAGAATGTTGGAATGACAATATTCAATAGATATTGTATAATATTAGAATGTCAAAAAATGTAGGAGGAAAAGTGGTATTACCGGATAGGTTGATTGTCTATACCGACGGCGGGTCGCGGGGGAATCCGGGACCTGCGGCTTTGGGTGTGGCGATTGCTGACGCGAAAGGCAAGATTTTGAAAACTTACGGTGAGACGCTAGGCACTAAGACTAATAACGAGGCCGAGTATGAAGCGGTGATTTTTGCGCTGAAAAAGATCAAGGCGCTGGTGGGGGGGAAGCGGGCTTGCGACATGGAGATCGAGGTAAGAGCCGACTCTGAACTCCTAGTAAAACAGCTCAATCACGAATACAAAATTGAATCCGAAACGGTTATCCCCTTGTTCATAAAAATTTGGAACGCGCTGATGGATTTTAAAAGCGTGAAGTTTGTGCATATCCCGCGCGAAAAAAATAAGGAGGCTGATCGGATGGTGAATCGGGCGTTGGATGGAGATAGTTTGAAACTTTTTATTTGAATCAATAATTTTTAGTAAAATACACATATCATACACGATCGTGTATGATGTGTGTATTTTGCTTTGGAGTCTTATTTCGGCGAAGTGTTGCACTTACTTGTTGAATCTGTGTAGCATTTTGGTGGAAATCACACTTACATCTTTTCCCGCGGTCGCGGGAAAAGTGTATAGTGTGATTGGGCGCTAGTGTAGTTGGGTGTTTGGGCTGTAACTGTAAGTAGTAATACCTTGGGTGATAATCTGTCTAGAGACGCCGAATGCGGAACGCCTTTTTGACGCGGAGGTTATTTTAATGTATTATACAAAATCTCGTGCCTTCGCACGGGATTTGGATTTATGCGTCCGTTAACTAAAGAAACATATAAAATTTATTGGAATCATGTCCGGCCGTATCGACGACTGGTGGTTTTGATGCTGGCGAGTTTGGTTGTGGGGACCGTGGTGGATGTAGTGGTCCCGATTTTTTATAAGCGCTTTTTCGATGTCTTAGCCGCCGGTGTCGCCCTACCAACCGCTAAACTGGCGCTCTTTAACATAATTTTCATTATCTTGGGTCTGCATGCGATCGGCTGGGTGGTTTGGCGCATATCGATTTTCGCCAATAACTATCTCCAGCCGCGCGTCATGATGGATCTCACAAACTCCTCTTTCGAGTACCTGCACCAGCACTCGTACCGGTTTTTCGTCAATCGCTTCGCGGGAGCTCTGGTGCGCAAGGTCAATCGTTTTTCCGGCGCCTTTGAGGGCGTAGCGGACAAGCTTTATTGGGACTTACTGCCTCTCGCTTTAAAGACCATCGGAATTTTGGGCGTGCTTTTCTATAAGAATGTTCTTCTGGGCGCGGCCATGCTTGCCTGGGCGATAGTTTTTATGGCCGTCAACTACGCCCTGACCATGTACAAGTTGAAATACGACGTCAAGGCCGCGGAGATCAACACCAGGGTGACGGCCCGGCTCGCGGACACGATTACCAACCAAGTGAATATCAAGATCTTCGCTAAATTCCGCGACGAACTTTCCGCCTTCCGCCGGTTGACCTATGAGGAGTTTCGCATCAATTATTTTACCTGGAATCTCGGCGGTTATATCGAGTCTTTGCAAGCGGTTCTCACGATCGCTCTTGAGTTCGGAATTTTTTATCTGGCAATCGGGCTTTGGTCCAAAGGAATCTTGACCGTTGGCGATTTCGTTCTCTTACAAGCCTATGTTTTGCAGATGGTTTGGCGGTTATGGGATTTCGGCCGCATCTTCCGGCAGTTATATCGCAATTTGGCCGACGCCGAAGAGATGACAGAGATTCTTATGACCCCGCACGAGATTAAGGATCAGCCAAATGCTAAAACGCTAGCGGTCTCAAAGGGCGCGGTGGAGTTCGACCAAGTTCGTTTTAGCTATCAAGACGGGCGGGAGGTGGTGAATGTTTCTTTGGCAATCGCGCCCGGTGAAAAAGTCGGATTTGTCGGACCATCGGGCGCGGGGAAGACTACGCTTTCAGCCCTGCTTTTGCGTTTCTATGATATAGAGAGCGGCGCGATTCGAGTTGATGGAGAGAGCATAACAGAGGTCACGCAGGAATCGTTGCGGAAAAATATCGCGCTTGTCCCGCAGGAACCGATTCTTTTTCACCGCACCCTGATGGAAAATATCCGGTATGGCAAGCAGGGGGCGAGCGATGAGGAGGTGATTGCCGCGGCGCATTTGGCGCACTGTGATGAGTTCATCGAGCGCTTGCCCGATAAGTATGAAACCTATGTCGGCGAGCGCGGGATTAAACTGTCCGGCGGGGAGCGCCAGCGCGTTGCCATAGCCCGCGCGATTCTAAAAAGTGCGCCGATTTTAGTTTTGGACGAGGCGACCTCGAGTCTCGACTCGCACTCGGAGCTTTTGATTCAGGACGCGCTCGGCAAATTGATGGAAGGCAAGACCACGATTGTGATCGCGCACAGGCTCTCCACCATCATGCGCATGAATCGGATCATTGTGCTTCGTGAAGGAAAAATTGAGGAGACCGGGACGCATCAATCGCTTCTTGCCAATCCATTGAGCCTATATAAAAAGCTATGGGATCTCCAGGTCGGGGGATTCATCGAATAGCTTGCGCGTAGAATCAAAATCCCCGCCTCATCGGCGGGGATTTTGATAATTTTGGCAGCACATCCGTAAGCCGAATTCTGTTTAGCGCGCACAGCGCAGAAACTCTAAACTCTAATATCTAAATCCTAAACATTTTGATATTCGAATTGTGAATTTCAAATTTGTTTAGAATTTAGGATTTCGAATTTCGGATTTCCGCGCCATGCACGCCATATGGCCATCTATCTTGACGCGCGATTGCTCGCGCGCTCTTCCTCAATTTCGCTCGGAACGAGTTCCGTTTGAAAGTTTCGGAAAGCGAGCTACGTTCCTCTCATCACGTTTGAAGCAATGAGGTTTGCTCTTGCACCAGATAGGGTTTTCCACCCGGCACTGTTGCCAATGCCGGAAGTCGCGTTTGACGCGACACTTTTCACCTTTCACCGCGCACGGCGCGGAAACTCTAAACTCTAATATCTAAATCCTAAACATTTTGATATTCGAATTGTGAATTTCAAATTTGTTTAGAATTTAGAATTTAGGATTTCGGATTTCCGCGCCGGGCACGGCTAGTATTGTCTCTGTGGCACTAATCCCGCCAGACCGCGCACAGCGCAGAAACTCTAATATCTAAATCCTAAACGTGTTTTGAATTTCGAAATTTCTGATTTCGAATTTGTTTAGAATTTAGGATTTCGAATTTCGGATTTCCGCGCCATGCACGGTCCGGGGCGGCCGTTAGCCGCTATCTATGCCGCGCACAGCGCGGAAGCACCAATTTTCAAGCACCAAGCTCCACACCGATTTGGAATTTGGGTTTTGAGTTTTGGAATTTCCGTGCCATGCACGGCGGTGTTCAGACTTTCCTCCGAGCACACAACTTCGACCGCGAACGCGTTGCGTTCGCGATTCACCTTTAGACAGTCCAAGTTGTGTGCTCGGCGGCCATCTCAATGTGCTGACCGCTATATTATAAAGCAAGACTTTCTTTTTGGCAAGCTGGTAGTTTTAAGGGGTTTCGATTGACCTCGTTAGAGGTTCGGCCAGGTCTTTTTTGGGTGAAAGAATGTAAGGCGAAGCCGAGCTCTCGCTCTCATTCTCGGGGATTTAGAGAGCCCATCTTAAAACCTCTAACGGGGTTGACTATTTCATTTCATTTCATTTAGAATACGGTTACTATTCTTCTAGGAAAGGATATTTTATTTATCATCATTTTAATTAAATATATACGTATATATGAATCCAGATACCCACGCTTTTGAAGCCGAGTCCTACGACAATGAATCATTGCCCGCAGTCGCGATCGAGGAAGGACAATTTCCCGCAAGCGAAAGCTGGTGGCGGCGGGTCGCAAGGTGGTCGCTTTGCGCCATTGCGTTTCTTGCGCCGCTTCTCTTTTTCCCGAATACCATTCCTCCCACGTTCATCAAGCAGGTCGCGGTTTCGGCTTTGGCTTTTGTCGCGTTTATCTCATGGCTCGGCGAGTCGCTGCTCTCCGGCAGGATCTATTACAAGCGTTCGCTGATCAACGCCGCGCTAGGTTTCCTCTTGCTGGTACTTTTCCTTTCGACACTTTTCTCGCCGCAGGCTCTGCGTGGGCTCATTGGCATTGACGACACCGGCGAACGCTTCGCTAGCTTTCTCGTTTTTGCGGTGATTCTTTTCGTTGCCGGAGGGGTATTCTATACGGAAAAAGAGTCGCGCCGGCTTGTCTGGTGGCTTTTGGGCGGCGGTTTCATCTTATCCATACTGACGCTGGCCCAGTTTTTTCAGCCTAGTTGGGTTCCCATTGCGGCGCTGGCGCGAACAGACGTAAATACGGTAGGCACGGCAAACGGCGTTGCCGCGCTTCTGGGCCTTTACTTCGTTTTTGCTGTCGGGATTTTAGCTACGATGGGGGATGCGCTTAAGAGTATTTGGACGCGCGCGGGGCTCGTGGCGCTGGTTGCGGCAACCTTAGCCGGACTGCTGGTTATCAATTTCCGCGCGGTTTGGATTGCGGTGGGGGCGGCGCTGATTATTCTTTTAGGACTGCAGTTTCGCATGGCAAGCCGCACGGGGAGCGGAGTATTGCTTCTTCGCAAGCGCGGGTTCGGGATTCTCTTCCTGATGCTCGCAGTCGTGACTTTCTTTATTCTTTCAAATGCGACGCTGATTCGCGTGCAAAATCTCCCGGCGGAGGTTAGCCCATCGTATCGGGCGACGATTGACATTGCCCAAAAAACTCTGAAGGGCGACATGCTTTTCGGTTCCGGACCGGGGACATTCGGTTTGGATTACAGTCTCTTTCGAGATCCATCTATCAACTTTACGCAATTTTGGGGGGTCAGATTTAACAGTGGAGCGGCTTTCATGCCGACGATGCTGGCGACAACAGGGATCCTCGGAGCGCTCGCGCTCGCGGTGTTTTCTGTGGCCGCTTTAATATCGTTGCTTCGCGGTGTTTCCAAACGAACCGACGACGATCCGTTTCTTGCCGGCGGGCTCGCGGCGGCGGTGTTCGGGTTGCTTTTATGGTGGTTATACACGACAACCTTTGCGCTGCAGGTTGTGATTTTCGTGACGCTCGGAATTTTGGCGGCGCGTCTAAATGAAGTCAGTATCGAGGATGGAAAAAGAGCTTTCTGGCGGATTGCCGAGCGCGCGGCGACATTCATAACGCCCTGGGCGACATTCGTAACCTCGCTTGCCATCATCTTCCTTATGGTGGGCGGCGTGGCGTTTCTTTATTACACCGCGGAACAGTATGTGGCGGCGATTTATTTTTCCAGAGGCGTCAATGAGTTTTCGGTTGTGGGCAACGTGGATGGGGCCCTGCAACAGATGAACCAAGCGGTAACGCTTAACCGCGATAACGACGCCTATTATCGTTCGCTGTCACAAGTGGCGTTAGCGAAGGTCCAATCGATTATAAATGCGGCCAACACCACCCAAAATCCGAATCTATTGAATGATTTCCAGGCGGCAGTTTCCAACGCTATCAGTTACGGCCAGCGGGCGACCCAGATCAATCCGAACGATTCGCTCAATTGGACTGCGCTCGGGTTTGTCTATCAGTCGCTGGTGCCGTTTATCGAGGGCTCTGAAGGTGCCGCCATGAGCGCCTACGACAAGGCCATAGAATTCGATCCTAAAAATCCCGCGCACGAGTTCAGCCGCGCGAGCACCTATCTGGTGCTGGCTGACCGCGCGCAGTTGCGTCTTAATCAGGCCGGCGTGGCTCCGCAGGCCGCCGAAACGCTCGCGAAACAGCGCGCGGAATCGCTGGAAAATGCGCGCGTTTCGCTCGAGAAATCAATTCAGTTAAAACCCGATTACGCCCAAGCCAATTATCTTTTGGCGCAGGTGCTGATCCGGCAGGGAAATTTATCCCGGGCGATTCAGCAAGTGGAGGCGGTGCGGCCGCTGGCGCCGTTTGACATCGGGGTCGCCTTCCAGCTCGGGGTGCTTTACTACCAAGCAAACGACTTTGCGAAGGCTGAAGGAGAGTTTCTGCGGGCTGTCAGCATCAACGAGAACTACTCAAACGCGCGTTACTTCTTAGGGCTTCTTTATGATCGTAAAGGCGAGAAGGCCAGCGCCCTCGCGCAGTTTAGGTTGATTGAGACGTTCAATCCCGACAATCAAGAGGTAAAGAAAATTATTGCGAATCTTAAAACCGGCAAAGCGGCGCTTGATGGTATCTCGCCTCCGGCGCCGCCGCCGACCGAGCGTCGCGCACCGCCGGTTTCTGAAGCTAGCGGATCTCGCGGCGGGAGTAGCGTCGGGCAATAATTGCTTGCCTGAATTCTTCCTCGCTCAATTTCTTTAGATAAATGGTTCTGAAGCTGTTACAGAAGGAGATTCCGTCCATACACGGGGCAGCTTTTCTTATCGGGGCCGCCGGCCTATTGTCGCGGCTTCTTGGAGTTTTTCGCGATCGGTTGCTTGCTTCGCGCTTCGGCGCCTCCCGCACGCTTGATGTCTACTACGCCTCGTTTCAGATACCCGATTTTATCTTTACGGTGTTTTTGGTTGGCGCCGCGAGTGCCGCGATTATTCCGCTGTTCCTCAAGTTTTCCAACGAGGAACGAGGAAAGGCCGAGAAGCTGATCGGCGGACTGCTTTCGGTATTCTCTGTCGGCGCGGTGGTCATCGCGGGCGGGGCGGCGATATTCGCTTCGACTCTTGTGACCGTAATCGCCCCCGGATTTTCTCCGGCGGAGCATGAGTTGATGACGCGAATGACGCGCATCATGATGATCTCCCCGGTGTTTTTGGGCCTTTCAAATATTATCGCGGCGGTGATGCAGGCGCGCCGGCAGTTTTTGGTGTTTGCCCTGACGGCAATCATTTACAATGTCGGAATTATTCTGGGGATTCTCTTTTTTGTGCCGATCATGGGGGCGTGGGGGCTCGCCTGGGGGGTGGCGTTGGGCGCAGTACTCCATCTCGCAATCCAGCTCCCCGTGCTTTGGCACATGCGTTTTCGGCCGATATTTACAAGCTGGTCTCAAATTCAGGGTTTGCGGGAGGTGTTTATGCTTTCGATGCCGCGTGTTTTTGCGCTCTCATTGAACCAAGTGATGATGCTTGTTCTTGTGGCGCTCGGTTCATTGCTGGCCGCGGGAAGCATCGCGATATTCCAATTTTCCAACAACCTGCGCTATCTGCCCATCGGAATTTTCGGGGTGTCTTACGCGATCGCCGCGTTCCCCAAGTTCACCGAAGCGGCGCTTAAAAAATCCGGGAAAGAATTCTCCGGAGATCTTAACGCAATGGTGGAAACGATTCTTTTTTGGGTGGTACCGCTCGCATTTTTGACCGTGGTTTTGCGAGCACACATTGTGCGCCTCGGACTTGGGGCGGGGTATTTTTCTTGGGGCGACACGCGTCTCACCGCGGCGGCCCTCGCGATTCTTTCGATTGCCATGATTGCCGAAGCCTTGTCGCCCCTCTTTATTCGCGCCTTCTACGCACTCGGGAATACGAAACTTCCCTTTGTCGTTTCGCTTTTGACGGTGCTTGTGGTTGTAGGATCCGCTCCTTTTCTGCTCTCGCTTTTTACGGCGCAGCGCTTGAGCGGCCAATGGATCGCGGATTTTCTTAAGGTTGGCGACTTGCCGGACGTGGCGGTGCTTGGGCTTGTTATGGCGCTCACGCTCGGCGCGGCGGTGCAGATGACGATGCTTGGTTTTGCGTTGAACTTTGAAATGAAGAAATTTTTTGGCGCAAGCGTTAGGAACGGCATGGTTGTGGCGTTATTGCGAACGGTGTTCGCCGCGGGTCTCGCCGCTTTTGTCGGCTACGGCGCGCTTTATCTTCTGTCGTTTTGGGTCTCGCTTACGACATTTTGGGGCGTATTTCTGCAAGCTTCGGGGGCTTTTCTCGCCTCGGCCGCCTGCTACGCGGGGATAATGTATTTTGGCGGCAGCGAAGAGGTCCGTTCGGTGGTCGAGGCGTTTCAAAAACACGCCATGCGCCGGTCGGCCCTGCCGGTGAATATAGATGACGAAGGCAGTTTGCCGATGAAGTAGGGCTGCTTTTTGATATGCCCGTTAGTCCTGCCTGCCGCCTGCCGGTAGGCAGGGCAGGCAGGGAAAACTCGATAGCGCGCCTACGGCGCGCAAGAGTTCCACCCGAGTGGCGCGAAAATTCGTTCAGGGGATAAGATGTCAAGTATAAGCATTATAGTTAAATAAAATCGAGTTTCTACTACCGGGTATGCGGATTAGGAATTTCGTGATTATAGCTCACATTGACCATGGCAAATCCACATTGGCGGATCGTTTTTTGGAATTGACGCACACGATTGAAGACCGCAAGATGCGCGAGCAGGTTCTTGATGCTATGGATCTGGAGCGCGAACGCGGGATCACGATCAAAATGCAGCCTGTCCGCATGATTTGGCATCAGCCAAATCATGCGGAAATCCTAAATCCTAAATCCGAAATTCTAAACAAATCCCAAATTCAAAATTCCAATGCCTCAAACGATTTAGGATTTAGAAATTCGAATTTAGGATTTGCAGATTCCAAACAAGAATTTGTTTTGAATCTGATTGACACTCCGGGGCACGTGGATTTCACTTATGAAGTCTCGCGGGCTCTGGCGGCGGTGGAGGGCGCCGTGCTTTTGGTTGACGCGGCGCAAGGGGCGGAAGCCCAGACCATCGCGAATTTGCACCTGGCGGAAAAGGAGGGGCTAGCAATTATTCCGGTCGTGAACAAAATTGATCTTCCCAACGCCGATGCCAAAGGAACCGCGAGCGAACTTGCGGCGCTCCTCGGCATTGATCCCGCGGAAATCCTTTTTGTTTCCGGAAAAACTGGCGCGGGAGTTCCCGCCTTACTTGATCGCATTATAGAGACCGTTCCCGAGCCGAAGGGGAGCGTCAAAGAGCCACTCCGTGCGCTGATTTTTGACTCGCAATTCGATCCTTATAAGGGAGTAATTGTCTACGTTCGTATTGTTTCTGGGGGCGTGAGAAAAGGCGAGCGCATACGAATGTTGCGGGCCGGCAAAGTCAGCGAAGTGCTAGAGATAGGATGGTTTGCTCCCGAGCGGCGAGAAGCCGAAGTGCTGGAAGCGGGGGAGATCGGCTATCTTGTCTCCGGTTTAAAGGAGGCCAGCGCGCGAGTCGGAGATACGATTATCGCCGAACGCGATTTCGGATCGGAGGTCAAGCCGCTTGCCGGATATGATGAACCGAAACCGGTAGTGTTCGCCTCGGTTTATCCGCTGGATGCGGATGAATTTCCGGCGTTGAAAGACGCGTTGGATAAATTGAGGCTTAACGACGCGGCGCTGTCTTACGAGGTCGAGGCCTCGGAGGCGTTGGGGCGCGGATTTCGCGTGGGATTTTTGGGCATGCTGCATCTCGAGATCGTTTCGGAGCGCATCAAGCGAGAGTTCGGGGTTGAGATGATAGTTTCCACGCCCTCGGTGTCTTATATTGTGAGGCTACACTCCGGCGTCGAGGAAACGGTGTATTCAGCCGCTGATATCCCGGACGAGGCGACGCTTTTGGAAATTGCCGAGCCGTGGGTGCGGCTGGAAATCATAGCACCCGCGGAACATCTGGGGCGCATTTTGAAACTTCTCGAGACTACACGTGGCCGGTATCTTGATACGCGCTATCTTTCGGCGACGAGAATGCTTGTGATTTACCGCATGCCATTGAAGGAAATCATTGTAGATTTTTACGATCGCTTAAAAAGCGCGACTTCGGGCTATGCCTCGATGGGATATGAATTTGAAGGATATAATTCCGGAAACTTGGAACGACTCGATATTTTGATTGCCGGTAGGCGCGAGAGAGCCTTCTCGGTCGTGGTGCATAAAAACGAGTCATACGAAGAGGGCAAGCGGATCGTCGCAAAATTAAAAGAACTTTTGCCGTCGCAGGCGTTCGCCGTCCCGATTCAGGCGTCGGTCGCGGGACGCGTGATCGCGCGAGAGACCTTAGCCGCCACGCGAAAAGACGTGACGGGGTATCTCTACGGCGGAGATCGGACGCGCAAGATGAAGCTTTGGAAAAAGCAGAAAAAAGGCAAGAAGCGCTTGGCGGAGCAGGGGATGGGGAGCGTTGAGATTCCCCCCGACGTGTTTTTAAAGATGCTGAAGAGGTAACAATTTGAGGCGCTTCATCCCGAAGAGCGGTGTCGAATTGCCACTATAATACGCGATAGCGTATTATAGTGGCAGTCTCGATGAATATCACAATTGCTTATTCAGTGATGGACGCGATGGATTCAATTGAGCAGTTTAGGGATGTGGCCGAAGCCGCTAACAATCAAGAGGAGTATGAACGCCTGAGAGCCGAGCTGGGGGATACCGAGGACTGGCAAGGTTTGTAAAATTTAATCTTAGAAACAAAAACCCTCCCGACGGTCGGGAGGGTTTTTGTTTTTGGCGATTTTACCCCGTTGCAAGAAAGTCACGGGCGTCCTCCTTCTCCGCCAGTTGGCGGATTCGGATGGACACAGTAAACCCACGGATGAATTGTGTATGATAGTATTAAATCATATAAATAAAATGCCACAAGCTTACGCTTGTGATCATCTTGTAACGGGGTTTATTTATGATGGTCAGTAGGCAAGCAAAAGCGGTAAGACGGTAAAAGCCACCATGGAGAGCACGGCAACAATAGAGACGACTATCCAGATGATTCGCACTCCTTTTTTCCGTCGGCTGTCCAACATGATTTTTTAAGTTTAACACGCGTTAATGCCTCTTTCAAGTCTATGATCTTGCGAAGATTTCTTGCCTCACCAATTATAGCGTTGCTGATTTTGGTCGCGATCGCGCTTATGAGCCTATGGGTTTTTAGAGCATACCGAGAGGTCTTGGCGTTGCGCCGCGAGGAGCGGGTATTGCGCCAGAAGTTCGAGGCGGCCGAGGCGGAAAGCCGGCGCTTGCGGGATGAAATTCGCATCGCGGCAACCCCCGAGGCGATCGAGCGCGATGCCAAGGCGCGCCTTAATCTCAAAAAACCCGGAGAAGAAGTGGTAGTCGTCATTACTCCGGTAGCGAGCGCAACAAGTTCGACCAACGCCAAACTGTCGGTGTTTGCACGATTAGGGTCGTGGCTTCGTTCGCTTTTCCGTTGGCTCCCTTAAGAGAAAATTCTTAATGAGTCTTTTCGCTTCCGCTTTGCCGTTGACCCAATTTATGTCACGGTGTTTCCGAAACCAGGTTTCTTGGCGCTTGGCGTAACGCCAATTTGCCGACTCGAGTTTTGTGAGCATTGTCTCACGCGAGATTCGATGTTTGAGGTAGTCGACAGTAATTCCGTAGTCGAGCCCCAGTTCGGCTAGCCGTTTTTGGGGAATTCCTGCGCGTATCAAATTTTGCGTCTCACGGACGAGTCCCTGCCGATTTCGTTTTCGGATGGCCGCGCGGATGCGTCTTCGCAATTCAGGCCGCTCGCGGCGGATTCCGATAAAAAGCGCTTCATAGACTTTTTGTTCCGAAAGTTTAGGGATCGGTTTTTTTGTGGCCTTTACGATTTCGATTGCGCGGATCAGGCGTCGGGGATTTTTGCGGTCAATGGTTTCGGCGCGCGCCGGATCAAGCGCTCGCAGAATACGATGAAGTTCGTCCGCCGATTTCTTCCCGAGCGCTCTCTGGAGTTTCTGATTCGGCGCGACTTCGGGATATTCGATTCCCCGCGCGACTGCATCAATATAAAAACCCGTTCCGCCGACAATAAAGGGAATGTTGCCGTGTTTTCGGATGTCTCTAATTTTTCGTTCAGCGAGTTTTTTGAATTGCCCAGCCGAAAATCTGCGTTTCGGATTTTGGAAACTCAAGAGATGGTGGGGAATCCCCCGCATCTCGCGTTTAGTGATTTTTCCGGTCCCGATATCGAGCCCTCGGTAAATTTGGCGCGAGTCCGCGGAAATGATTTCGCCGCGGAAGCGCTTCGCCAGTTTAACCGCAAGCGCGGATTTTCCCGAAGCGGTTGGCCCGAGAATCACAACCAGCCGTGTTTTTCTTATGTCGGGCGAAGGTCTTGTTTCCTGGAGTTTAAATTTTGCTTTCATCCCGTTAGAAAATTAAATTGTGTCTCTGAAGAAAATAAACAACCTCATTTTACAAACGTAATTACAAACCCACTGAAGTTATGCAGTTAATTTTCTAACGGGATTCATTGCGATGCTTCATATCATATTACACTTTTTCTCGGCCGCGGAAAAGTGAAGCGTATTGTATATTTAAGCGTATTTCTAGTCTAGAAACACTGGGTGATCTAGTCTGGAGTTTCTTGTTAATGCATGCGCGCGCCAGTATAGCGCAAAAAACAAACGCTCCGGCGGACTTCACCGGAGCGTGCGTGGGGCGCGAGGCCGCTTGTGTAGGCCGTGTATGCCTTTAGTTCTCGCGATGTGTTCCATGGCGTGCTGGTAAGGCTCACTGTGCTTCTTGTAGAAAGCGATGCAGGCGCGGAGCGCATCGGCCGCGGTTTTCCTACTGGCGAGAACTGCTTCGGCTGTGGTTTTCCCTTTCGTGAGTTTCAAAGTCTCTTCGTGCCAATGGGCAGCGGCCCCGAGGTACTCGAGAGCGAGTTTCTCGAAGCGTAGGCATGCGGCTTTTTGGCGCCGTTCGTGGATCCGTTTCAGGCGGAGCTTTCGCGGCGTTACCAGCCGCCGCACCCGCCGAAAGATTCTTCGGATCGCTGCAGTCACGGGGCATCACCTCCTTATGGAAGTTTGGTTTCGTATTGGCGCGCTACACGGGACAGTTGATTATATAATCTGCTCCATAAACGCGTCAAGGTTGTGAGCGCCAAGATCTCCCTTGCCGCGCTCGCGAACCGCGACGGTGTTGGCCGCCGCTTCGCGATCTCCAATTACGAGAAGATAGGGAATTTTCTGGAGCTCCGCGTCGCGGATTTTTTTGCCTACGGATTCATTACGTTCATCGGTCTCGACGCGGATGCCGCGTTCTTTTAACTTCGCGGCTAGGCTTGCGACATATGCCCGGTTTTTGTCGTTTAGCGGCAGTACCGCAACTTGGACCGGCGCGAGCCAGAATGGGAATGCGCCGGCGTAGTGCTCGATAAGAATACCGATGAAACGCTCAAAGGCGCCGAAGATCGCCCGATGGATCATCACGGGCGTTGCCTTTTCGCCCTTCTCGTCAATATAAGACAGATCGAAGCGGCGCGGCATCTGAAAATCGAGCTGGATCGTGGCTAATTGCCAATCCCGTCCCAGCGAGTCTTTAACGTGCACGTCGATTTTGGGTCCATAGAAGACGCCGTCTTTGGGTTTTAGTGTGAATTCTTTTTTTGTGTCCCGGATGATTTTCGTAAGAGCCGTCTCGGCTTTTTCCCAGAGCGCCGGATCTCCCATAGCGTTGTCCGGTTTCGTGCCGAGTCTAAAGGAGGGTTGAAGATTAAAAGCTTGATATACCTCCTGCGTCAGATCAATCAGTTTCTTGATCTCCGATTCGATCTGGTCTTCGCGGCAATAAATATGTGCGTCATCCTGCGATAGCTGCCGGACGCGAAAGAGTCCCCCCAGCGTTCCCGAGAGCTCGTTCCTATGGAGTCGGTCGGTGACTTCAGATAGCCGTAGCGGCAGATCGCGCCACGAGCGAAGTCGGGAGCCGTAAATATACGTTGACTCAGGGCAGTTCATTGGTTTTAACACATAGGTTTCTTTTTCAATCTCTAAAGAAAACATGTTTTCGCGGTAATGCTCCCAATGCCCGGAACGCAGAAAGACTTCTTTTTTCACCATGATCGGCGTTGAAACCTCGCCGTAGCTTTCGTCTAATTTTTCGCGAATGAATTTTTCCAGCACGCGCCAGAGCGCCATGCCCTTGGGGTGCCAGAAGATAGCACCAGGCGCCTCGGGATGCTGGGAGAAAAGATCCAGCGTTGCGCCAAGAACTCGATGATCGCGCTTGGCGATTTCCGCCTGGAGCTGTAGATAATCATCCAGTTCTTTTCTGGTCGCGAACGCCGCGCCGTAAAGCCGCGTCATCTGCGGATTTTTTTCGCTTCCGCGCCAGTAGGCGCCCGCGATTTTTACGAGCTTAAAAGCGTTTGGATCGAGATTGCCGGTGTTTGCAACATGCGGCCCGCGGCAGAGATCAACAAAATCACCGGTTCCATATATCGAAACCTTGGGAACTTTACCGGCGCCGAGTGCTCCCTGTTCTTCCGGAGACAGTTTAGTTGTACCTTTTTTCTTTAAGTCGTTCAGCAGGGCGACTTTAAAGGGCTGTTTCTTTTTTTTGAAGAACAGAACGGCGCCGGCGATCGGCAGTTCTTTTCTGGTGAAATCGAGATTCGCCGCGACGAGAGCCCTCATCTCTTTTTCCACGGCGGCGAGGTCGGATTCGGTAATGGCTTTCGGCAACTTGATATCGTAATAAAATCCGTTCTCGATGACCGGCCCCACGCCGAACTGGGCTTGAGGGTGGAGCTTCTGCAAAGCGGCGGCCATTACATGCGCCACAGAATGCCGGATAGTCTCGATGGGGTATTGTTTTGGCATGAGTTTTAGTCTAAATTTATGCTAACAGCCTACCGCAAAAATCCGCTTTTCGCAAAGAAAGGAGGTGGAATCGGTGGTGAAGTTCTTTGGGTTTATTCAAGGATGTTTTTGCAGGCGGCTGCAGGACGTGAGCGATCTCTTGTGGCTGATTGCGGCATGGTCGGGGATTACGCTTGCGCTCATCATCATGACTGCGGTCTTCACGCCGTTCGGAACCGGCCCGCTGGTACACGAGCTCAAGAAGCGCTGGAGACGACACAATCTAGAGCGCGTCGTGTCCCAACGTCGCGAACGTTCGCCCGAACCCGCTCGTTTTCCGAGCGACTAACCGCCAGCCGCATGATGCATGCGGCTGGCGTATTTATTTTTCAGTCGCCTACACCAGCTCGCTCACCTGATCGCAGAGAATTTTCGGTTCGCCGTCTTTGTCGGACAGTTTGCCTTTGACGATAAGAATTTTGTCCGCCTGCCAGATCGATGGATTTTTTTCGAGTACAGATGGAAATACCAGCACTTCGGTTTTGGCGGTTGCGTCTTCCATAGTTACGAAAAGCATGGGCGCGCCGGACTTGGTGAGGATTTTTTTGACGACCGAAACGATGCCACCTATAGCAACCGTGCGTCCGCGAAGAGCCGAAACGTCAAGTCGGCTGATCTCCGTCACTTTCCCTTTCAGTTTTTCGGCGAGCGCTTGCATGGGGTGCTCCGTAATATAAAGTCCGAGCAATTCTTTTTCCCAAGCCAGACACTCTTTTTTAGTTGCGGGTTCTGTTGGCGTAAGACGTAGCGTGGTGGCGGCTGGCGTGTCCGACGCGCCGCCGAAAAGACTGGATTGATTCGATAACAGGTTTTTTTCCAGGTCGCGCGCGTATCCTTGCAGGAGATCCATATTTTGCAGGATTTCGTTTCGTTCGGCGAGGGCGTCCATGGCGCCGCATTTGGCGAGCGCTTCTACAGATTTCCGGTTTAGGTCTTTTGCCGGTATGCGTTCAATGAGGTCGGCAAGCGATTTAAATCTGCCGCCAAGCTTTCGGGCGGCAATGATCGCGGCGACGATATTGGAACCCACGTTCTTGATGGCGGAAAGCCCGAAACGGATTTTAGATTTATCATTTTCGCCGGCGGAGCCGACAACGGTGAATCTCTCGAAGCTCTCATTAACATCCGGCGGCAGAACCTCAATCCCCATGGCCTTGGCCTCGTCGATAAGAAACGCGACTCGTTCGATTTCAAATCCCTCGGCGGTCATGAGAGAGGCCATATACTCGACAGGGAAATGGGATTTTAAATAGCCGGTTTGGTAAGCGACCAAAGCATAGCAAGCCGCGTGCGCCCGGTTGAACCCATAGCGGGCGAAGGCGGGGAATAATTCCCAGATTTCTTCGGCGACGCTGGGCTTGATGCCGTTTTTAACCATGCCAGCGACCAGCTTGTCGTGCTGTTCATTGAGCAAAGATTTAATTTTCTTGCCGATGGCTTTGCGCAAGGTATCGGCTTCGGGCAGACTGTAGCCCGCAAGATCCCGGGCGATTTGCATCATCTGTTCCTGATAGACGCCGATGCCGTAGGTCGGTGAGAGGATTGGTTCTAACTTCGGGTGCAGATAGACGACCCGTTCGCGCTTATGTTTTCGGTTGATGTAGGTCGGCAGGTATTCCATCGGACCTGGCCTGTAGAGCGCCACCATGGCGATTAAATCTTCCAATTCGGTCGGCCGCAGTTCTTTTAAGTAGCGTTTCATCCCGGACGATTCCATCTGAAAGACTCCGGTTGTGCGCGCTTCTTGGAAGACCCCGAATGTTTCTTTGTCGTCCAACGGCAAGGCGTCCATATCGATCTTCTCGCCGCGGAGTTTCTCAACCAAATTTACGGTGCGCTCGATTATGGACAGGTTGCGCAGTCCCAGGAAATCCATTTTAAGAAGCCCGAGAGCCTCAACGCCGTGCATATCGTACTGGGTAACGAGCACTTCTTTATTTTCGCCGGCCGCGGTGTCCTGGGCTTTGGTGGCGTATTGCAGCGGCACGAAGTTATCCAGCCGTTCGGGGGCGATCACAATCCCCGAGGCGTGAATCGAGGCGTGCCGCACCACCCCCTCGAGTTTCAGCGCGGCGTCAATCAGCCGTTTGGCGTCGGGGTTTTGTCGGTAGAGCGTTTTTAATTCCTGCACCTCTTCGAGGCATTGCAAAAGCCATCCCTCCTTCATGCCCTGTGTAGGGTTGAAAGGAATGAGCTTGGCTAGCTGATCGCAGAAATTATAAGACATGCCGAGAGCCCTTCCGGTGTCCCGTATGGCCGCGCGCGCCGCCATGGTTCCAAAGGTGATAATCTGCGCGACGCGGTCATTCCCGTATTTTTGCCGGACGTATTCGATCACTTCATCGCGGCGGGTATCGGCGAAATCAAGATCAATATCCGGCATGGAAATGCGTTCGGGATTCAGGAAGCGTTCAAAAATCAGATTATAGCGGATTGGATCAATGTTAGTGATCTGGAGCGCATAAGAAATCAGAGACCCCGCCGCCGATCCGCGTCCCGGGCCAACGATAATATTCTGCTCCCGCGCCCAGTTCACGAAGTCTTGCACAACCAGGAAATACGAAACGAATCCTGTGTTTCGGATGACGTCGAATTCGTATCGAAAACGTTCACGGATTGTTTTGACGTATGGCTCATCGCTTTTCTTGAGGTCTTCCGGAGAAATACGGTAGCGTTTCTCGATTCCTTTCAGAGATAGCAATTCGAGGTATTGTTCCTGCGTGTAGCCGGAGGGAGCGGGGAAGGGGGGAATTTTATTTTTGCCGAGTTCAATCGAAAGGTTCGTTGAATCCGCAATCAGCATCGAATTTTCAATCGCTTCCGGATGATCGGGGAAGATCGCCGCCATTTCTTCGGCGGATCGGAGCGAGTAGTTGTCCTGCTTCATCGTCAAGCGGTTTTCGTCTTCAAAACGCGCGCCGGTTTGCACCGATACCAAAATATCCTGCGCCTCGGCGTCTTCGGTGCGGCAGTAGTGAATGTCGTTCGTGGCGACCACCGGCGCTCCCGTTTTTTTTGAGAGTTCTTGGAGCGCTCGGTTGACAACTAATTGCTCCGGGATGTTTGGATGCGCGCCGAGTTCAAGGTAAAAAAAATCTTTGCCGAAAATTTCCTGATACTCGCGAATGAGCTCTTCGGCGCGTTCCATTTGATTCGCCTGGATTGCCCGCGGGATCTCGCCGCCGAGACATCCGGAGAGCGCCGTGAGACCGTTTGCGAATCTACGGATAAGCGCATGGTCAACCCGTGGTTTATAATAGAAGCCCTCCAGGTGCGCGGCCGTTACAAGCTTCACGAGATTTCGATATCCCTCGCCGTTTCTGGCGAGCACCGTTAGATGGAAACGTCTTTGATCAAACGCCGGGTCTTTGTCCGCCATACCGCGCGCGGCAATATAAATCTCACACCCGATGATGGGTTTAATCCCCGCTTTTTTGGCTTTTTGGTAAAACTCAATCGCGCCGTAAAGATTCCCGTGGTCGGTTAGCGCAATCGCATCCATGCCCAATTCTTTTGCACGCGCGATTAACTGATCGATTTTGGCCAAACCGTCGAGCAATGAATAATGGCTATGTACGTGAAGATGGGTAAATCTTGGTTTCATAGCATATGGACGTCTGCCCCGTGGCGAACGCTAGCGAGTTTTACGGGGTGGAGGTGGGTAAAGCGCATGGTTTTTATATGATAGCAGGGCTGGCAGTTTTAGGGTAAGAGTTGGTATGTTGTTCTTTCTGGCCGAGTATTAGAGCCAATAGCCAGATACTATCGCGAGTATCTTGTAAATTCCTTATAATCTATTCATGCACGAATTTCAGAAGCGGATTCGCTTTAAGGGTGATATAAAACCATTACTTATTCGGGTTTGCCGTGATTATAAATTGGGCAGTTATATTTCTTATAAAGTTGTTCCAGTGGGTTACGAGGACTTTAACTTAATGATAAAAACATACAAAGGGAAGTATTTTGTGAAAATGTTCGCATCCTATCGTGGGTTGGCAAACTGCGTAAGATACATAAATATTATTCGCAAGGTAATATCCGCAGGAGTTTCTCATCCTAAGATATATAAATCACCTCAAGGTTTTCTTTATAAAACTATATTAAGCAAGATTGCTGTGCGTCTTTGTATTATGGAGTGGGTTGGGGGTGAGAGCTTATATGATAAGCAGTCGAAAGTAACCAAAAAAGAGACCAAATTTTTGATTCGGCAGGCAGCGCTGGTCAACCAAATTAGGTTAAAACCATCATTTGTTTATGATAGTTGGGCAATTTGTAATTTTCTCAAGGAGTATAAAAAGAAAAAACAGTTTTTATCTAAGAATGATAATTCCGCCATATCTCGACTTGCGCTTGCGTTTGCGAAACTGCGATTGAGAAAATTGCCTCACACTCTCGTTCACGGCGATATCCTAAAAACAAATGTGCTTAAAGATAAAAGAGGCAGGATATTTATCATAGATTTTTCTGTAGCCAATCATTACCCCCGCATTCAAGAGCTGGCGGTATTGCTTTGCAGTGTATTGTTTGATGAAAAACATTCTCGGCGTATGATACGGGAGCGAGCGGGGGCGCTTAGAGAATATCAGAAATATATAAAATTATCTGACTATGAAGTAAAGTCATTTTCTCTCTATTGCGATGTCGCGCACGCAATGCACGTTCTTCAAGCAACTTTCGAACGAAGGGTGAATAAGAACTTCAGTAAAGAAAACACTTTCTGGTTAAAACTGGGGCGAATCGGTTTAGGACCTGCTTAGCATGAAAAAAAAGCTGATCGGCGGAATTGACGAGGCGGGGAGGGGGCCGTTGGCGGGACCGGTGGCAGTGGCGATGGTTGTAGCGCCCGCGGGATTTAGATTTTTCCACCCGAAATTCGGCAGAATCCGCGATTCAAAAAAACTCTCGGCGGCGAAGCGCGAGGCCTGGTTCCGGTTTTTGACGACTCATCCAAAACTTCACTGGGTTAGAACATATGTGCACCCGAGGGTGATTGATAGAATCAATATCGCCAAAGCCGCTCATCGCGGCGCTCGGCGTCTGGTAGAGCACATATCACCCAAGCCGCATTTTGTGTATCTTGATGGGTCACTTGCGTTACCGCCCGAGGTGCCGCATAAAGTCGTGATTCACGGCGATGATCGGATACCCGTCATTGCGGCGGCTTCGATTATTGCTAAAGTCTCGCGCGATCGGTACATGGCGCGAAAAGCCAAAAAGTTCCCTCGATATAAATTCGAAGCTCACAAAGGTTACGGGACGCGCCTACATATCAAACTCTTGCGTCAGTACGGTCCCTCCGTTATCCATCGTGAATCCTTCATTCATTCGTTTGTATAATTATAATTTCTACTATTCTCTAATTCGCACGAATTAGAGAATAGTAGAAAGGGCTGTTTAGATTAAGGTCGCGGGTTTGACCGAATCTCATTTTTTACATAATATGACGTGGTAAAAATGTGCGTTTTCCTGCGCCAGAAATAGGATTAGTTGCCGTAGCAAAAATATGCGCGTGTAGCTCAATGGCAGAGCACCTCACTGATAATGAGGGGGTAGAAGGTCCGATTCCTTCCACGCGCACCATAAGAAGATTAAGGAGGATTTTATATTGACACATTGCGTCTAATACGCTATACTCAAACCCTGCGCGGTTTAATCGGGAATAGGCGCTTATATAGTTGCAAAATTTAGCGGTAACTCATACTACGACCTAGACTTGAGTTGCCAAAGCTCACGTCTAACAATCTCGTTGAGTTTCTCGTAAATTTCGTAACCAATCTCTTATACTTGCACATCCGGCCGTTTTGCGGCGGGACGCTTTCTCGGGTCGCGCTAACAATCAATGAAAACATTCGACGAATTATCTATCGCTCCTTTGTTAAAGGAGAATCTAAAACGCGCGCGGCTTACAGTCCCTACGCCTGTACAGGCCGGGGCGATTCCCGTTGCGCTCGAGGGCAAAGATGTATTAGGCACGGCGCAAACCGGGACGGGCAAGACCGCCGCGTTTGGTTTGCCGATTTTGGAAAAACTAATGAAGACGCGCGGCCAAGGAATTGAGGCTTTGGTATTAGTTCCCACGCGAGAACTGGCGATGCAGGTGATGGAAACATTCGCGCGCATTGGCAAAGGCTCGGGTATCCGCGCGGTCGAGGTGGTGGGGGGATTCGCCGAATCGCGCCAGCTCGAATCAATCCGGCATGGCGCGCGGCTTGTGGTTGCAACACCTGGGCGACTGGATGATTACGTAAAACGCAAACTGGTTGATTTGCGCGGCGTAAAAATTCTCGTGCTGGACGAAGCTGATCGAATGGTGGACATGGGATTCCTGCCGCAGATGCGGAGCATCATGAATGCCATCCCCAAAGAGCGACAGACAATGTGCTTTTCCGCGACTCTGGAGCCGTCGGTCGCGCGACTTGTCCATGAGTATCTTAAAAATCCGGTGCGGGTTGAGATCGGATCAACCACCAAGCCGGTGGAACGCATCAAGCTTCAAGTTTACGAAGTCTTGCGCGAGCAAAAGGCCTCGCTGCTGTCTCATATGCTGACACACGAAGCGGGAACATTCCTGGTGTTCACAAGGACAAAGTACGGCGCCGATAAACTGGCGAGGAAATTACAGCGTGCCGGATTTGACGCCGCCGTAATCCACGGAGGCCGGTCCCAATCACAGCGCACCGCCGCGCTTCATGGATTCAAACAGGGAAAGCATCGCGTGCTGGTGGCGACCGACATCGCCTCCCGCGGCATTCATGTCCATGGTATTGCGCACGTGGTCAATTATGATTTGCCGCAGGTGCCGGAGGATTTTATCCATCGCGTGGGGCGCACTGGGCGGGTAGAGGCTAGCGGAGTGGCGACGACGTTTGTGATGCCGGAGGATCTCCGCGACATGCGTCTTATAGAGCGCTTGCTGGAAGCACGCGTCGAACGCTTACCATTGCCGCAAGGGTTAGCCCAAGAGCCGAGATCGCTTCACGAGGAGTACGCAGAAAGCAAGGCGCGCATGCTAGGCGGTGGGTTTGCCGGCAGGAGCGGCCCGCCGGCTCGTAGAAATCCGAGACTTCAGAGGCGCAGATTCCGTTATCGTTAGGAATGTCCTTTAGAATGTCCTTTATCTCCTTTATGGCACCATTGGATATATCTATTTATAAAGTATTTTAGCCGACTTTTGAGGAAGTCATCTGGCATTTTAGAATGTCTTTTAGAATATGGTCTAACGGGGTTTATGAATTAGATGGTATTAGCCTAGGTTTAATTTTAGGCTCAACCCCCTTCATTTTTAAGCTAGCATAAGCTATGCTTTGAATATGAATGAACCCACACAACCAGTCCCAGTTATGGGCTATTGCGTCAAGTGCCGCGAAAAGCGCACTATGAAAGACGCACAAGAGGTCTCTATGCCCGGCAAGGGCGGAGAGCGGCGCGCCATGAAGGGCGTCTGCGAGAAGTGCGGTACGGGGATGTACAGGATCCTCGGCAAGAAACAGCCGGAACCGCTCGCCTCTTAACAAAATCGCCCCGATTTATCGGGGCGATTTTGTTTTATCCCCGATCCCTCGACTGCGGCTCGGGACAAGTTATGAATCTCGTGAGGCTGGAGACGCACCTGCTTGTGGTGAGCCTATTGAATCACCAATCTTGGGGCTAACATCTCAACACCCGGAAGGGCGCGGGGATTCATAGCCATGGAACAATTCCATAGAATTGTTCCATGGAATTAGATACACAAATTTTCCGAGTCAGTTGCATTGAAATAAGCTGTGCCGAGAGACGCTCCGAATTATTTCTCGTCGGCCGCCTTCATCGAAGATAGGATATAATCAATCTCTTCTTCCGTCGCGCCTCTTGCGCCCATTAAGTAGCGGTTGTCTTTCTCATCGAAAAAGACTATCGAAACGGATTTGCTGTTTTGATTTCCAAATTGAAATCCCCGGATTTCTGCGGTTTCAAATTCGCTGATGCCTTCGCCGGCGTTCATTACCAATGCTCTTTTTAGAGTGACAAGTATAATCTGTGGCAGGGAAGTAGAAAGCCGCGAAAATGCCGAGATATTTTTCGGGGAGGCGTAGAGGATAGTTTTATAAAGCGCATACTGCGATGCCAGCACCTCCTCGCCGAAAAATATTTTTAGCATTGCAGCGTCATCTGGAGTCTTTTTAATTAAGTTGTTTTTGATATTAATTTCCTGCGAAATGAATATGGATTTATTTCCGTCGCTTGATGCGGCGGCGAATGTTTCTTGGTTATTGCGCGGGCCCATGCTTCTCCACGGAACTTGGAACTTCAATCCGTCGTGAGAGAGAGCGGTGGAAGTTATGGCGTCTGCTTTCAGAATATTTTTTGGCATCGGTAGTATTGCGAGCCACGTATCGTTTCGCATTAAGTAAACGGTATAGATGATGCCGATACGGGGCACCCAGCTTCCGGAAGTGACAAGAAGGATTACTCCCGCAAGAATTGCGCCAAATAATATTTTTTGTAAGCGTGTCATGGAAATTATCATAGCACAGACTTTTATCTTTAAGAGGTGGCGTCCCGTTATACTTTCGGGCCGCGCGTATTTTAATAAGTTCGTGTATCTAGTGCCATAGAACAATTCCATAGAATTGTTCTATGGCTATGAAATCACGCTACGAATGATTGTAGTTCAGGAAATGCGCAAAAGAAAAAGGGGATCGCTTGGCTTCTTCAAGAACTTCCCGATTTCACGTGCTTAGAGGCCAACGTGTTGCGGTACTGCTTGAAGGGCGAATCCCCTTCGAGGATCTTCCCGAAAGACACTTATAATGTCTTAGGGAAAGGATGTTGAGTTGTGAGAAAGAACTCGTGTGTAGTCGTAGTTGTTTGCGGGAGCCTTCTCCTGCAGTTGCCTCGGGCTTCCGGGCGAAAGAGCGATTGTATCATTCCGGGATGACCCGTGTTCTTATTTTAAGCCATATTCGGTGTATTGGCTAGGTGGTTATCCCCACCCATTGTAGGCGAACACAATTGACGGGAGACCCCAAATAGCATCCATCGGCCGATTTTTGACGGTACGTTTGGGTTGCGCTATTGTTTTCTAATAACATGCGGAATTTAACGCAGAAAAAGCGAAAAGTCATCGTCAGGATGCTCCCGAATGAATCTCTTCGAGATTCGATGGGGCGGGCGGGCGAGTACCTCCCTCAAAGAAAAGGGCGTGTTGTAGTCGGTATGAGCGGCGGTGTTGATTCATCGGTCGCGGCTTTATTGCTAAAAAAAGAAGGGTACGACGTGACAGGCGTCTATATGAAAAACTGGGCCGACCCTCGGTATCCTTGCCCGTGGCAGGAGGATCGGAGGGATGCCATGCGGGTGGCGGCGGTTTTGGATATTCCATTTGAAACTTGGGATTTTACCAAGGAATATCGGGCTTCGGTCGTGGATTATATGGTGCAGGAGTACGCCGCGGGACGGACGCCAAATCCGGATGTCATGTGCAACCGCGAGATCAAGTTCGGGATTTTTTTGAAGCAGGCACTTCTCCGCGGCGCGGATTTTGTGGCGACGGGGCACTATGTGCGGCGTACTGCATCAACGAATAACAAATTCAAAACGAATAAACGGATAGATGAATTCGCATATTCGCGACAGATTCGTTATTCGTTGATGATTGCGAAAGATCCAAATAAAGACCAATCATATTTTCTTTGGACGCTGACGCAGGAACAGCTAAAACACTGTCTCTTTCCGATCGGCGGTTATACGAAGCCAGAAGTGCGCGGGCTTGCAAAAAAGTTTGGATTGCCCACAGCCGAGAAGCCCGATTCGCAGGGAATCTGTTTTATCGGAGAGATTGATCTCGGCGCGTTTTTGCGTGACGAATTGGGGATAAAGCTGGGAAAAGTTTTAACCACCGCGGGCAAAATAGTTGGTGAGCATGAGGGCGTTCAATTTTACACCATCGGCCAGCGGCATGGTCTCGGATTTGGTGGTGGGATTCCATTTTATATTGCCGAGAAAGACGCGAAGACAAACACACTGGTTGTTGCCGAAGGACCAAACGATAATGCTTTATTCTCGAAAGAATTAACGGTCGAAAATATAAATTGGATTTCTGGTAATTTCCCCCAACTTCCTCTTGAGTGCGAAGCAAGAATTAGGTATAGACAACCACTGCAATTTTGTCGGATTGGACGAATACCCGCGGATAATGAACGAATAATAGCAAATCACAAATCATTCGCGATTCATGAGGATTCGTTTAATGATTCGTTTACCCTTCGTGTATCCTTCAAAGAGGAGCAGAGGGCGGTGACTCCGGGGCAGTCCGTGGTATTCTATAAGAAGGGTGTTATGTTGGGCGGAGGAATAATTCAATGAACCAAGTTTGTTCCTCTAATAGTTACTATTCTCTAATTCGTACGAATTAGAGAATAGTAAACGGCGGAATTTTAATTCGATCGTCCATCGTTTAAATTCTCATTATGGACTCATCCGAAATCAGGAAAAAGTTTCTGAAATTTTTTGAAAGTCGCGGGCATGCCGTGATCCCGTCGGCTTCTTTGGTGCCGGAAGGGGACATGACAACCTTATTTACCGGTTCGGGGATGCAGCCGTTGATCAAGTATCTTTTGGGAGAAAAGCATCCCAAAGGCGTGCGCCTAGTCAATTCGCAAAAAAGCTTTCGCGCTGAAGATATCGATGAGGTGGGGGATAATCGCCATACGACATTTTTTGAAATGCTCGGGAACTGGTCATTGGGCGACTATTTCAAACAGGAACAGCTCCCCTGGTTTTTTGAGTTTCTAACTGAAGAAATCGGACTTGACCCCAGTAAGCTCTACGTCACGGTATTTGCCGGAGATCCGGAGAGTAACGTGCCACGTGATACGGAATCGGTTGAAATTTGGAAGCGGCTTTTCAAAGAAAAAGGGATTGAAGCAAAAGACATGGAATTGATTACTGAAGAGAATGCTAGTGAGCTTGGCATGCAGGAAGGCCGTATTTTTTACTATCGCACCAAAAACTGGTGGAGCCGCGCCGGGGCTCCCGCTAAGATGCCGCCGCACGAACCCGGCGGTCCGGATTCAGAGGTCTTTTTTGAATTTACCGATGCGCCGCATGATGAAAAATTCGGGAAATACTGTCATCCCAATTGCGATTGCGGGCGCTTCATGGAGATCGGAAACTCCGTTTTCATGGAGTATATAAAAAAAGAAGACGGCACGTTCGAAAAATTAGCACAGCAAAATGTCGATTTCGGCGGCGGGCTTGAGCGGATCACAGCGGCTTCGCGGAACGATCCCGACATGTTTAATATTGATCTTCTCAAATCGCTTATCGCGGTTCTCCCTATTGCGGACACCGATCAAGGGCGTAAGTGTATCATCGTTGATCACGCCCGCGCGTCCTTTTTTCTCATTGCTGACGGCGTGAGACCATCAAATAAGCAGCAGGGGTATATTCTTCGCCGTCTATTGCGTCGCATGATTGTTCAAGCGCACCTTGGCAGCTTCGGTTCTTTTGCCGGTACTGACACTTTAAGTATGAGCGCAGCTGAAGATATCAAGGCTGTTTTTAGAAAGATTAGTGAAATATACCGCGGTATCTATCCGTTGAACATTGATTTAGCAAACGAAGTTTTTACTGAAGAATTTACTCGATTCAATCGAGTATTTAGAGACGGTTTAAGAGAAATCAAGCGACTAGAGAAAATTGATTCGGCTACCGCCTTCAAGTTATATGAAAGCTTTGGGGTCACATATGAAATTATTAAGGATGTGGCGGGGGTCAAGGCGGAGACGTTGACGCAAGATGCTTTTGATCGCGAATTCGAAAAGCATCAGGAAATCTCGCGCGCTGGAGTTGAGAAAAAATTCGGCGGGCACGGGCTTTTGCTTGATACCGGCGAGTTGAAAGCTGGCAGTGAAGAAGAGTTAAAGATTGTCACGCGCTTGCACACCGCCACGCATTTGTTGAACGCCGCATTGCGTCAGGTCTTGGGCAATACGGTGGAACAGCGAGGTTCAGACATAACGGCCGAGCGCACGCGTTTCGATTTTCTCTTCCCGCGCAAGCTGATCCAAGAAGAGATCAAGAAAATCGAGGACTTAGTAAACTATGCCGTAAGCAAGGATTTTGCCGTTTCCGCTGACGAATTGCCGCTTGAAGAAGCCAAAAAATCCGGTGCGCTCTTTTTTTATAAGGGGCGCTATCCGGAGCGCGTGAAAGTTTATACTGTTGGGAATCTGCAGGAGATATTTTCTAAAGAACTCTGCGGCGGGCCACACGTTTCGCGCACCGGCGAGATCGGGAGATTTAAGATTGAGAAGGAGGAGTCGTCTTCGGCGGGAGTTCGCCGCATCCGGGCGACGATTTCTCGGGAATGATGCTGGCCAAATTGAATGCTGGGCTGAATTATCGGCGATTCTCGCGAGGCGGATTTTTTGCGATCCAACTCGCAGCAGATCTCGTGTGGCGTTATACTTATAAAGGATTTTACTATGTTTGGCTTTTTTAGATCTGGAGCGCGGGACGCGGTAGTCTGCGATATCAGCCGGGCGGCGGTTAAGATGCTGGCGTTTTCTTATGACCGCCAGAAACGAGAATTTTCATACCTTAATCATCTGATTTCCGCTCTTCCGGAGTCTCCAGACAAATTTAATAACTTCGTGCGCGCGCTCGTAGCGCTCGAAATATTTCTTAATGACGCGGCGAAACATCTCGGGCGGCGAATCGAGAACGTGCTTGTCTCCATCCCGGACAGCGCCCTCTTGATTGATGTGCATAATTTCCGCTTCATTCGGCCGAATCCGGAAGCCGCAGTTTCGTCCGGCGAGCTCTCGGAGCTTTGGGAAAAACTTGAAGTCGAAGCCGGCGAGAGATTATTTCCTCAAGGAACGCCGCAAGGAGCTTATCGCTTGATCCCGGCAGAGCCGGAGCATTTCAGCATTGACGGATATACGGTGAAGGGCGAGATGCGTTCGAACGGTAAGGAGCTTACGATCGCGGCGCTCGTTTCCGCCTGGCCAGATGAGTTCGCGGAGGCGATAGAGGCGCTTCGGCACAAGTTCCCTAAAATCCATTTCAGAATATTGCCGGAGGCGACGGCGATTCGTGATTATATCGGGCTCCGGGCCCATCGAGATTTTTCCGGAGTTGCCGCGGATATCGGCGCGGAAGATTCAACGCTTCTGCTTTTCCATAACGGCGTGTTCGACGATTGCTGGTCGTTTCCCTTCGGCGGAAACGATGTGACAAGAGCCATCGCCAAAGAATTCGTGGTTTCTTTCAAGGACGCCGAAACGCTGAAGCGTCAGTGGTCGCAAGCCGCGCTCGACGAGGCCGCGGCGAAACTGGCGCATGCCGCCGCGTCGCGCGTAATTGAATTTTGGAAGCACGAATGGGGAGCCTTACTCACGGCTCGGGCCGAGATGAGAGTAATCGCGCCGGAAATTTGTCTCACGGGCGGAGGAGCGCGCTTGCCGATTCTAGCCGATGCGTTTTCTGATCCTGATTGGCTTGAAAGTTTTTCATCGGGACGCAAAAGCCAAGTCTCGTTGTTACCCTCTCAAAACCAAGCAAAGCCGTTTTTTCAAGATTGGCCGTTTGCCGGCGGCGGGGATGAGGTGATTTTTTCGCTGGTTTCTCGTATGATACAGCAAGAGCGTTGAGAGCGGCGTTAAGTTTTTAATCACACATGGCAAACTCATACGACAACAATCCCGACCGTTCACTGAGTCCCGCTGGGGCTCCGAGGCGGAACAAGCAAATATCTGACATTATTCCGCCGCGCGCCGGCCAGCGCCGGGAAGTTCAGCTTCCGCCGGTTCTGAAAAAATCGGCGGCAAAGCCGAAGCCGGTTATTTCACTGGCGCCCAAAGCGGCCGCGGCCGCTATTCCACCGGAAGAAAGGCGCGAGATCGAGAAAATCGATCAATCCGTCGCGGAGTTTTTCTCAAAAAAACCCGCCGTCCCATCCGCCTCCGCCAAAGAGCGCCAATCCGATGAATCCGAGTTTGCTATCCATTCTTGGAGGCCGAGTTCCTCAAATGTCTCGAAGCGTGTTTGGATATGGGGAGGAGGTATCGCTGGGGGACTTATCGGGGTCGCCTTTTTGCTTTCAACTGTTTTTGCGAGAGCTCTCATTAACATCCGGCCGCTCGCGGAAATCTCAATTCTGCCGCCGCTCGTCGTTCGCGTGCTGGCCGACGCGCCCGCCCTTGATCCGGCCCGCGGGATTATCCCCGGCGAGATGATAGAATTTTCCGAGACTAAAGAATTCGAGAATGCCGCATCGGGGAGGCAATTCGTGAGCCAGCGCGCTCGCGGGACGATTGTAATTTCAAACTCTTACAGCTCCCAGCCGCAGGTCTTGGTCGTTAACACCAGATTCGCGGCGAAGGAGGGAAAAATTTTCCGATTGGAGAAAGCGGTGACGATTCCGGGCGCGAAAGTCGAAAACGGAACGATCACGCCAAGCACGATTGCGGCTAGCGTGATTGCAGCCGAACCGGGGACTGCTTATAACATCGCTTCGTCGGATTTTGTCATTCCCGGATTTCAGGGAACGCCGAAATTTAAGGGTTTTACGGCGAAATCCGCCGAGGCGTTTAGCGGCGGCTTCGAAGGTGATGCGGCGGTCGCCACTGAATCGGACATCAAGAAAGCCGTTGAGCGCGCAACGGCTGAAACATTCGACGCGCTTCGCGATAGCCTGAAAACCAAAATCCCGCAGAGTTTTCGCGCGATTGAAGGGGCTCGGGAAGTGGCGATCTTGAGCGTTGAAGCTCCGCGACCTAAAACGCCCGGCGATAAATTCAGCGTCAAGGTATCGGGCAAAGTTTCGGCGCTTGTGTTTCGCGAGTCTGACGAGGGAGATCTGGTCGCGGCGATCTTCTCGACTACTACGCCGCGCGTCTTTATCCCGGCTAAAAGCTCGTTTGAGCGCAAATCCGTGTCGCTTGATGTCTCCAAGCGCCAGCTTTCGTATGTTTTGGGAGGGAGCGCGGCGCTTGGCGCAAGGCTCGATGCAGAGCTTATCCAGAAGGATATCGCCGGCAAGACTTCGGAAGAAATCACCCAAATTTTGCAGAAATACGCCGGCATCGAAGCTTACAAGATGAAGCTTTTCCCGGTTTGGCTTTGGCGGGCGCCGGATGATCTCGGAAAAGTCCGCATCAATATTGAGCCTTTTCCCTCCTCTCAAACGCCATAAAAGAAGAACCGGATAATGATGTATCATCTCGGCAGGATTGGATTAGCCCCGTTAGAGGTTCAACCCAGTCTTTTTTGGTGCGAAAGAATCTAAGGCGAAGCCGAGCTAAGCTCGGCGAAGCCCATTCGCACTCATTCTTGGGGATTTAGAAAGACTACCTTAAAACCTCTAATGGGGTTGACGGTTGTTCTATCCTTTGCTAGCATAGCTCTATTGATTTTTAGTTTTCGTACTGTTGAATGGCGGGTGAAAAGATCATAAAGGAGGGCGTGGTAACCGAGGCGCTTCCTTCCACGCTTTTTCGCGTAACGCTTGACGATGGGCAAGGGATCCTTGCCCATTTAGGCGGGAAAATGCGCGTGCACCATATCCGCGTGCTTCCCGGCGACCGGGTGCGGGTAGAGTTTTCTCCGTATGATTCGACTAAGGGAAGAATTGTACTAAGAATGAAGTAGTCGCTCAATTGCTTTTTGGAAAACACAGAAAATCCCCAGCGAGAATTTTCTGCTCGCCATTCTCCTCGGCGTCCCCGCTCCACCCACTGGTGGAGCGGGGCACCATGCCGCCTCGTCGAATGAGCGTTTCCAGAAAAGCAATTTTCGCTCGCAAGAATGAAAATATGAAAGTACGCGCGTCCGTAAAAGTCATGTGCAGCAAATGCAAGACTGTCCGACGAAAAGGTCGGATCTTTGTTCTTTGCGCGAATCCGAAACATAAACAAAGACAAGGTTAGCAGCAAATCCGAAGCACGAAATTATAAATCCGAAACAATGACAAAAATCTTAAATACAAATGTTAAAAACGTTTTAAAGTTTAGATATTTGTGTTTTGAATTTGTTTCGAATTTCGATATTAGGATTTAGAGTTTAATGCTATTATGGCTCGAATCGCAGGCATTACTATCCCGGATAAGAAGCGCATTGAAGTGGCGCTGGCTTATGTTTACGGTATCGGGCCTAGCGCCTCAAGAGAGATTCTTGAAACCGCCAAGGTGAATCCGAATACGCGTTCGGACAAACTGACGCAGGACGAAATCAACCGGCTCCGCGAAGTAATCGAAAAGAATTACAAGATCGAGGGCGACCGGCGGCGAGAAATCATGATGAACATAAAGCGGCTGAAAGACATCGGGACGTACCGCGGCGTTCGCCACATGAGAGGTTTGCCGGTTAGGGGCCAGCGAACCAAGACCAATTCCAGGACGCGGCGCGGCAATGTGCGGAAAACCATGGGTTCGGGGAGGAAGACGGCGGCATCACCAACTTAATCAAAAATCCGAAATTCTAAATCCTAAATTCGAAACAAATCACAATGACTAAAATTACAAATTCAAAACATATCCGTTTAGTATTTAGGGCATTTGAATTTTAAATTTATTTAGGATTTAGTGCTTAGGATTTAGAATTTTTCACAGGTATGGGTAAAAAACGCGTAGCGAAAAAAGAAGGAGAGGAGGTCTTGAAAGAGCGCGAGGCGCTCGAAGAGAAAGTCTCCCGCATGAAGCAATCCGGGCATGATGGCGGCCGGCATGTTGTGCGCGGCGTGGCGCATGTTCAGGCGACTTACAACAACACCATGATTTCGATCAGTGACGACAAAGGAAACGTGCTCGCTTGGTCCTCATCGGGCGCTCTGGGTTTCAAAGGAGCGAAGAAGGCCACTCCATTCGCCGCAGCCCGCGTCGCCGAAACGGTGGTGGAGAAGGTCAAAAAAGCGGGACTTGAAGATGTGGCTGTTTTAGTGAAGGGGATCGGATCGGGGCGGGATTCAGCCATCAGGGCTCTTGCCAATCACGGTCTCAACATCATGATGATTAGGGATATTACGCCGGTGCCGCATAATGGGCCGAGGCCGAAGAAGGTTAGACGAGTGTAAAGTACGATGCCAACATGCTAAACAGTGCGATGCTAATATACTAATTCATACTAATTATACGAATACGCGCTAGTCATTAGTATTATTAGCATGCATTCGTATATTGGAATCGCATTATCGTATGCCGAGAATTAAAGCCAAGTGTAAAATCTGCCGTCGTTATGGGGAGCGCATGTTCATGAAGGGCGAGCGCTGTCTTGGCGCCAAATGCGGCGCAATCAGGCGCGGAACTCCGCCCGGCATGCACGGGAAAAAGCGCCGCCGCCAAGGCTCGGAGTACGGCACGGAAATGCGCGAAAAGCAGAAGGTGCGCTACACTTATGGTCTGACCGATAGCGGCCTCCGTAAAATTTTCGGTGAAGCTTCAAAGATGCCGGGCAAAACTTCGGAGGCGCTGATGCAACTTTTGGAACGCCGCCTGGATAACGTGGTGTACCGTACTGGGTTTGCAATTTCGCGCGGAATTGCAAGACACATTGTCTCTCACGGGCATGTTTTGGTTAACGGCAAGCGGGTGACGATTCCGTCTTATCGCGTTCGCGCCGGTAACGCAATTTCGATTCGCCCCGCCTCTCTCGAATCGCCGCTTTTTGCGGATCTGGCGAATCGCATAAAAAAGCACGAGCCGCCAACTTGGCTTGACCTTGCCAGGGGGGACCAAAGAGTCACGGTTCGAGCGCTTCCTAAAGAGGACGAGTTGCGCTCGGAGCGGAACCTGCGCCTGGTTGTTGAGTATTATTCGAAGTAGTTTTTTAAGGCATCGTTTAATTATTTATTAACGCGTACAAGTTCTCATTGAAGCGTCGCGGACCGCCACAAAACGTTTGCGCGCGAAAGATGCGAACCAAGCTATGATCCCAACAGTATCGGAGCCTAAAGTGATTCTCGAAAAGGAAAACCAGGGCGTTTATGAAATAGAAGGGCTTTACCCCGGGTACGGCCTCACCGTTGGCAACAGTCTTCGCCGCGTGCTTTTGTCATCGCTTGAAGGAGCCGCGGTGACATCGGTTAAGATTTCCGGCGTGGGGCATGAATTTACGACGATTGAAGGAGTGCTCGAGGATATCGTTGAAATCATTTTGAATTTGAAGAAGCTGCGTTTCCGCGTTCACGGGCAGGGGCCTTACACCGCAACCCTTTCCATCAAGGGCGAGCGGGAGGTAAAGGCCAAAGATTTGAAAACGCCGTCGCAGCTTGAAGTAGTTTCTCCGGATCTGCACATTGCAACGATTACGGACAAAAAGACGACACTCGAGATAGAGCTTGAAGTTTCGCGGGGACTGGGGTATCAGCCGGTGGAACAACGTTCGAAGGAGAAGGTGGAAATCGGGGTGATTGCGCTTGACGCGGCTTTTTCACCGGTTAGGCACGTCAATTATGAAGTCGAGAACATGCGCGTGGGGGATCGCACGGATTACAATCGCTTGCGCCTGCATATCACTACCGACGGGAGTATCGCGCCGTACGAGGCGCTTATGAAGGCCGCGGATATTCTTGTAGACCAATTTAGGGCGATTAAGTCTTCTGGAGCGGAGACCGAAGGCGGACAAGAGACCGAAAAAAGCGGAGAAACTGAAGTGCCGGGCAAGAAAGTGATTGACCCGGCCAAGGTAAAGATTGCCGACTCTGGTTTATCAGTCCGGACGGTATCTGCTCTCGCCGACGGCGGCATAAAAACCGTGGGGGCGCTGGCGAAAAAAACCGAAGCTAAGCTGCTGGGTCTCGAGGGCTTGGGCGATAAAGCCGTTGATGAGATTAAGGATTATCTAGCGGGCATCGGGATGTTGTTGAAAGGGTAAAGTGCGATGCTAATATACTAATTCATACTAATGATACGAATACGATTTGATTAGTATAATTAGCATGCATTCGTATATTGGAATCGCATTGATATTATGCAGCACAAAAGACGCGGCCGAATATTCGGCAGAAAAAGAGATCAGCGCAAAGCTTTCTTCAAGAGCTTGATTTCAGCGTTAGTTTTAAAAAAGCGCATTGCGACAACCGAGGCGCGCGCCAAAGAAATTCGTCCGATGGTTGAAGAGTTGCTTACGAAAGCTAAGTCTGCTACGCTCGGGAACGCGGGAGCGGCCCTCGCCAAGCGTCGTCAGATTATCGCAAGAACTTCGCCAAAGATCGCAAAGATTCTAATCGAGGGTCTTGCGCCGAAATACAGCGAGCGCAAGGGCGGCTACACGCGCATCTTAAAGATGGGCGTGAGGAAATCAGATGCCGCAAGGCTCGCGTTAATAGAATTCGTATGATTTTACGAATTACGGATTAATACGAATATACGAATAAATAAAATCGTATATCCTAATTCGTACATTCGTAGAAATTAGTATTTCGTAAAGATATGACAGAAGTTAAAATTGACGCATCAGGTAAAGTACTCGGCCGTTTAGCTACTGAAGTGGCGAAGTTATTGATGGGCAAAAACTCGGCGTCTTTTGAGTACAGAAAGCCGGGAGAGGTCCGCGTCATTGTAAAGAATTCCGATAACATTCGTGTTACGGGCAAGAAATCAGATCAAAAATTATATCGCCACCACACTGGATTCCACGGCGGGCTGAAAGAGACCCGCTACGCGGATTTATTTGCGAAAGATTCGCGGAAAGTATTGGAACACGCGGTGTCCGGAATGCTGCCGAAGAATAAACTCCGCGTTGTGCGCATGAAGAATTTAAAGATTTATCCAGGCGAAGCGAAGTGATATTGCTTACTAGCCAAATAAAAAGATGCCAGTAAAAAAGAAAGAAGAGAAAAAGAAAGAGCCGGCGAAGCCGGTTAAATCCAAAAGAACCAAACCCGCGCTTCTGGAGCCGGCGGCGGTACCGATGCCCGCGCCGGCCGCGCCGCAAGAAGTTGCGGGGGAGACTTTTAATTTCGATATTCCCAAAACCGATCGCTACTTTGAAGCGGTGGGGCGGAGAAAAACCGCAGTTGCCAGAGTGCGTCTTTACACCAAAGGAGATATGGCGGTCGTTGTAAACGATCGTCCGTATGAGGCATATTTTCCGACAATGGAACTGCAGCGAATCGTGGATGACCCATTGAAAAAGATGAAATCGGAGGGAAGGTTTCGCATTTCCATTAAGGCAAAAGGCGGCGGGGTGCATGCCCAGGCGGAAGCTTGCAGGCTCGGAATCTCAAGGGCGCTTACGGTTTTTAATCCGGAGTTTCGCAAGAGGTTAAAGCGCGCCGGATTTCTCCGGCGCGACCCCAGGGCGGTTGAACGCAAAAAGTTTGGGCTGAAGAAAGCGAGGCGCGCGCCGCAGTGGCAAAAGAGATAGCTCGCGCCCATTCTCAAAAACTTCGAATTTCCCCTCCGAGGAAATTCTCATCGCCGACCTCCTCGCTCGTCCCGATTGCGATCGGGACACCATGGCCGCTCGTCGGTCGAGCGTTTTGAGGAATGGGCGCTTCGCTTGGGGGCTTGCTCACGGTAGCGCTTTACGCCTTTATTTTAGTACTTTAGCGGAAATCACACTTACATCTTTTCCCGCGGTCGCGGGAATAGTGTATAGTGTGGTTAGGCGTATAGTTAGGCGCTTGGGCTATGAGTGATAATACCTCGGGCGATAATCTGTCTAGAGACTTACGCTTGCTTTTTGCGGTATTTATGATACAGTATTTTTGCTCTTACCAAATAACGAAAGGGGGTGATCAAAGTGAGTGTGGAAGCTCTCTGGACTCGCGCAGAGGAAGTAGATCGAGAACTCCAGCGGCAACGGGCGGAGAGCCAGAAGCTGTATGAGGAGCGGCGCCGGGTACAGAGCGTACTCACGCCGTCATGGAAGGTTCAGGAGATCGAAGGGAAGTACTGGGCGATCGAGGGCAGCATTCATTCGCTCGAAACGCTTCAGGCGACGCTACTCGAGGTAATTGAGAGGCTCGAACGCGGTGAAGCAGTCGAGAATCTCGATGTTATTCTCGGGCGCGAAGAAGATCGAGCAGAGCGCAAACTCTCAAAGCGCCGGCTCGCCATGCGGCGCGATCAGGAGTTCAAACCGCTGGATGACGACTTCACATTCGATCAGTTCTTCTTTCTCTACTCACCCGACTTCGCGCCAACGAACATCCGACATGGCGCTCCCGAAACTCGACTCATGAGCACGGGGCGCCGCGCGAAGCGCCTCAAGGGGAACTTCTCGTCGTTGGAAGCGGCATCTGCGTTCTTCGCGGCTACCGTGGACACGCACGGAGGGAAGTCCCGTCGAGGTGCGAAGTATCAGGAGGGCGCCGCCTATCTCACGAAAAGTGGGAAAGCCATCAGGAAACGCTAATCACCGTCACGAGAGAGTAACCTCGTGACGGCGTTCTTCCGAGCAATGTTGGAAACAAGATTGTTCAGAAGAGCGCAATTGTTTATCCATCCGAAGTTCCGACTGGCGGAACGGAGGAGGAGGCGCTCGGTAGTTCGCGAACAATTGAAAGGAGATTCCATGCCAACGTACAACGTCTCGCGGCTTCAGCAGTTCTTTCTTGAGGCAGCTCTCGCGACCTACGCGAGTGGCAAGAAGGCGGAACCGCACTCGGCGCTTTCTGGTGTTAAGTGGTACCGGCGCATGAGAGACGAGTTCATCTACGAAGACGTTTTCCGAGCCAACGGTGAGCACAGCGGTGGAGAGACGGTTATCTATGTTCACGGCAAAGCCGCCTGGCTGATGCAGTACCACGGCTGGTGCAAGAACGATGACCACATCGTGCTGGGGGTTCTCAAGAAAGCCCTCCATGCGGCCTATGAGCGTGGAGATTTTCTCGGCGGACGTGGAGTTCTTGCGCGTGATGAGGTTCTTGCCAACAAGGTTCTCTGCTACCGCAACGAGCCTTGGGGTAGCTTCCAGCACTTCGGTGGACACGAGCGGATCTTCAAAAACCTAGGCCAGGATGTTTTCTGGCATCGGTACCAGGGTCTGCTCCTCGGCGAGGCCGAGTAGTCGAGATCACCAGATGTACCCCTATCAAGTGTGGCCGGTACGGCATACTTGGTAGGGGGCTTTTTGTTTGGCTCTATATTTGAGATTGCGTAATGTGTGGTATGGGCATACTATAATTTGCTATCAGATTATAAACACATGTTCATTGCATCAGCTTCCACTGAACAATTCCATAGAATTGTTCAGTGGAAGCTGATGCTGGAAGCGGGATTGGTTGCCTGTTATTAACAGGCAGATCATGGAATTTTATTTCATTCTTTGCTATTATAAAACGCTATAGCGTATTATAATGTCAAAGTATATTATTCTCTTTCGGCAAATACCTCGCAGCTAGCCGCGGGGAGTACAAATGAGTTTCATCCTGTTTTCAATCGATTAGTCAATCGTAACGCGCTCGATGGTTTTGCCGTCGGTGAGGTAGAAACTGTTAGGGTCGCTCGGGTCTTCGGCGATGAGGAACTGGCCGGTTTTTAATGTTGTGGTGTTGGCGCCGAAACGGTTGTCGGTTTCTGTGATGAAAATTCCGTTTTTCGTCGTGAAAATGATGTGGGTTGATTTTGCGTTAAACCAAATAAAATCGTTGATAAAGACAACGGCGTCAATGATTTGATAGTTTGAATCCCGTTGCCGGAAGGGCTGACCCTTTTCGTTTTCTAAAAACCGTACCGTCAATTTTCCGCTTTCGGTGTAGCCGACTATATCTTTGTTCGGCGAGAATTTTATGCGGCTGACGTTTCCGGTGACAGGGGCTAATTTTTTGGTCCCTGTGTCACCTACGTATATCCCGCCGCTGCTGTCGGTTACGACAATAACGCCGTTCTCGTTTTTAGTAATTTGCGGCGCGCGATCATCATTGATAAAAAATCCCGGGCGGTCTAGAGATTCGGCGTTCGAGCCGTCAAGGTCGGCGCGGTTAAAGAATCCGCTTCGATTGATGAAAAGGATTTCGTCGGGGAATGCCGCGAAAGCAGCCACGCCGTCCGCGACCGGACGCGCGAATAACTCACGGCGATCCCAGCGGTAAAGTTTTTCTCCGTCGTGGAGTAAAAACCCGCCCGGGACGCTTGAATCCCAGACCACTTTTTTAACGTTCCCGAACCGTAAGAGAAGGGAACTAGAGGTTGTTGATGTGGCTGACGCGGCGATAGGGAGAGTTTTACTTGGGTCGAATAACATCTCCGGTTTTTCGCCGGTCGCGTTCACCAGATACCAGTGCTTGCCGTTTTTTACGGTGGCGACTATAAATGCCGTCCCGTCTTGATTCCAGGCGGCCGTTTCGTATCGTTCGCCTCCCGCAAGCGAGATGCTGTTTCGCAGATCTTCGCCGGAGACTCGATTGATGACGCGAAGAGTCGTCGCTTTGCCGGACTCGGTAACCCAAAGGAAATATTTGTTTTCCGGGTCGGGGAGCAGCGCTCGCGGGACGGGAACGGTGTTCGACGCGGTAGTTGTCCCCGTGATGATCAAAGGGTTCAGTGATTCCGAGATTAAGAGGATGAAGGGAAACTCTTGGACGATTTGCTCCTTTATTTCGACGCTTTTTCTCCAAGGATGGAATCCTTCTTTTATAACTTCGGCTGAAATTGTTTCAGGGGTGAGGTTGGCGATAAGCGCTCCGCGCGCGAGAAACCCGGTCTGTCTTTCAACTTTGCCGTTTATCTTTACGGTGATTCCGGTCTGATTGGTTTTTACGAATAAGCCGCCGGTCGCAGTAAGGCTCCGCGATTCGAAATCCGGAATGTAGCCCAAGGCATAGAGGATAATAAAAGGTGTTGTCGTGGCAAAGACAAGCAAGAGAGCGTAAAAAAGTGTGCGGCGGGTTTTCTTCTGCATTTCATTAAGTACCATAACTGGAAATCGGCTTTTTGCCAATTCGTTATATGAAGCCGCCGCATTTAGCGCTATTTTAGGGCGCTGGATAAATTCGAGGATCATGCGTTATGATAAAGCGCGTCATGCTCGGTAGTGAAAACTCGATAGCGCGCCTATGGCGCGCAAGAGTTTCACCCGAGTGGCGCGAAAATTCGTTCAGGGGATAAGATGTCAAGTATAAGCATGAGAGTTAAATAAAATCGAGTTTCTACTACCGGGTATGACAAGTACTGTTTTCCAAATTCGCGGCGGCCGCGCGCTCGGTGGCGAGATTTCAGTCCGCGGCTCCAAAAATGCTGCGCTGCCTTGCATAGCCGCAGCACTTTTGACTAAAGAGCCGGTGACGCTTGAAAATGTGCCGGACATTCTGGATGTTCGTTTGATGGCAGAAATCGCGAAAAATCTCGGCGCTTCGGTGGAATGGGCGACCGAGGAGCGGCGGTTGACGATTCGGGCGGCTAATCTCTCGAGCTTCAAACTTGATGATGCGCCGGCGCGCAGACTCCGCGGGTCGCTGCTTTTTTCCGGCGCGCTAATTGGGCGGCTGCGTGGCGCGAGTTTTCCTTATCCAGGCGGCGACGCAATCGGGGCGCGGCCCATGACGACGCATTTGTCGGCGCTTATGGCGCTTGGCGTTTCGGTGGAGGACAACGGGCGGATTGTTCTTAATGGCGGCAATCTTCACGGCGCGTTAGTAGTGCTGGAAGAAACCAGCGTTACCGCGACGGAGAACACGATTCTTGCGGCGGTTTTAGCGCCGGGGAAAACGGTAATACGCCTCGCAGCTTGCGAGCCGCATGTGCAAGAACTTGTCAAGATGCTCGCGGGGATGGGGGCGAATATTCGCTGGTCCGGCGCTTCAGAGATCACGATTGAGGGCGTGGGGGCTCTTCGCGGCGTGAGGTTTCGCCTAAATCCCGACGATCTCGAAATTTCAAGCTTCGCGGCGCTCGCCGCCGCCACCCGTTCCGAGATCGCCATTCGCGGGGTCGTGCCCGAATACTTGGATGCGGTGCTCTTGCAGCTTGGCAAAATGGGCGTAGAATTTCGTCTATCCGGAGATATTCTTTCGATAACAAAGCCCGAGCGTTCTTATCAGGGATTCCGATTGCAATCTGGCCTTTATCCGAAGCTGGGGTCTGATCATCTGCCGCCTTTTGCAGTCTTGGCGACGCAAGCCGCCGGTACTTCGCTGATTCATGAATGGCTTTATGAAGGGAGGCTCCGCTATATCGATGAGTTGCAAAAAATGGGGGCTAATGCCATGATTCTGGATCCGCACCGGGCGCTGATTATCGGGCCAACGCCGCTCTCGGGGCGCGAAATTTCAAGCCTCGATATCCGTTCCGGTATGACGCTTTTGATTGCGGCCTTGACGGCGGAAGGCGAAACGCTAATCTCCGATATTCACCATATCGATCGCGGGTACGAAAAAATTGACGAACGCTTGAGAGCGCTGGGAGCGGAGATTCAGCGTATAAAATCCTAAATCCTAAGTACTAAATCCTAAACAAATCTTAAATCTCAATTTTCAAGTACCAAACGTTTAGAATTTAAGATTTGGAATTTCGAATTTGTTTAGATATTAGGATTTCGCATTTAGGATTTAAATGGTATGTTTATACGAAAAATCGGAATTGATTTAGGGACGGCTAATACGCTGGTATTCGTCCCCGGCAAGGGCGTGGTGATGAACGAGCCGTCTGTTGTTGCGGTGTCGGTTGGCGACAACCGCATCTTGGCGGTCGGAAACGAAGCGCGGGACATGATCGGCCGCACACCCGATACGATCATTGCCTACCGGCCTCTGCGCGACGGCGTGATTGCCGACTATCGCGTTACGGAGGCTATGCTAAGGCACTTCATCACTAAAGCTGGCGGATGGATCAGGATTTTTCGTCCGGAGGTAATGATATCGGTGCCCGCGGGTGTCACCTCAACCGAGCGTCGAGCGGTTATTGAAGCGGCGGTTCATGCTGGGGCAAAAGCGGCGTACGTTGTAAAAGAGCCGGTTTTGGCGGCCATTGGCGCGGGGATTCCGATTAACGAAGCCGCGGGGCATATTGTGATCGACATCGGGGGCGGGACTACCGATGTCGCGGTAATTTCGCTCGGCGGGATTGTGGCCTCAACTTCAGTTAAGGTGGCGGGTAACAAAATCGATCAAGCGATTGCCGACTACATCAAAAAGAATTTCAATTTGGCAATCGGCGATCGCACCGCCGAAGACATTAAAATTAAAATCGGAAGCGCGGTGAGACTCCCACAGGAAGAAGAGGCGTCGGTAAAAGGACGCGATCTTCTTTCGGGACTGCCTAAAGTCGTCATGATTACTTCGTCGGAAGTAACCGAGGCTATCGAGGGCGAACTGCAGGAAATTATCCGCGCAGTCAAGACTGTTTTACACGATACGCCGCCGGAGCTGGCGGCGGACATCATGGATCGGGGGATTGTAATGACCGGCGGCGGGTCGCTCTTGCGGAACCTCGACATTTTAATCCAGCGCGAGATCGGCATTCCGGCGCATGTGGCGGATGACGCGCTGCTTTGCGTGGCTAGAGGCACCGGTATCGCGCTCGAACACCTCGACGTTTACAAGCGCTCGATAATGTCCAAACGCTAATCTTGTACCTTGCCGATCTCGTTACAACTGCTCGGCTTATGTTTATATTCCCTACTTAAATACTGTACAGTATTTAAGTGGATTGAGGGCGCTATTTTTGGATCGCGGAATCCCAAAAGCAAAGCGGAGCGCTGGTCAGGCGCTCCGAAGTTTTTTGCGGGGCCTCGCCCGCGACCGTTTTTGTTAGTGCGACTAGCGCGGGGCGCTGTCTAGCCCAGCGGACGAAATGCGGGGTCAATGCGCTCTGCGGCGTCGGCGATTTCCTCTAAGGTGCGGTGTCGCAGGTTCTTGAGAACAGTGAGCCCCCAGCGGCGCGGCACCATCACAGGGTGTTCCTCTTTCATCTTATAGTCATTGAAGAAAAACCCTACGGGGGAGCGCGCTATGGGTGGACGTCTGAATCTAAACCTGTTCATCCAGCTGATTTCGCCATTGAGAGTCTCTGGTGACCACGGTTGGAACGTTGCGACGGTTTCGGGGATGACGATTTCCATCGCAGGCCGGAGTATGTGCGTTATCCAGCTACCGGAAGGGCCCCTTAGTGGCGTGATCATAACGGGAGCGCCCAACCTCCCGCCGAATTTCCCACCAATGAAAAGCTTGAGGAGGGTAAGAGGTTCCATCCCATAGGCCATCCCCGCGATCTCGTCGAGATCCACCCACTGCCATCCCCGCATTTTCTGTCTTAGTGGGTGTGTTTCTGGGATCTCCCATCTCGATGTTGGTTGGAACTCTGCCGGCGCGGTTCTTGTACGCCAATTCATTGCCGTCTCCTCCCACCGCTATGGCGGCTGTTTAAGGGTTAGAAACTCTGAAAGAACATCTCATTCCTAGCGCATCTAGCCAGTGTGTGCGAGGGTTGTCAAAATGGTTGTTGTCTGCTAATCTCTGCCAGTATGGTAGTCCGGATGAAGCATACGAAAGGGAAGCGGAATCGCGTGCGATCGCACCACGCTTTGAAAACACGCGTATTTCCCGCGTGCTCCCATTGCGGCGCGGTGATTCCGGCTCATACGATCTGCGCCAATTGCGGCTACTACAAGGGGCGCCAGGTTATAGATGTGCTCGCCAAGCTTGATAAGAAAGAGCGGAAAAAGAAAGAAAAAGAGCTTCACGCTCACGAAGAAGAGGCCGCTAAATCGGGCGAACCGCTGAAAGCCGAAGAGCTGTCGCATAAATAGGAAATAGGTGATAGGTTATAGGTAACAGGGAAATTTTTTCTTGTTGTCGCGGTATCTATCGCCTGCGACCTATCACCCAGCGCCCCAGTTCCTTATGGCTAATAGGCACCTTTCACGAAGTATCGCGATGCAGTCAATATTCGAATGGGATTTTCACGGAAAAGATCCCAACGAATTGCAGACAATCGCCGAGCGCAATATCGCGGAATTCGGTCCCGGACTCGAGGACACGGATTTTATTTGGCGGCTGGTAAACGGCGTCAAAGAAAACAGGGCCAAGATTGACGCGATCATCGAGCGCGCCGCACCGGAGTGGCCGATTGAGATGATTACCGCGATTGACCGCAATCTCCTGCGTCTCGGGCTTTATGAATTGCTTTTCGGCAACCGCGAAGAGGTGCCGCCGAAGGTGGCGATTAACGAGGCGATTGAACTTGCGAAAAGTTTCGGCGGGGATTCATCGGGGCGTTTCATAAACGGCGTTTTGGGGACCGTTTATCGGGAAATTGGCGAGCCGGGCAAAGAGCACCCGTCGCGGCATGAGAAAAAACTTGGTGAGAAACTAAAAGAAGTTTCAGACAGTCAACAAGAAGAACAAGCAACATTGGAGTAATCATGGGAAAATAATATCGCCGGCAGCTAGCGACTGGTCACTAGCCATTAGTCTTTCGACTATAAACTAGGCACTAGTCGCTAGTCGCTCGCATCGCGATGAGCGATTTCTCAAAATTCGAAGATAAAATTGGAGTCGCGTTTCAGAATAAAGACCTTCTGCGCCAGGCCTTTGTTCATCGTTCATACTTGAACGAAAATCCGGATGCCAGACTCTCGCATAACGAGCGGCTCGAGTTTTTGGGCGACGCGGTACTCGAACTTGTCATAACGGAAGAGCTGTATCAAAAGTTTCCCGAAAAGCCCGAGGGCGATCTCACAACGCTTCGCGCGGCACTGGTTAACTCAAAGATGCTTTCGGACGTGGCGCTTGAGATCGGGATGAATGAATTTCTTTTGCTTTCGCGCGGCGAGGCGCGGGACGTCGGCCGGGCGCGCCAGTTTATTCTTGCGAACGCGATTGAGGCGCTGATCGGTGCGATTTATTTGGATCGGGGATATGAAGCGGTGAAGACATTTATTTTGGGTACGGTCTCGCCGCGACTTAAGCAGGTGCTTGAGCAAAATCTGCATCATGATCCCAAGTCGCTTTTTCAGGAGGAGGCGCAGGAGCGAGTGGGGATCACCCCGACCTACGAGGTGCTTCGCGAATGGGGGCCGGATCATGATAAGCATTTTGTTATCGGGGTGTATTTAAAAAATGAACTTGTAGCGGAGGGAGAGGGGCCATCAAAACAGGCGGCGCAGGAGGAGGCGGCAAGGTTAGGGCTCATGGCCAAGGACTGGAATTAAGACAAAAATCCCCGCGTTAGACGCGGGGATTTTTGTCGCCGCCGTTGTTAGTAGTTGCGAACAATGGTGGTGGTCGCGGTGTTATTTGTCCGGTCGGCGTCAGAAATTTGATTTGGCGGATCGATGGTGATGGCGGCGACATTCTCGCCGGTTTTTGTTAGATCTTTAAAGCCGATAGTGTATCTGATCTTGGCACCCGCGGCAATCGGGTCTTGTGCGTCGGAAAGGTAATCTCCGCCGGCGGCAGGAAGCGCGGCGCGGAATTTCCACTGCTGGGAGGCAACGCCGCCGATATTCATAACGTCAAAAACTATTCCGGCGCGCTGATTGGCGTTTACCGAAGTTGCGTGCGAAAAAACGCCGGTGGCTTCGTTAATAATGCCGACATTAATTATTTGAACGGCGAGGTTTGCCGCGCCGCCGCCTGTTGGCACAATGCCGCCGACAAGCTTGACGCTGGTTTTTTCTTGGCCCGGCGTTAGTGTCGCCGCGTTGGGAGCAACGCTTGCGGCTTTCGGCGTTTCTTCTTTCGGAGAAACTATCACGTTAACACTGCCAACTTTGGTCGGGGCGTTGGAACCTTGGGTGATAAAATTTATTGAAATCGGAAGTTCGACTGGCGCATCATTATTTGCGGTCGCAACCAGTTTTGTGGATTCTTTCGACCAGAGATTAAACGGCGCATTGCATAGGATTTCTTCGCCGGTAGGTAGCTTAAGCGTGGCGCCGCCGCATGCATATTCAAGTTCATAAATTCCTATGGAGCCGTTTTTCGGCGCTTGCCATTCAAGTGTAAACGTCTCGCCCGATATGATTGCCTTGGGGTCGGCAACTACGTTCGAGGCCGCGATGCGTTCTTTCGTGAGCGTTATGCCGGAAATTACAGAAGCCAGCCGGCTTATGGCCCCGGCGGGGAAAGGGAGGGTTTTAGTCACTTTAGCGACTCCCCAAACGCCAAAACCCAGAACGGCGATTAGCCCTATGACGGCCAAAATTAATATCAGAAGCTTGATAATTTGCGTCCGGTCAGTCATAAATTTACCGTGGAATTATATTTTGTTTGTCGCCATTTGTCAATAGCTGGAGGATTATCCGCTCGGCGCCAAACTATTGACTTTTTATCTATTTTATGTAAGTGTATATCTACTTTTTGGCGCTCATATCGGACTCGTATTGGGGTCAAAAATTAAGTTAAAAATTTATATGCCCGGTAGTGAAAACTCGATAGCGCGCCTACGGCGCGCAAGAGTTCCTCCCGAGCAGCGCGGAAATTCGTTCATGGAATAAGGTGTCAAGTATAAGCATGAGAGTTAAATAAAATCGAGTTTCTACTACCGGGTATGCCCGGTAGTGAAAACTCGATAGCGCGCCCGCGGCGCGCAAGAGTTCCACCCGAGTGGCGCTAGAGTCTGATATTGGATAAGGTGTCAAGTATAAGCATGAGAGTTAAATAAAATCGAGTTTCTACTACCGGGTATGCCGCAAGAGAAACCGTGCCTACTGCGCGGAACGTCGAAAACGATGCAAGTATTGATTATGGAAGCTCCGATTAAAAGAGAGTCTGTTTATCCGCGGCCGCAAATCCGGAAGTCTAAAGCGTTCATTCTGATTTGGGTTTTGAGTTTTGCAGCACTTTTTTCTGTGTTCTATGCTGTCGGATTTGTTCCCAAGGGCGTTGCCGAGGCCGGGGATGCTGTTATATCGTTTTTCCGGGCGGAGAAAAACTCGGCACGCATAGTAACATCAAGCGCCGCTAAAGGTAACGATTTGTCGCAAGATACTCCGATGGATGCGGGCGCTTTTGCGGGCGAGCCGCGAATTCTGATTGACGACATCAATTTGGACGCGGGGATTGTTTTTCCGAAGAGCACCGATCTCAATATTCTAAATACGGCTTTAACAAAAGGGGTAGTATATTATCCCGGGTCGGGAAAATTGGGCGAGGTCGGAAACGTCTTTCTTTTTGGGCACAGCACGGGGCTTAAAGTGATTTACAACAAGAATTTCGAAGTTTTCAATCGCTTGAAAGAGCTTGAAGCGGGGGATGTGATTCGAGTGCAATCCGACGGCCGCGAATATTGGTACCGCGTGTTGAGTATGACCATCCAGAAGGCTGATGACGCCAATATCAATCTTTCAACAACCAGAAAGCTTTTGACAATCTCCACCTGCCGCATTTTCGGAGCCAAAGAAGATCGTTACGTCGTGGAGGCCGAATTTATGAAGAGCTATCCTCTGCGGATGGCAACATCCGCCGCGGATACTTCTTCGTAATCGTGCGGAGAAGTTGATCTTTGACTAGAACGAAGTGAAACAAGCGATTCCCCGCCGGAAAACGGGGAGGAAGGAGCAACGCGATGCAAATTCTCACAGGGTTTGTTGTGGCGTTCTGGTTGTCATGGCCGCTTTTTACGGCTGGGGCGACGACAGATTACGTCTGGGAGCATCCCGGGCGGGATCCCTACGTCGGGACGATCGACTTCGCCGTCGAGGCGAAGCCGATGCCGAAGGAGGCGAAGGCCAAACTCGTCGAGATGATGAGGAAGGCCAACGTTTCTTTCGATCGGTTCAAACAGGCCGTCGAGGCCTCTGACCTCTCCGCCGAGGAGAAGGCGAAGGTTCTCGATAAGGTCAAGGGGCGGTCTTTCTTCGCGAAGGAGCATCTCGAGGGATACCTCGCAGGGCACAAGCCGCTCTTGGACCAACTCACCAAGGAGATCGACACATCGGTCTACAAGGTAGGCAAACTGAAGGCTGGCGAGAGGTGCGACTGGATGGTCTTCGGTAAGAACGCCGTCAAGTTGTCCGTTGTCTTCAAGCCTGCCAAGAGCGAGTTGCAGGAGCTCGATGGCCACTTCTTCGAGGTGGATCTCGGCGGCGGGTCGAAGGTCATCACCTTCCGCCCGCTTATCTGCAACAATCTCTGTTTTAGGGCGGTAGGGTTCAGCATGACAAAGACAGTGGAGCTGCCCGACAGTTCCAAGCTGGAGATCGCGAAGGCGCTCGCCGCAGGCGGGCCGCCCGAGTCGAGCCACACGTTCATCTACAACGTGTGGAGTCTCTCAAGAAGCACGCCCGAGGGGCGCAAGCTCCTCGAGCAGCTCTGGTCGGGTGTGTCGGGTAAGCAGAGTCGGGATCTGGGCGACCAGATTCTAGTGGCTGCAGCAGTCGGTAAGGTCGCGCGCGCTAATGGCGGCGAGATTTTCAAGACGGAGTTTTTTGATATCCGTCTTGATGCCGCCGAGAGAGAGCGCGTATGGTCGTCAGCGGCCGATAAGGGCCGTCCGGTTATGGTGGATCTTCCGCTTGGCCTGGTGATTGAGTCGGTTGTCTCGAACGGCGAGGGTCGGTTGACCTTTGCCGTCAAGCGCGAGGAGAAGGAGGGCACGGTGAAGTATGCCGCGCCCGACTGGGCGACTAACAGAGTCACTGTCGAAGTTCATGCACCGTATCGCGGGATGGTTTATCCCGCGTCGGGTTCCTTAAAGACGTGCGGACCAGCAACCGCTGGCCGGTGCGGTGGCGAGGTTCAGTCGCCGACGCTGCTTTTCAAGCGGGTTAGTCGCCCCGGGGTGACTAACTTTCACTTCGTAGTTCGGTAGCACCGTCGGAGGGCGCGAGCGCAACGCTCGCGCCCTCCGCGGAATCTTTTTTCTTCACCCCGTTAGAAAATTTAACCAAAGCCGGCAGTTCCGCTTTTGATTCCAACTTGATGATTCGCATACTATGTCCGAAAAGTCTCATGTAAATTTTCTAACGGGGTTCAAATTTTCGGTGTGGTTCAGTCGCCGGATATTGGAACATAGCGAAAGTTCGGGGAAGTCCATGAAAATTATGAAAGAATCAAAGCGGCACAATTTCATCATGAACGCACTAAGGCGCCATGCGATGCGACTGTTGATTGTATTTGGCGCGCTTTTATTGCTGTTCATCTTTTCCATAAGCAGGTCAGAATTATTTAGCGATTGGCATCGCTTCTCATTCAGTAAAGTCTTTTCGTATGTGTACGCGGAGGGTGATGGCGGAGGAGACGGTGGCGGAAGTGCGGGAGGGGATGGCGGCGGCTCGGCTGGGGGCGACTCCGGAGGGTCGGCCGCTGGGGGTTCCGGTGGGGCAGGTGGCGCTAGGCCCGGTGGCGGCAGGGGGGCTTC
>Ga0082335_1001130_pt1 | contig 60423 bp, 60 predicted proteins | sample Subgrocontami58m_FD_72375 | JGI IMG/M metagenome (GOLD analysis project Ga0082335, IMG submission 72375) | Subsurface groundwater microbial communities from S. Glens Falls, New York, USA - GMW37 contaminated, 5.8 m (SPADES assembly) (version 2) ... | reverse complement strand
CGTGGTGTACGAGTGGACGAAGCCGCGCCCGCTGACCTTCTGGTATTCCAGGTCCTGGGAGAAGCAGTTGGGACACTGCTCACGGGGATAGTGGATCCAGTTGGCGCACTTCTTGCAGCGCTGGATCACCAACTCGTGGCGCTTTGTGGCCGCCCAGAAGGGCTTGGTCAACTCAATGTTCTCCGGCCTGGGAAGCGGTTTCTTATACTCTGCCATCTTCATCACCTTTAAAAGATCTTTTAAAGTGCTGCTGCGCTGCCGAGGACCATCGTCACAAACTGTGACGGTGAGCCTCCTCAGGTGTTTGCCAGGCCGATGTCGTGCCTGGGGACTTGACGCTGGCCCGCTTCGCCGCGGATCTGGCGAGTGGTCTCAACGATCTGCTGGGTGCCGCTGGCGCCGGCCGGGTTCAGTTGGCCCGAGGCAAGCTGCCCGCCGTCTGTGTTTACTGGGAAATCGCCTTTGTAGGTGGTATCGTGGCTGTCTAGCCAGTTGCCAATCTCACCCTTGGGGCATACGCCTGCATCCTCGAGGCTCACGGCCTCCAGGATGGTGTATCAGTCATAGAAGTTGGCAAACTGAACATCTTTCGGCCCGTAGCCGGACATATTGTAAGCGGCGGGAGCCGAATAGCGGGAGGGCACCACCACCTGGTTGGGCTTCCAGAAGCTGTTGGAGTAGCCTTGCGAGATACCCAAACCCAGGACGTATACCGGCGGCTTCTGGAGGGCCTTTGCCCGTTCCGGCGTCGTGACGATGAAGGAGATGGCCCCTGCCACCGGCATCACGCTCTCCAGGATATGGAGCGGGTAATTGATGTAGCGGGAGTTCATCACGTCTTCAAGAGTGATGGTCTGACCCAGGAAGGCGGAGTTGGGGTTGGCCTGGGTATTGAAGCGCTGGCGGACCGCCTGCTGGGCGATCTGCTCGTGCTTGGTGCCAAACTCGTACATATGGCGGGTGTAGAGCATGCCGTAGTTGTTGTTGGCAGCCACCGCGGGGCCGTACGGGTTCATCCACTCGGAGCCAACGCTGGGGGCCGCCGGGCCGCCGCCGCCCATGTAGATGGATGCGTCAGGATTGCCGGGGTCGCGTGCGCCTCCGCCAACGAACATAATATAGTTGGCGACGCCGTAGGAAACCATCGCTGAGGCAACCGCCAGCGCGTTACCGCTGCTGCTGCCGGCGAAGTTGGAGCCCAATCCATAATGGACCGGGCGGATGCCGATGTACTCCGCAAGGGGAGCAGACGGAATGGGGCCGAACCCAATGAGGCCGTCGATGTCGTCTCTCCGCAGACCAGCGTCCTTGATTGCCATAGCCGCTGCCTCAGCACAGAGACCCCACATGCTCCGACCAGGCCACACACGCCGGTGAGGCGTCTCGCCGATGCCGACGATGCAAGCTTGACCGCGTAGCTTGTTCATAATTTCTTACCCCCTACTTGGACTCCTCGCACGTCCTTCCGGTCATCATCTTCACGTTCAGCCAACAAACTCAGGCCGAACGGGCAACCGCCGCCCCTCAGGACAGGCATGCGAAATACTCATAAGTGGCATAAGTATAAGCCATGATTATCGTACGAACAATACAGTAGCTTTATGACAGTTCCTTCGCAGGATTGCCGTCGATGCTTCCTCAGGACGCGGGGCGACTGAGAAAGGGCGACTAGCGCGGCAAGCCCAGGCCCCGGTTTGCAATGATGTTGCGGTTGATCTCGGAACTACCGGCCAGGATGGTGCCCACCACGGTATCCAGATAATCGTAGCCGATGCGTCCGTGCAGCTTGGCCCACTTGGAACCGCGCTGCAGCTGGCCGTACAGGTTGAGGATGTTCATCCCCGCGTTCGCCATGTGCTGATCCAGCTCGGCGCCAAACACCTTGGACGCCGAGGCCTCTTTGTTGGGCACCTGCCCGTGCTCCTGCATGGAGATGGTGCGGAACCCAATGTACTTGCCCACCTCCAGCTCAATGTGCATCTGGGCAAGTTTGTTCCGCACCTGGGGCTCTTTTGCCAGGGCGTGGCCGTTACGCTGGGCTTCTTTGGCAAACGCAACCAGTTCTTCCAGGGTGCGTGTTGCCGATGCGTACCGCTGCACGCCGGAGCGCTCAAAATCCAGGGTCGCCATCATCTGGTACCACCCGCGGTTCTCCTCACCGATGAGGTTGTCTTTGGGAACCCGTACCTCGTCAAAGAAGATCTCGTTGACCTCATGGACGCCCGCCATGTTGATCATGGGGCGGATGGTGATCCCCGGCGAATGCATGGGCACAATGAAGGTGGATATGCCTCTGTGCTTGGGCGCGTTAGGGTCGGTGCGGAAGCCCGCCCAGCCCAGGTCGGCGTGGTGGCCGAAGCTGGTGAACAGCTTCTGGCCTGATATCACGTAGTCGTCTCCATCACGCACCGCGCGGGTTTGCAGCGCGGCCAGGTCAGAGCCTGCCCCCGGCTCGGTGAAGAGCTGGCACCACATCCCATCCGCGGCAGCGATGCGCGGCAGCCAGTGGGCTTTTTGTGCATCGGTGCCGTAGATCATGATGGTGGGACCGGCCAGGCTGACTCCCTGGCCCACAATCACCGGAAACCGCCAGTAGGTGATCTCCCAGTTAAAGATGGCCTGCTGCCAGTGGGTGGCCCCCATGCCGCCGTATTGCTTCGGCCACGCAAGGGTCAGCCACTTCTTATCCGCTAGCTTTTTGGCGTTTGCGCGCCCGTGCGCATAGTTCTCGTCCGTGCCAAATCGGGGCGTCTCATCCCAATCCGGCGGCAGGTTCTCTTTGATGAAAGCACGGAGATCGCTGCGGAAGGCGTCGTCTTCAGGGGTCCAGCTAAATTCCATTGGGAAGTTCCTCCTGTTCCGATCGTAGCGGGGACAGCGCGATTTCGGCGCTGCACTGCATTGTAACCCATGATGTGACAACTATCTACGACAAATCCATTCGCCTGCTCTATACTTCCTACGGGACGCAACCGGCTGTCCCGCGGGGGAAACCCCCGGAATATTGTCCCTGGAAGACGGCTCCAGGATAACCCTGCCGGATACTCAACCCACGAGGCGCATACATGGAATACCGCACATTAGGACGCACCGGCCTTCAGGTCTCGGTCATGGGCTTCGGCGGCGGCGGGATCGGCGGCGTCTGGGGCGCCACCACGGATGACGAGTGCGTCCGGGCCGTGCAAAAGGCATGTGACCTGGGCATAAACTTCTTTGATGTGGCGCCCGGCTATGGGAACGGCAAAGCCGAGGAGAACCTGGGCGTGGGACTCCGGGGCAGGCGGCAGGAGGTCTATGTGGCCACCAAGGTGCGGCTGCGCCATAGCCCGGAGGTGGCGGATGCGCCGGCGGCCATCCGCGTGTCTGTAGAACGGAGCTTACGGCTGCTGCAGACGGACCATGTCGACCTGCTCCAGCTTCACAACCGCGTGCGCAACCAGCGGTTGGCGTCCGATAACTCGCTGGAGCCCGAGGATGTGGTCCGGCGCGGCGGCGTCCAGGACGTGTTCCAGCAGCTCAGGGACGAAGGGAAGGTGCGGTTCTTCGGCCTCACCGGTTACGGCGACATCGAGGCGCTGACCCACGTGGTGGAGCACGGCTGGTTCGACACCGTCCAGATACACTACAACCTCATCCACCAGAACTCGCTGGGCACAAAACCCTTCGTGCAGACGGAGTGGCCGCAGCCCATGGGAATGCTGCCCCTGGCCGCGTCCTTCGAGATGGGGGTCATCGGCATCCGCTCTCTGGCGGCCGGCGCGCTCACGGACGCGGTGGACCGTCCGTATCCGGAGGACTCCGAGCTGGCGGGTGATGTCCGCAAGGCGCACTTTGGGCTGCGCTTCCTGGCGCGCGGCCCCGCGCAGACCCTGCAGCAGGCGGCCATGCTTTTTGTGCGGATGCAGGAGTCCATCCACACCCAGGTGCCCGGCTTCAAGAACGCCGCTGAGGTGGAGGAGGCCGTGGCGACGCTGGAGATGCCGCCCTTCAGCGAGGAAGAGCTGGCGCAGCTAGATGCGCTCTATGCCACGGGGTTCAGGTAGGTGGCAATGCGGGCGACCTTGCACACTTTTTGTATAAAATCCTCTCGTGGGTAGTGTATCAATTTCAGATTCATCGCTCGTGGTGAGCTTGTCGAACCATGAGCGCTCTCCTTCGACAGACTCAGGATGAGCGGGAGAATGAAGTCGGCAGACGCATATTGATACACTATCCTCTTGTGTAAGGGCTTGACAGCATAGGTACTTTGTGGGGTGTAATTCTAATACTTATGTTTTACTAACATGTGTTGTGGGTCAAGATGAGCGAGGACGCAGCCATGCAGCCAGCGGCAGGCACACCAGAGCAACTGAACTTGGGCGCAGAGGCGCAGGGGCAGCCGTTGCCGACGTTGAACGTGAGCGGCGTGGTGGTCACAAAGGTTCAACTTATGGAGGTGCTGCGGGTTTTCGTGCCTGCGCCCATCGTTGTTTTTGGCCCCCTGCCCGGCGATGACCGCTACTACATTGTGTTTGCTCCCGACAAATGACACCCCATTCCCAGTTCGGAGGACCATCCCATGCCTACGATAACTGACGTGGTAGTAGCCACCGCGGCGTCGGGCGTGCACGTGCGCCGGGACGTTGACAACGAGTTTCTGCGGCTGGCGGGCGGCACCCAGCAGGACTCCAGCACCCAGGCGGGGTGGGTGCAGTTATTCGGGACGACATGGGCGGGGCCTGAGGGCCGCGGCTCCATTGAGCTTTCCACGCCAAGGCCGGGTTTTGATGCGGTTCCGGTGCGACTCCAGATACGGGGCAATGTGAACCCCGGCAGCGGGTACGTGAGGGCGTACGAACCGGTCCTGTTCAGCCGCAGCGTTGCCGCCTCCCTCTACAACGACTCTGACGAGACCGGCCCCGCGTCGGCGCAGATTTTCTCGCCCGCGCCCGGCCAGTTTGCCCTGGCGACGCCGAATGGCGCGGGGGCGAACGCCGCGCCACTTGAGCGGCTCCGCATCAACACGGCAGGGAACGTGGGGATAGGAACGCCCAGCCCAGCCAATCTCCTGACTCTGAAACCTGCGACCAATGTGGCGCAACTGAGGCTTGAACAAGATAACGCCACCGACGCCTGGACGCTTTTCGCAAGTGACGCCGGAGGGATCTTCCAGATTGCCCGCGTGGGCGCCGGCGCAAACACTCCCGTCACGATACTGCAATACGGAGACGTGGGCATTGGGACGGCCAGTCCGGGCGCAAAGCTGGAGGTGAAGGGAACGCTTCGCCTTACCCCGGTCAGCGATACCGATACTGCGGATTTTTCCGTGGACGCCAGCGGTAACCTGACTATCACGCCCTCAGGCGCAGAAGTACTCCTTCCCTCCGGGAAGCGCCTGGTTATCGGCAGTGGGACTACCTACGGGTATCAGCTCTACGTGGCCGCAAACAGCCCCACGGTTTTCCTCGATGCGGCCGGGCAGGGCAAAGCGACGCTTACCCTGCAATCCCGGGAAAGCGATACGAACCCGCAGAACGTGCGGGCCATCAATCTTGTCACGAACTGGGACGGCACTTTCACTATTTCCAACAGGGACGGTCAGGTTGCCTTGACTGTTTCCCCGGGAAGCCCAACGCAGCCGGGAGATGTGACTGTAGCTGGCAAGCTGACGGCGGGCAGCTTCAACCTGAGCGGCGGCGCGGTGATCAATCCGGCCACGCCGCCCGCCAACAACCGCCTGCTGGACGCGCAAGTGGGCGGCGTGAATAAGGCAGATATCAGGGTGGCCAGCGCGGGCGCAAAGGGCGAGTTCATTATTGAAGCTGCTGACACTGGAGATGAAGGGGGACAATTGAGGTTGGAGGGCGCAGGGAGCAATCCCTTCTGCTACATCGACAACTTCCAGGGCAGATTACGCGTGGTCGTTCAGAGTGGAGGAACTGAGTTCGAGCGTTTCGCCGTGACTCCCGGAGGGGACGTCAAGATATACGGTGGCAGCCTGTATTTTGGAGAGACCCGGGTAGCAATCAACGCCAGCGGGTATGCCATGTATGCCTAAGGGGAACCATAATGCCAACCTCGTGGACAGATTACCCAGCGACTTCCACCACTCCTGCAAAAGCGCTCCACATTAACGAAGTGCGAGCGGCCATTAATACTGCCCTTGGTTTCACGCCCAATTGGACGGATGGGGCCACAGTCTCCAACACTACGCCGATCCGCGCAAGGCATTTCACCGAGATCAGAGACACTATTCAAACGTTGTGGCGGGACAGGGGCTTGGGGTTGATCCCGCGGTGGACCAGCGGGGCAGAGCCGGGTGGTCCCAGTTTGAGCACCACTGCAACGCCTATCCGAGCCTCTGACATCAACGACGTGCGGCGCTGGTTCAACCACTACGAGACGTGGGGCGACCTGCGGGGCGTGCATTGGTTCAAGAGCGGCATGAATGATTTCCCACACGTTGGCTGGAACGTGGAAACGGTGATTGGGGTGTCGACTGAGATCGATGGCTATAATGAACCCGCAGTGCAGGAAGCCCGCAGCTACTGCATCAATGCCCGAAACTATGGGCTGGTGAACATTGTACGCCTCGAGTGGAAGAGTTTAAGAGCCGTTCCTACCAATTCCGCTCAGTACACCAGTTGGAGAACGAACTTCAACCTGGCGGTAGAAAACCTTAGGGATGTGGCCGAGATTTTCGTTGTAGGTAATGAACCAACCGTGGAGCCCGGCATGACCGCCAGCCAGTACGCTGCCGCGTTCAATAATCTCTTTCCTACGAAGGTAGCAAACACACTTTACCTTGCAACTGGCCCAGCTGTGTGGTCTTTTTTCGGCAGCGAGTTGGATACTGTATGGCTCCAGAATGCTTCCGATGCAATTACGAACTTAGATGGATGGGCGCTGCACGCCTATGGAAGCCCGTATCTGCAATATGCAGAAAGCGGCGGAACACCCTGTTCGGCTCTTTGTAGCACTGCGACGACAGTATGCCCGATTTCATGCAATCCCGATCCCGGAGGTCTCACAGGCGACGCGAGTTTCCGGCGCTTTAGAGACTACATTGATCTCATTAGGGCCAAATGGGCGGCGAAGCCGGTTTATCTTACGGAGATGAACACCAAGGGATATTCGGCAGATACACAGCCGAACGGCGGGGTTCCGTCCAGCAGCTACATCACCGGCTGGATGCAGACGGCTTATCAAGAGATATATAACTTCAACTCAGAGACGAATCCGACACGTTCCCAATATCCGAGAGTCTTGGCGCTGGCCTGGTTTGTTGATGACCCTCGTAGCACTCCAGAGTGGGAAGATTATGCTCTTTCGAACACCGATCCATTAAAGCCAAAGCTCCAACAAGCCCGCACTGATTTTAAGAACAGTGTCACGTCTACTGGCATCATGACATGAAGCTGTTTGCATCGGCACTAGGTGTATGTTTGCTCTGGCCAACGCCCTGGTTTGTCTGGGCTTCGCAACCGAATGTCGCAAGAATTGGGGCCAGCATACAGATTGTCTGGCCACACGATGGGAAGGGTGCTAATGTGCCAGCCGAGCAGGCCTTAGCTGTTAACATTACTACAGTCCTTGGAAATCCTCCTGGCATGCCAGCTGGTCTTGTCCCGTGCGCGTTTGATGCAACGGTGTGGTTGTGGGCAGCGGTTAACAATACCCCAGCCCGACAGGTTGCACGAGGGATAAAAAGAATAGCACGGGCTGATGTTCCCAGCCGCTTTCCCCCTCTCCGCATGATTCCATCGACGTACCCGGTATGGGATTTTAATGATGTAAATGTTTCTCCTGCCCAAGCCTCGGGGAACAAGGTACACTTCTTTGTGACTGTGGAGGGGCCTGTTCAGTTTGCTGGCACAACATGGGAGAGCATCCATACATACTCGAGTGTCTGGACCCACGGCGCTGATGCGCGCACCTATCAACCGCAAGCTCCTGTTCCTAAGGGTTTGTCCATGCCAGAGAAAGAAGTGGATACTGTAATACGTATCGTCTGGCCGCACGGTGATGGGGGGAATCCTCAGACGGTCGAAACGGGGGAACTAGTCAACATTTCTGCAATGGTACTGGTGAAGGGGACGGAGCAATCAGTGCCGCCCGATTGGGATGGCCAGGTAAGTCTTCATCGTTCTTTTAATAACACCATGGAGTTTCAGGGTTCCGACCCCGGAGAAAAGCGAATTGTATCTGAAGGCGGCATGATATTCCCTGTGTGGGATTTTAACGATATTCGGGTGCCCAGGTCTGCCGATCTCCCCAATACCCAATACTTTTGGGTACGTGTCGAAGGAATGAACACATACCCCGCGATCTGGGCTCACGGGACCGATCCCCGAACTATCTTTCCTGAACAGGAGCTTCCGCGAGAGCCCGTGAATTGTCCTTGATCAGGTTCCTTGCTAGTTGTACTGGTAGCTCTACTAGGATCACCATCGACCTGCGGCCGCCTACGGCTTCACCGCCTGAACCACCAGCACCGGCCAGGAGAAGGAGAAGTCGTCGCCCCGGGGGATGATCTCCAGGGCGCGGGCCACGGTCGGCATTGCCGCGGCAAACAGCCGGCGCAGCTCCTGGGCCGCGTCCGGCGGCGTGCCGGAGCGCTCCACCCAATCCAGGAAGGTGAGCCCGGTCCAGAAGGTGGTGTTGGAGCGGGTCACCCGCAACCCGGCCGCCCGGAAGAACCCCATCCATTCAGAGGGCGAGTAGTCCCTGACGTGCGAGGGGTCCCTGAGCAGCTCCACGTGGTTGTGCCAGCGGTCCACCTCCGCGTCCTCCGTGGTCACCGTGTCCACCATGAGGATCTGGCCGCCCGGTTTCAGCACTCGCCGCGCCTCGGCCAGGTAGTCCGCGACCGACTGAAAGTGATGGGCAGCGGTGCGGCAGGTGTGGATGTCAAAGGTGTCGTCGGGGAAGGGCAGGCGCTCGGCCGCGCCCTGCACGTAGGCGACGTTGCTGAGCCCTCGCTGGCGGGCGATGGCGACGGCTTCCTGGAGCATCTGCGAGGTAAGGTCGTAGGCCGCCGCGGACGCCACGTGAGGGGCAAACGCGAAGGCGGTGAAGCCTGTGCCTGTCCCAACGTCAAGGGCTCTCTCCGTGCCCTTCGGCTGCGCCCATTCCACCAATGTTTGCAGCGTGTCTCCGGTGGCGTGGGTCTGGCTGCGGACATAATAGGCCGCCTGTCTGCCGAACTGCTCCTGCGCTGCGCTGCTCCACTGCTCTGCCATAATGGGTCTCCTTGATGCGTCGGGCGCGACGTTAGGCGCGGCGTGACGCGAGCGTCAGCCGCGTGGCGCCCACATGATGATGCTCATTCCCAGCAGGGCGATGCCCGCGCCTGCAATATCCCAGCGGTCGGGATGCCAGTTGTCCACCACTACCCCCCACACCAGGGCCAGCACAATGAACATCCCCCCGTATGCGGCGTACACCCTGCCAAAGGCAGGCTCCTGTTGCAGCGTGGGCACCACGCCGTACAGCGCCAACACGAGAGCGCCCATGACGCCAAGGGCAATCCCGCGCCCCTCACGGAGCCACTGCCAGACAAGATAGCCGCCCCCGATCTCGAGGATGCCAGCCACGATGAAGAGAAACACCGACCGAACGACGTCCATGCGCCAAGTATAGCTTTTGAGCCGCCATCATTGCGAGCCTGCTTTCGCTCATTGCGATGAGAGTTTTACCCCGAGAGTGGGTAGCAGGGTGTTCTTCGAGCCTGGTCGAGAAGGCGGGCGAGGTCTCGACCAGGCTCGACCAACGGGCTTAGTAGATACTCTCTTACCCACGCATTGGCGGAACCTGATGAAGTCCGCTAAGATGAGACTACTACTCACGAGTCACGAGGTGCGCCAACAGTGCGAGCAGGCGTCTGCACCGATGTCCTTAGCGGGGACACCATCACCCTGGACGGCGGCTATCCAAAGCTGCGTTACATAAACGTGTGGGCGCCAACCCTTGACACGCCGGTGGGACACGCGCTGCTGGAAAAAAACAGGGCAATGGTGCTGGGCAAAGAAGTCCAATACCTGCCCAGCGGCCACATCCACTGGGACAATGAAAGCATCCTGGCGGACGTGTATGTGGACGGTGTGTGGCTTAACCAGGAGTTACGCTACTGGCTCTCCGATAAGATCGAATCGCCCCAATGGGTGGGCGGTATTCCGGGGCCGGACAACAAGCCGCACGACCTCATTCCGTGAAAATCTCTCCTGCCTGGTAGTCGACCGCATCCGAAATGCGTTTTGTCCACCAGATGCGAGCCGTCCGAGCGACCAGGTAATCTTCACCACTGATGAGCTGCATCAGGACACATTACCATGAGAGCGCCCTGATCCTGTCGGTAGGTAGGCGTCTGGGCGCACAGGCCTAGCCACCCCACCCAGATTGCCACTCGCCAGAGGCGACACTGTCGTCGGCCCGCTGAGGGCGGGCCTCGCAAAGACAGCTTGGGCGTTCCTTCACAACCCCCTCGACATGGCATTGGACTCCCCACTGCCACCCAGATTGCACGCATGGACAGTTCCTCAGCGCCGGATAATGTTTCAGATTCACCGCTCATGGTGAGCTGAGAGTTTACCCTGAGCAGAGCCGAAGGGAACCATGAGCGCTCTCCTTCGACACGCTCAGGCCGTTCCAGGTCATTCGACTCTGAGAGTCTCAGGTCGTTCAGACTCTGAAGAGTCCTCAGACTCGATGAGCCGTTCAGGTTCTGAAGAGCCTTCAGGCTCGATGAACTCGATGAGCTCTGCAAGAGATGAGCGGTTGACAGACGTCTGCAGACGCAAATTGATACACAACTCAGCGTCATTTTAGCTGTCACGCGCTGTAAGCTTTATGCTACACTGACCAGTGCTATTCCAGTCGACGCTATCGCGCGCTGGCTCGCCAAATCTTCGTCCGGGGGGTTCTCGGTGTTCCAGCAGTCATCTCTCACGGTGTTCACGGGCAACACGCACCCTGCTCTTGCGCAGGCGGTCTGCGACTACATTGGCATGCCGCTGGGCTGCGCAAAAGTCTTTGAGTTCAGCAACGAAAATATCTTTGTCAAAATAGAAGAGAACGTGCGTCAGCACGATGTCTATATCATTCAGCCAACGTCTTCGCCCGTGAACAAAGGGATCATGGAGTTGCTGATCATGATCGATGCGGTGAAGCGGGCTTCAGCGGGGCGTATCACCGCAGTTATCCCTTATTACGGCTACGGCAGGACAGACAAGAAGGACCAGCCAAGGGTGCCCATCACTGCCAGATTGATAGCGGACATGCTTGAGGTGGCAGGCGCAAACCGTATCCTCACCGTTGACTTGCATGCCGGCCAGATCCAGGGCTTTTTCAAAGTCCCCGTGGACGAACTCACTGCCCTCTTCATTTTGACCCGCTATTTCCGCGAGCTTAACCTCAAAGACCCGGTGGTGGTTGCCGCGGATATTGGCGGCGCGAAGAAAGCGCGAAACTTCGCAGAGCGGCTGAACGCCCCCTTTGCCATCATAGAAAAACGGCGCGTGCACAACAACGACGCATCCGAGGCGTTGAACGTCATTGGAGAGGTTGCCGGCAAGTCCGCCATCATCGTCGACGATGAGATCGCGACGGGCGGCACCATACTGGAAGCCGTCCACGTCTTGGAAACCCATGGCGTATCAGAAATCTACGCTTGTGCCACTCACGGTATCTTCTCCGGCCAGGCCATCGAGCGCCTTGCCGCCAGCAGCATTAAGCAAGTGGTTGTCACTGATTCCGTCCCCCTGCCACAAAAGCACCAGATGCCTCAGATCCAGACGTTGACCATTGCTCCACTCATAGGTGAGGCAATTCAGCGTATACACACCGGCCGTTCTGTTGGCGCGATGTTTGAAGGGTAATCTCCTCAACACGTTACCAAACCCGTGGTAAGCTAGTACTAAGAGGTGAGAGGAATCAACCCCTCTTAGTAAAAGGGAATATCCCAGCTTGAAGCCCGCGGGTTTTGCTCTTCCAGGTGCTCGCCAGGAACGAAATCCGGCCTCTTCCACATAGATGTTTAGGTTTCAGAAGAAGAACGACCGATGTTAAAGTGGTTGAATAGGCTCATAGATTCCAACGAAAAAGAGATCAAAAAGCTCAGGCCGCTCGTGGCGGAGATCAACGCGCTGGAGCCTGAGTTCAAGGCGAAATCCAACCAAGAAATCCGCAGCCTCATGGGTTCTTTCCGGAGCCAACTTGCCGAGGGTGAGGCGGAGCTGGACGATGTCCTCCCGGAAGTGTTTGCTGCCGTGCGAGAAGCCTCTTTGCGCACCATCGGCCAGCGGCACTACGACGTCCAGCTTATCGGCGGCATGGTCCTGCATGAGGGCAAGATCGCCGAGATGAAGACCGGCGAAGGCAAGACCCTGGTGGCTACGCTGTCAGTGTCCCTCAATGCGCTGGCCGGGGAGGGCGTCCACGTGGTCACGGTGAATGATTACCTTGCAAAGCGTGATACGCAGTGGATGGGCCCCATCTACGACCTTCTTGGGCTCTCCGTAGCGTGCATTCAGCATGATGCAACTTTCCTTTACGATCCCACCTTCGTGAGCGATGACCCACGCATGGCCCACCTGCGGCCAATCTCCCGCCGAGAAGGCTACGAGGCCGACATCCTCTACGGGACCAACAGCGAATTCGGCTTCGACTATCTGCGTGACAACGCCCGGGACGATATCTCTGAGCTTTCCCAGAGGGACTTGAACTACGCCATCATTGACGAGGTGGACAACATCCTCATCGATGAAGCCCGCACTCCCCTCATTATCAGTGGCCCCGCCGAGGAGTCCGCGGACCTGTATTACCAGCTTGCAAAACTGGTGCCGCAGCTCCACCGGGAAGAGGACTACACCATGGACGAGAAGCTGCGCTCAGTCACCCTCACTGAGAGCGGCATCGAACGGCTGGAGAAGGCGCTCAACGTCCCCAATCTCTATGATCCCGAATACTATCAGTTGACCCACCATGTTGAGGCAGCCCTGAAAGCTCTTGTGCTGTACCACCGGGACAAGGAGTACATGGTCAAGGACGGCGAGGTCATCATCGTCGACGAGTTCACCGGCAGGCAGATGCCCGGCCGCCGCTGGTCGGACGGCATTCATCAGGCCGTGGAGGCCAAAGAGGGGCTGAAAATTCAGCGCGAGACCCTCACCATAGCCACCGTCACCCTGCAGAACTACTTCCGCATGTATCGAAAGCTGGCAGGCATGACCGGCACTGCGGTCACGGAAGCTGAGGAGTTCAACAAGATCTACAAGCTGGATGTGGTGGTCATTCCCACCAACAAACCCATGGTCCGCCAGGATTTTACCGATCTGGTCTATAAGACCGAGATGGCAAAGTTCCAGGCGGTGGTGGAGGAACTCGAAGAGCTGCATGCGCAGGGCCGTCCCGTCCTGGTGGGCACTGTCACCATCGAAAAATCAGAGGTTCTGAGCCAGCTCCTCAAGCGCCGCGGCGTGCCCCACGATATCCTGAACGCCAAGTTCCATGAGCGTGAAGCCAGCATTGTGGCACAGGCCGGCCGCCTCGGCGCCGTGACCATAGCCACCAATATGGCCGGCCGCGGCACCGACATCCTCCTGGGCGGCAACCCCGATGCCATGTCCTTTGAGGAAGCCGTTCGAAACGGCGTAGACCCTGAGCAGCAACCGGAGGAGTATCAGACCATCCTGGAGAAAATACGCGTGCAGTGCGCGGCAGACCATGAGAAGGTGGTGCAGCTCGGCGGGCTCTTCATAGTTGGGACCGAGCGTCACGAGTCCCGCCGTATCGATAACCAGCTCCGGGGCCGCGCGGGCCGCCAGGGTGATCCCGGGGCGTCCCGCTTTTACGTATCTCTGGAAGACGAGATACTGCGTCGCTTTGGCGGAGAGCGCATTAAGGGGTTCATGGAGTGGGCAGGCATCGAAGACGACGTGCCCATCGAGAATAACCTGGTGGCCAAGTCTCTCGAGAATGCCCAGGTCAAAGTGGAGGCGATGAACTTTGACTTCCGCAAGCACCTGGTGGACTACGACGACGTGATGAACACGCATCGCGCTACTATCTATGCCGAGCGAAGAAAGGTTCTGGAAGGAGCAGACCTGAAAGCAAACGTTGTGGGTATGCTCAACGACGAAATCTCTGGTTTGGTTGAGTCCCACCTGCAAAGCAGAAACAGCGAAGAATGGGACGTTGATGGTCTCTTCCTGGAGCTGAGCGGTCTCTTCCCCGCGCCCCCGGACCTGACGCCGGAAAACGCCGCGCTCATGACCAAGGATGAGGTGGAAGAGGCGCTCTTGGACTACGCCAATGACCTGTACGAGGCCAGAGAGCAGGAGTTGGGAGAAGAGCTCATGCGCGCGCTGGAGCGCAAGGTGATGATCCAGATCATCGACGTGCTCTGGATACAACACCTGACGGCTATGGATGATCTGCGGCAATGGATCTCTCTGCAGGCATACGCGCAAACCGACCCGCTGGTGGCCTACAAGCGGGAAGCCTTTAGCATGTTTCAACAGTTTGAAGAGAATATTCAGCGCACCGTGGCACGCTCCATCCTGAGGGTGAACGTCGTGCGGCAGCCCGTGTCGGCCCCGCTGGTGCGCCACGTCCAGACGAACCGGGGCGAAGGCGCTGGGTTGCTCAGAGCGCCCGGCCCGCAGCCGGTGGCAGCAGGAAGAAAGGTTGGCAGGAATGACCCTTGCTGGTGTGGCAGCGGCAAGAAGTACAAGCGCTGCCACGGCGCGTAGCGCGTAAGGAACGTCCAGTGCAACCGACGGAGGCGTTGAGCGTCCAGGGGCAGGAACTCGTACGCAAACTGGGCATCAAGCCGGGACATTTTGTCGCTGTCCTGAATGCGCCGCCGTTCATGAAGGGTATTTTCCGGATGCTTGTTCCCCCCGAAACACGTTTCGAGACAGACCTGGACGACAACGACCATCCTGATATCGTCCTGTTCTGGCTTGACGAAAGTATTAACCTCCCATCCGCCTTCAAGGACCTGCGGGATCGCATCACGCCGGACGGCGCAGTCTGGGCGGTCATCCCCAAGAAACCCGTTGCCATCACGCGAGGCCCCAAAATATACTTCGACGATGTTCTGGCGCAGGTCCTGCCGACGGGGCTGGTGGACAACAAAACGGTGACCTTCACAGACGACGAGTACGGCATTCGCTTCGTCCTGAGGAAGGAGCTTCGGAAGCTGCCGCCCTGGGAGCGGCCTGCAAGCGCTCCGTAGAGAGGATACCCACTGCCTGCAGGCTCGGCCCGCCGGTAGCCGATCTGACGCCTGCTTCGCGGGAGATGAGCGCACTGCCCGATTGCTCTATAATGGCCCTAGATCGAGTCGCATTTAAGATACCGACTTAGCAAGAGAGGTTATTATGAGCACGATGCCTAGCAAAGAGCAGCTTATTGCCGACGTCGAAAATACGGTGAAGGAGACCCTCGCTTACTTTGAGGGGCACGGCCAATCCACCAAAGCCCGCGTCGATCGGTGGGGTTCCTGGGATATCCTTGCTCATTTCATCTACTACCATCACGCCACCGCCTGGGGCATCGCCTCCGCTGCCACGGGCGGGCCGCCCTGGCCGCTGCCCATGAATGCAGACGGCATCAACGCAGTAACCCTCACGCTACATCAAGGGGAGAGTTTCCCTCAGCTCATCGCGCAGCTCCGGTTTGCCCAGGAGCACCTGCTCAGAGCGGGCAGGAGCGCACAGGACCTCGATGCGCCGGCCTTCCGTAGCGCTGAGGGCAATCTGGTCTCTGTCCGCCAGCGCCTTGAGACCATCGCCAGGCACTGGCGCGGACACCTGGATGCCCTGAAGGCGGCCGGCGGGTAGGGTCCGGTGGACGTTGCGAGCATTCGCGCGGAGGTAAAGGATGGGGTTCGACCGCTATGGATTACCACTCATGCGCAGACCGAGGCTTTCAAAGATGGTCTTCTGCTCGCCGATCTGCTCTATGCTTTTGAGCAGGGAGATGTGATAGAAACGTACCAGAACGAAGCGCGTCTGCTTCTTTACAGCCAGAGCCAGGACAGGAAGCTTCCAGTGCATGTGATAATTGAGGACGCGGCACGCGAAGTGGTCATCGTAACCGCTTATGTACCAGACCCTCGGCAGTGGGAAGGGTTCACCCGAAGAAAGGGACGACGTTGATGAAAACGGTGAAATGTACGCTATGCGGTGGACCTACCGTTGAGAAAGGCTACGCTACTCAGGTGTACCGACGCGCAGACACGGTAGTAACAGTGGCTGGTATTCCTGCTGTGCGCGTATGTTCGCGTTGTCAAAACGCAGTGCTGGAGTGGCAAATCGCGCAGCAAGTCGAGGACCTCGTAATGCCTCTCTTCTCTTGGCAAGAGAAGCACACGCTGCCTGCTCCTGTCGTCACGGTCGTATTCCCGACGTCGCAGGAAGTAGACCGACTCGAAAGTCATGTTTAACAACTGGGAGAACAAGGATGCCTGTACTTGCGGAACAACTGGGGAGATGAAAAATAGCATCCTGAATTTCCTAAAGACGTGCCTTTCTGGCTTTTGATTTCACTGCATGAACAACGCTGCCGTCGCGGAGGTCTTTGAGAACATCGGGAAGCTGCTGGAGGTGAAGGGCGACAGCTCCTTCAAGATACGCGCGTACCAGCGGGTCGCCAGGGAGATAGACCACCTTCCCGTGGACGTTACCGCCCTGGCAGAAGAGGGCAGGCTACGCTCCATCCAGGGCGTGGGCGACGAGATCGAGAAGAAGATACTGGAGCTCCTGGAAACGGGGAAGCTGGCGTTCTACGAGCAGTTGCTCCAGGAGTTTCCCCCCGGCCTCATCGAGATAATGTCGGTCCCGAGCGTGGGGCCAAAGATGGCGACTCGCCTCTGGAAAGAACTGGGCGTCACGGACGTTACCGGGATGGAGGCGGCGCTGCGGGACGGCCGGGTGGCCACCCTGCCGCGCATGGGCGCCAAAACCGCGGAGAATGTGCTCCATCAACTGGAGGCCTGGCGCGGCCGCAAGAGCGAGCGGCTCCCCCTTGGCGACGTCCGGCCGGTGGCGCTGGCTCTGGCCGATGCTTTGAGCAAGACCCCGGAGGTCACACACGTCACCCTGGCCGGAAGCATCCGGCGCTGGCGGGAGACCGTGAAGGACATCGACATCATTGGCGCGTCCGATGAGCCGCAGAAGGTGACCGACGCGTTCGTCGCCCTGCCAGAAGTGGCTGAGGTCATCAGCCACGGTCCCCAGCGGGCCAGCGTGCGGCTTCGCAATGGCCTCCAGGCCGACCTGCTCCTGAAACCAGAGGCATCCTTTGCCTCTCTCCTCCAGCATTTCACCGGCAGCAAGGAGCACAACGTGCTCCTCCGTGAGCGCGCGCAGCGCATGGGACTGAGCGTCAGCGAGTACGGCATCACCGATACCGCCACCGGCAACCTTGAAACCTTCGCCACGGAAGAGGCCATCTACAAACGGCTTGGGCTCCAGTTCATACCTCCGGAGCTTCGGGAGGGCGGCGATGAAATCCAGCGCGCAGAAAAGGGGCTTATCCCAAGGCTTGTCGAGATAGCCGATCTGAAGGGCGACCTGCACGCCCACACGGAGTGGTCTGACGGCCACACACCCATCGAAGTGATGGTGGCGGCGGCCCGCGCCCGCGGCTACCAGTACCTGGCTATCACCGACCACTCGCCCGGCCTCGGCATCGCCCGGGGGCTGACTCCCGACCGGCTCCTGGAGCAGTTGCGGATCATCCATGAGATGAACAGGACTTTCACGGACGGCTTCAGGATCCTCACCGGCAGCGAGGTGAATATAAAGGCGGACGGCGCCCTGGACTTCCCAGACGAGGTGCTGGCGGAGCTGGACGTGGTGGTCGCATCGGTGCACTCGGCCATGGGACAGGACGCGGTCAAGATGACCGACCGGATCATTCGGGCTATGGAAAGCCCACACATGGACATCTTCGGCCACCCCACTACCCGCCTCATCGGGCAGCGAGACCCCATTCAGGTTGACATGGAAGCCGTCTTTGCCGCAGCCAAATCCACACGGACCGCCCTGGAAGTCAACGCCTCGCCCAGCAGGCTCGACCTGAAAGATATCCACGTCAGGCGGGCCGTGGAGCTTGGCGTTATGCTGGTGATCTCCACCGACTCCCACCATCCTGACCAGCTTGCGCAGATGCCCTATGGCGTCGCGACCGCGCGCCGTGGCTGGGCTGAGCCCGTACACGTCCTCAATACCCGCCCTTTGCCCGATCTCCTTGCCTATCTTGGCCGCGTAGACTAGGCTAGACATCTACAGAGCTATGAACGTCGAGATACAGGAACCTCTAGTCACTACTTCGGGCGACCCCGAGGCGATTGGCCACATGCGCGTGGCCATAGCCGAGGGCAAGCACTGGTTCGTCGCGGTTCTGGAAGCCATCGCCATCTGGCGCCTGGCAGAAGAGGATTGGAACGGACGGCACTACTGCTACCTCATCGGCGGCGAGGCCTTCGACTGGCTGCTGCTGGCCGAACGTCTCTGTGACGAGTTGAAGGAGATCGTGCCGGCGGAGGAGAAGGAACAACTCCTCTTCTACGGAGTGTTCCCCACCGAGATGGGGCCCTGGGAGTTCCAGCAACTCATCGGGCGGACAAAGTACCGTGCTCACCTCAACTACTGGTACGGCGTTCTGGTGGAGGAAGCGCTGCTGTTGTCCGCGGAAGAGCGGATTTCCAAATCGCGTCATGCCCTGGGCTACACGCCGAGCGGCGTCGCCGCAGAATCGGGTTACCAGTGGGTGTACGGAGCCGCATTACCGGATCTGCTCACCGAGTTCCAGAATGAGCGGAAACTCGCGGTCACGGAACAGATTTCTTTCACAGAGTCGCGGGAGTTCCTCTACTGGTGCTTCAAGTACCGCCTGGAACATCAGGACCCGGCAAAGGTGGCGAGTGACACCCGGCTGGGGCTGGAGCGGCTTGGCCGCATGCGCTCTCTGCGCGGGCAACGGCCTGCTATGCTGAGCGAGCTTTCGCCCTACTGATCCCGTCACCCGCTGCACCCACCCTTTCAGAAACCCTGCCGCGGGCCTGCGGGCGATGCAGTAGGCTCAAGAGACAGACCCGCCCCTTCTCCCCATTCGTCGTTCGACAAGCAGGACCACCAGCAGGATGATGGGGAACGTCACATCGAGCAAGCCAATGTTGTCCCACAATCCCTGTGCTCTGAACAGGAGCGGAATGCTCATGAGGTAGGGCACGGCTGCTAAAAGCGGCCTGCGAGCTGCGAGTCGTGCCCAGGGAAGCGCAAGGAGCAGCAGGTAGCTCTGGCTCAGCATGTACGGGCTGACGATGGCGTTCATGGTGACCGCCAGGTCAAGGACGTCCAGCGTGAGCCCCTTGCGCCAAACATGCCGGACAAGGAGACAGACGCCTATGAACAGAGCAGGGATGACGAGGGACAATGGAATGCCCACAAAGCTGGTAGCGTCATACGTGCTAGTCACCAGATATCCAGCAGTCACCCCGGGCGGAAAGCTTTGGTAATGCTGTAGCGCTCGCAAGGGCCAATCAAGTCCAAATCCTACGAATGTTGCCGCTAGCACTGCTCCGGGAGGCAGGGCCACACGAGCAAGGGTCGGGAGAGGCCAGGCGCGCGCCGCGATAAGCAATACAGGCCCGGTGAGCACCACGTTCTGCGGCTTGGCCGCGGCGAGGAGGAGAGCGAACCCTAGCAGCCAGCCGTTGCGGCTTCGCGCTGCCCCATATGCTAGATAGACCCCCAGCAAAGACCACGCGTCCAGCGTGCCCACAAAAAGCACCTGTAGGCTGTAAGGGCACGCCACGGCCAATAGCGCCAGGAGAGACGGATACCGCGCCCCTGCTTGTTGGGCGTAGCTATGGGCCACTCCTCCTATCATGGCCGCAGACGTGATGGTCAGAGCAACCATGCCCCACTGCATATCCAAGAGCGCAAAGGGGAGCAGCAACCATGCTACCCAGGGGGGACTATAGAACTCCGCACTGGTCTTGTCATAGAGGTGCGTCTCGCCGGCCAGCCATGCCCGTGGGATGGGCCGATACCAGTGATAGAAATCGAACCCAACCGGCAGGTAGAGGTACAGCCCGTAAATCATGATCCCCAGGCCCGCCGCAAGCAGCAGCAAACCTACCAGGGAGCGCTTCTTCGGCCAGCGGCGCAGGATATGCAGGATGGGTTCACCGTCCATCTAGCGCTCCTCTGGCGGTTGCGGCCAGTCATAAGAGGGCCAGAGGGCCAGACAGAGCACGGGCAAAATGACGAACACAGGCTGTGGCCAGCCCATGAAGGGCATCACCCAGGGAAACAGGTACACTGCGCCGGTGGCGGCAATCTGCCAGGGACGTAACACAACGCGTCGCTGCAAGCGCATCGCTCCGAAGACTGCCAGAGGAAGGTATAGGAGCGAGAGGTCGTAGCCCTGGGCATACGGTGTGATGAAAAACAGGATTGGTATCGCCAGAGTGAGCACACGCGCCACATCTGGGATCGGTCGCGATCGCCACAGCCAGCAGAGCATCGCTCCTCCTAACCCTATCGCCAGAGAAATTGCCAGAACCCGCGCGGCCTGCTCACCAACGATGAGACGGAGGAAATAGAAGCCCGTTGGGCCAAACTGCTCCCACTGTGGCTGCAACGCGGCAGGGGGCTGCCGAAGTACGGCAAGCCAGTCTGCCGCCCACCCGGGCTGAACCAGGAAGGAGAGGGCAGCCAGTCCTCCAAAAACCAGGGAAAAGCCGAGGGGTACTTTCCACTGACCCCGCCGGAGCGACCAGATGGCCAGCAACAACACAAGCCACGCACCCAGATGAGGTTTTATCATCAACAGCGCGAGGCTGGTCCCCGCCAATCCGGGGTATCTGCGTACAAGAGCCATGAACAGCACAACACCGAGAGCAGGATAGACCACCACCTGGCCGTGCGTGGACCAGACCACGGGAGGAAAGACCATCAGGGCGGCCGCCAATGTGAAGAGCTGCCAGCCCCACGGTTGGCGCAGCATCCTCAAGGTGAGAAGAATCGTCAGCAACCATCCGCCGAGGTTCGCCCAGAACAGCGCGGCCGCCGCCCACGTGAGGGGCAGGAGGGCCAGCGGTGAGAGCAAGATGGCGGTCCAGAGCGGGCTGACAAAGTACTGCCCGTAGGGGCTCTCGCCGTTGACCACCGCGCGGGCCGCGCCCAGGAACACCTGCGCGTCAAAATAGTCCTCATGTGGCTGCTGTGCGGCCTGCATCAAGATTGCTATGGCGGCGCCCCAGACCGGCACGACCAGAAATATCAATGGTTGCCTGAAGAGATGGCGGACTGAGCCGGTAGTACTCGTGTTCAGAAGCTCACCTTAATGACATACGCCGGGAGGCACATTACCAATTGCAGGTTATGCTTGAGACGGTTAATCTGTATGCACGAATTCGTGTTCATTAAAGAGCGGAACCATGGAAATACGCAAGCTGTATTACAGTTTCATAAACGGTGGGTGCAAATCCTGACCCATACCATATGTTGGGGTGTTTCGGAGCGTTTGCCAACCCTTCCCCTACGAAGAACTCTCGCTCAGGTTTTCCCTGCAACTGACACATTGATTGACAAGTCGTTGCAGATAAGGGCGTCGCCCAAGACTGGATGCTATACTGAAGTCCCGAATCTCAGGCCGAGTCTCTACAGTGCCCGAACATCGACTGCAGCCCACAGCACAACGCTTGCTTGAAGCCGAATACGACAATATGCTTGCCTGCGTCCGCTGCGGGCTCTGTCACTCTGTCTGTCCCACCTACCAGCAGTCCTTCATTGAGCCGGAAGGCCCCCGTGGCCGCATCGCAATTGCCCGCGCCCTCACCGAGGGGCATCTCGACCTTTCCCCTGATCTTCTCTCCCACTGGGACAACTGCATCCTCTGCAACGCCTGTTCCGCCGTCTGCCCCTCCGGCGTCAATATGGAGGCCATCGGTCTGGCCCTGCGCGCCGCCGTGACCGAAACCCAACCAAGTGGCGCGGGCTTCGGTCTGGAGGCTGGCTTGCGCCAGCTCCTGCCGCACATGGACCGCATGCGCGCCGCGGTGGGTCTGGGCAAGCTGTATCAACGCTCAGGGCTACAATCGCTGGTGCGCGGCAGCGGTCTGCTCAAGCTGCTGGGGCTTCAAGATGTGGAAGCGATGATGCCCGTTATCGATGCTGAGCCCCTCATTCCTGAGGGACAGGTCTGGGAGCCGTTGGGCCCGCGCCGCGCCACGGTGGCAATGCTGGCAGGGTGCGTCATGAGCACAGTGTTCTCCGACACCGATCGCGCGACGGCGCGCGTCTTGGCCGCCAACGGCTGCCGGGTGTTGCTGCCGGTGGATCAGGGCTGCTGTGGGGCGCTCCACGCGCATCGCGGGGAGCAGAAGCTAGCCCAGGAACTGGCCCGGCGCAACATCGACGCCTTCGAGAAGGAGCACGTCGACGCCATAATCGTCAACGCGGCGGGCTGCGGCGCGACCATGAAGCAGTACGCCCATCTCCTCAAGGACGACCCCGCATATGCGGAACGGGCCGCCGCCCTCGCGGCCAAGGTGAAGGACTTCTCCGAGTTCTTGGACGGACTTGGGCCGCTCCCACCCACGCACGGGGTCAAGCTCACCGTCACCTACCAAGAGCCTTGCCATCTTGCTCATGCCCAGGGCATTCGGGAAGCCCCCCGACGGCTCCTGCGGTCGATCCCCGGCCTCGAGCTGGTGGAGATGGGGGAGCCCGCCATGTGCTGCGGCTCCGGCGCGCTCTACAACCTCACCCAGGTCGAGTCCTCCGAAGCCCTGCGGACGCGAAAAGTGCGCAATGCCCTGGCCACCGGCGCAGAAGTCATCGTCACCGCCAACCCCGGGTGCCTCATCCAGCTCGCCCAGGGGCTGCGCGAGGCCGGGTCAGCGGCGCAGGTGCTGCACATCGCCGACCTCCTGGACAGGGCGTACGGCGACGCATAGAAGGGTCCTTAGGTGCTGTGTCCCTTTGGTGGGAGTTCAAGGTGTGACCAACTACTAATTCGTGACTGATAAATTGGGGTCAGGCTAATATATCCGCTCATGGTGAGCTCAGCGAGTCTGAGGACTCTTCAGAGTCTGAACGACCTGTCGAACCATGAGCCGCTGGCCCTTCGACAAGCTCAGAGTGAGTGGATAGGTGCCACGCAATTCAAGAGCCACGAACCACTACCCCGTCTTATCAAAGGTTGGGGTCGTGTCCATACCGGAGTATGATAAAAGTATGAAAATAGTCATACCGGTGTACCTGTTATGAGTGGCCTCATCCGTTTTACCGTGAGCGTTCCCGGCGAGCTGTTGGAGGCAGCCGAGAAAAAGCTGGCGCAGGGAGAGCATAATCGCAGCGCGTTTATTCGCCGGCTGCTGGAAACCGCCTTGCGAGACGCTCAGGAACGAGAGGACGTTGAGCAGTGGATACGGGGTTACCAGGAGCAGCCGCAAACGGAGGAGGAGTTCGGGTGGCAGGATGAGATCGCAAAGGAATATCTGGCGCAGGAACGCTGGGAGCGAGACGCGGGGAAGTCTGGTGGGCGGACATCTCTTCCCCTTGGGGGAGACGGCCCGTGCTTTTGATTGCTCGCAGTGAGGTTTACGATTTACTTGCTTGGGTCGCTGTAGCGCCGCTCACCAGAACACTTCGGCGAGTTCCCTCCCTGGTTTATCTCACACCAGAACGCGATGGAGTGCCACAGCCAAGCGCAATTAACCTAGATAATGTCCTCACAATTCCCAAGGATTGGATCGACGCGTTTATCGTGAAACTTTCGCCTGAGCGTATGGAAGCCGTCGACAACGCCATTCACTTTGCCCTCGGCTTGCGGAACTAGAACTGCGCGAGGACACTGTTTTTCTCCTCTCCTAAGTCCCTCCTCATGACCCCCCTCCGTTCCTCGCTCCTCTGGCTCGGCTTCGCCCTCTCCGTGCCCGTTGGCCGGATCGCCCTCTGGGGACTCTTTGCCTTCCTCTTCGTCTCCCTCCTTGTTATCCGCAACGTCATCAGCCAGGACTACAATATCTTTCTAAACGCTGGCCGCAACCTCATCCTGCGTGACCCGGCCAGTCCCCTCTACCAGCCTGATAACGGCTTCTACAACCCGGTGTGGGTCGCCGGCCTCATCGCGCCCATCGGCATTGTGCCCGACCGGGAGCTTGCGTTACAGCTCTGGCGGGCCGTCCAGATAGCCGTCCTCTTCGGCTCAGGTCTCCTCTGGCTGCGACGGCTCCCCCTCTCACAGCGGCTCCTGTGGTCGGCGCTGGGCCTGGTCTACTTCCCGGCCTGGGAGAGCGTGGAGTTCGGGCAGGTGCTGTGCTTCATGGCCCTGGGATATGCGCTGCTGTACCGATCTTCCACGGGCGGGTCCGCATGGCTGCTGGCTCCTGCCGTCCTGCTGCTCACTGCCAAGCCCAACCTCGCTGCGGTGGCCCTGGCAGCCATGAGCGTTCACCTTCTCATCGCCCGGCGTTTCCGCCGCCTTGCCGTGCTGGTGGGGACGCCCATCGCGGCTTCTGCAATCTTCCTCGTCTGGTATCCGGGATGGATCGCCGACTGGCTGACGTCTCTGCGGGAGACGCCGCCGGGCCTCTTCCATGAGCAGACGAATTTCTACCAGCTCGCGTACACCGCAGGCGGGCAGACCTTTGCTCTGCTGGTGGGCGCGCCCCTCTTCCTGGCCTGTGTCGGTTTGGCGCTCCTTGTACTACGCGGCGGCTGGCCGCCCCGGTTCGCCGTACCCATACTTTCCGCGCTGAGCCTGCTTGCCAGTCCACAGGTTGCCTACGCCTACGACCTCACGTTGCTGCTGCCCGCCTTCTGGGCGCTTGCCGAAGAGCGGTCGACCCGCGGCCTCGCGCTGCCCTTCTTTATCTTTCCCATTGCCATCGCGACCATTGGTGACGACCCCTGGGCTATAGTAATCACCGTTCTTGCTATTGGCCTTCTTGTTGCAGCCCAGAGGTTGCCAAGTCCCCTCTCCTTTGAGGGGGAGGGGTAGGGTGAGGGTGAGGATGATCTTTATTTACCTAAGCTCTGGGACAACCTGCTACTCTATGGGAGATGGTGGTGGGCATGGAGATGGACAGCGTTGATTATCAGAAGAATCCTGAACAGTGAGGCAGCGCAGCTGCGGGAGCTCCGCCTCAGAGCTCTCAAAGATGCCCCAGACGCTTTCGAGGATGTGTACGAAGTGGAGCTCAGTCAATCTGACGAATTGTGGCATGCTCGGGCCGAACGAGGCGCAGCAGGGGATTTATCTGTGACATTTATAGCTGAAGATGAGGGCGTCTGGTGTGGCATGGTGGGAAGCTTTAGTCTTCCCGACAGTCCTGAGGCCGTACAAATAGTTTCAATGTGGGTCGAGCCGGAACGCCGTCGACAAGGCGTGGCGAAGAGCTTGCTCCATGCAGTAAGCAGTTGGGCACAAAGCCGCGGCCTGAAACTCCTCCAGTTATGGGTAACCCATACGAATATCCCAGCCAGAACTCTTTATGCTGCTGAAGGCTTCATTGAAACTGGCGAGTTGCGGCCATTAAAGTCGAATCCCTCGCTGTTTGAAGTGCTCATGACCAAGGACTTGTAGTGTAATTCCACCCAGGAGGTCCCTATGCTCACTCAACCTCAGCTCGACCGCTTACGCGCCATCGTCGGCCCGCAACATGTCCTGGCCGGACCCGCGGAGTTGCTCTCCTACTCCTACGACGCCAGCGTCCCCCAGCACCTGCCCGATGTCGCCGTCACACCCGCCACCACGGAGGAGGTCGCCGCGGTCATGGGTTTCGCGTATGAGCAGGGCATTCCCGTCACCAGCAGGGGCGCGGGCACCAGTCTGTCCGGCGGCACCATCCCCCTGACTGGCGGCATAGTCCTGGCCCTCACCCGCCTGAACCGCATCATTGAAATCGATCACGTCAACACCTGCGCGGTCGTCGAGGCGGGCGTTATCAATGGCGAGCTTCAGGCGCAGGTGGAGCGCGAGGGCCTCTTCTATCCCCCCGACCCGTCCAGCCTTGCCCAGTGCACCATCGGCGGCAACGTGGCCTGCTGCTCCGGTGGCCCCCGTTGCCTCAAGTACGGCGTCACCAAGGACTACGTCCTGGGCATGACGGTGGTCCTGGCCGATGGCCGCGTGCTGGAGTGGGGCGGCAAGCTCTTCAAGAACGTCACCGGCTACAACCTGGCCCAGCTCTTCATCGGCTCCGAGGGCACCCTGGGTGTGGTCACCAGGGTCATCCTGCGGCTCCTGCCGCTGCCCAAGGTCCGCCGCACGGCAGCCGCCTTCTTCCCGCGCCTGGACGATGCCGCGGCCGCGGTGGTGGGCATCATGGCTGAGGGGATCCTGCCTGCAACCCTGGAGATCATGGACCAATCGACCATCGGCGTGGTGGAGCAGTACGTCCACATGGGGCTGCGAACCGACGTCGAGGCCCTCCTCATCCTGGAGCAGGACGGCAACGACGCCGACGCGGTGGCCCGGGAGGTGGAGAGCATGGTGGCGGTGTGCCGCCGCCTGGGCGCGTCCGAGGTACGGGTGGCGAAGGACGCCGCGGAGCGCGACCAGCTCTGGCGCGCCCGACGCTCCATCTCCGGCGCGCTGGGGCGCTACCGACCCAACAAGCTCGGCGAGGACATCGTGGTGCCGAGAGGGCAGGTGCCGGCCATGGTGCGACGGGTCAAGGAAATCGGCAACGAGTTCGGCCTGTCCATCCCCGTCTTCGGTCACGCGGGTGACGGCAACCTCCATCCCAACATCCTCTTCGACGCCCGCGTTCCCGGCGAGCTGGAGCGGGTGCAGGCCGCGGCCGCGGCCATCTTCCGCGCCGCCCTTTCCTTTGGCGGCACCCTCACCGGCGAGCATGGCATCGGCAGCCTGAAGAAAGAGTTCTTGGAGGAGGCCGTCGGCCCCCTGGGCGTCGAGATCATGCGCGACATCAAAAATGCCCTGGATCCCAAGGGCATCCTCAATCCCGGTAAGATGTTCCCCACCCCCGGCGGCTCGGCGATGGAATCCTTCCTCACCGCATTGCCCACCTTGGAGGGCCTAACGCCGGGATAGGCGTGCCCCACGTGTGCCCCACGTCGTAGGGGCGCAGCATGCTGCGCCCCTACCCGATTAACATCCCCACGCTGTCCGCTCGTGGTGAGCCAAGAGTTTACCCTGAGTTTACCGAAGGGAACCATGAGCGAGAAAAACCCTCGCCCTAGATGGGAGAGAGGGCTGGTGAGAGGGTGATTTTTCCTTACCCCAACTCCAACTGCTTCCCGCGCTGCCGCTCCCGCGGGGCCTGGGCGAAGGGCGAGGTGCTGGGCGGCATCTCCGGCAGCTTGCCGTGCAGCAGCTCTTCGATGGTGATGATCTGCACCCGCGGGTAGTCCTTCTGCCAGAACTCGCTGTGGTAGATGCCGGCGGAGGCTGCTTCCCGACGCATGGGACCGGTCGGCGGTTCCAGGGTCAGCACGACGCCGATGGGTTCCTTCTCCCGCTGCAAGACCCCGATGAGGTCTCGCACCATGGGCACGCCGACACCGCCGCCTTTGACCGAGACGATGACTCTAGCGTATTGGGGCGCTGCGGCTGTGCCTCCAATTACAAATGGTATCACCCCGTCGATGCCCTGGTCAGCGCCCTTCTTGCGGCCGCTCACCGGCTGCGCGCCCAGGCGGTCCAGCGCCCACCACTGGAACTGGTACTTGTCGTGCTCCGCCAGGGCCTTTGCCCCGTTCAGGTCAACCGGCGCGCCGATCTCCTCGATCTGCAGGCCCGGGGCCTGTCCTGAGCTCATCGAGTCTGAGGACTCTTCAGAGTCTGAACGACCTGTCGAAGGGAAGGCGTCCTGCATGCGGCGGCGGATCAGGCCGATGGCCAGGTAGGTGATGTCTATGCCGATCCAGCGTCGGCCCAGCTTCTGCGCCGCGTGCACCGCGGTGCCGCAGCCGCAGAAGGGGTCCAGCACCACGTCTCCCGGGTTGGAGGACGCGCGGATGATGCGCTCAAGGAGATCGAGGGGCTTTTGGGTAGCATACCCTAAGCGTTCCTTCGATTGCGAGGAGAGTGGGGGAATGTCGTTCCAAACATCTTGAAAGACCACCCCGTCAAGGTCATCAATGTACTGCTTAAATGAGGGAGTTCCCCCGATCTTCTGAGGCCAGATAATTCTCCCTATCTGATCGAGTCTATCGAGTGCCTCGTGCACACCATTCGGAGGAGGATCACCGAACAAAGGTCTTACATATCCAGGAACGGCCCAGTGCCTACCAACCTGGCTCGGATTAACCCCTCGCCAGGGGTTGCCTGACTCACCTGACCGAAGCCCGGAACCAGTGAGTATCGTGGATCGATATCGTCGCCCATCGGAATCGGTAAAGCGAAAGAAGCTGTCCTTGTACTCCTCGGAGTACTTTTGCTTCTGATGATTCCATGTGAAGCTAGCAGTCTTCGCGTAAGACAAAATGATGTCGTGGACCGGGCCGAATCTTTTGGCCCCGCTGTGTGCATAGGTGCGCTTCCAAACCACTTCATTCAGAAAGTGGGTTGGTCCGAATACGGCATCGAGCAGCATCTTGAGATAGTGGCTGGCCGTGGGGTCGCAATGCAGATATAGGCTTCCCGTCGGCTTGAGCACGCGGTGCAGCTCCACCAGGCGTGAGGCCATCATGGTGAGGTAGGCGGTAACGGGGTTGCGGCCCAGCCCCTCCACCATCGCTTTCAGCATGCGGGCCACCTGCTGGTGTGGGCCGGTCACCACATCCTCGTAGGCGCGGGCCGCGGCGGGGCCCCACTCCCAGGTGTCCTCAAAGGCCTCGATCTGGGCCTCGCTGGATGCGCCGCCGGACTCCCGGAAGAGCACGTTGTAGGAGCGGCTGGAGTTGAAGGGCGGGTCCAGGTAGATGAGGTCTACGGACGCGTCGGGTACGTACTTGCGCAGCACGTCCAGGTTGTCGCCGTAGTAGAGGACGTTTGTCTTGAGCGGAGTTGAAGGACCTGTGTTGGGGTCGGGCATAAACTGATGATTCCTCAGAACTACCAGGTTATAGGCCATTCTTGGCCACGAGTTATTCCGCTCTTATCATGCCATGACGTTTTGACAACCAGATAGTCAGAAGTACCCATCGTTCTAGTCACTCTCACTCGCACGCTTAATCCAGCAGGGAAGGATTGGATAGGAAATGGATTATTGAGCACGTTTAGGGAGGCAAGACTAGTCTCCGTTATATCCCACTCCCAATCCGCATCGTTCACCTCTGAATCACCGTCGTTAACAAAGACCAAGAAATAATCCTTTGTTGTGCTTCCGACCCTCTGTTCAGCCCCAGTTTTGACGAAAACTCGCCCAGGTCGGCCAACTAACAGCCCAAACTCCTCTGCAAATCCAACAGACCGGGCGAACAACTCGCCTATCCTTCGTCGGGTCAGTCTGGTGTTACCTCGGGCAGTACGGCCCCACGCGGTGCCCTGGACGAAATGAGGCGCACGCTCGCTTCGGGCCACTTCCACCACAAGATAACCGCCATTATCCTCGGTTCCCGAGGGGATGGCAGTTATTGATGCACGAGTAAGAGGCCCATCGAGACTATTCTGGGCTACTAAGCTAACACGTTCAGCGGCGCCGGAAAGCGAGAAAGGAGAAAGCGACTTTGCTCGACCCTCATGCTCCTCCACGCCGTAGACAATAGCACCGCCTTCGGTATTTGCAAATGCGCAAATGTCTTTCGCAAGATCGTCGTTCTTGCCCGGTTCCGGTAGGTGGCGTTTGAACTCGAGGTGCGTCGTTTCGTGAAGTTGCTCACGAACCATGTTGTGAAGATCGTCGACAGTCTTTGGAACCCACATGCGGCACCTCCATTAGCACATACATTCTACTATTCCTGTGGGTTATTGTCACACCTTCCGTATCACACCCATGCGCTGTCACCCTGAGTGAAACGAAGGGTCTGGGGTGGTGGAAGAAACACCCCCACCAGATTCCTCGCTATCGCTCGGAATGACACGTGAGCAGGACTCTTTCTACAGCCATTCGACGGCGATGACGCCGGCCAAGCGTGCGAAGTCTGGGTCGCCGGTGACGACGGTAGCCTGCTGCTGTTGGGCGAGGGCTGCGGCACAGCAGTCGGCAAGCGAAATGGGGTGTGTTGCCTTCAGGTGGGCTGCTGAAACTGCAAGCTGGACATCAACCGCCATGATCTGAATGGGAAGGTTCTGTTCGATCAGCGCGGCCGCGGTTTTTGCGTCCTGGATACCTCCTGCTCGCTCCAGTCGGTAAAGAACCTCAGCGTAGTTCACCGAGCTGAGGTAAAGTGACGCTTTTTCTTCCGCCCCTTGACGAAGAAGCTGCTCTACTCGAGACGCTCCTCTCTCATCCTGGAAAAAGGCCAGGAGCGCGAAGGCGTCCAGGACAAAACGGGGAGATGGGTCAACCAACGGGAGGGAGCCCTCGCTCCTCATGAGCTAGTTCTTCACGGCGGTCCTTCAGCAGTTCCTGGGTCATTGAGGGTCCTCCGGCAAAGAGACCATGACTGAAGGAGATGGGATCATCGGGCGCTGGGATGAGGCTAATGACGCCCCCGTAGTCCACAAAGTGGACCTTTTTGCCCTTGGAGAGGCCGTAGCGGTCTCGCAACTCTTTAGGGATGACCACCCATCCCTTTCCGGATACCACCGCAGTTGCCATGGATGACCTACTTTCTGACAAATGGTATATACTAAGCTCCATTAAGTATATATGTAATAGGATTCTGTTTCCACCAGCGGTTCATGGTAATTACAGATGTGTTAGAAGGTGTCTGTGGCCTGGCAGGGGCAGTTCCGCGCTCCCTCCTTCGGTGAGCTTGCCTTCCGACAGGTGAGTCGTTCGACCCCCTGCGGGCCGTTCAGGCTCTGAGGAGCCTTCAGGCTCGATGAGATCTTCGATCTGAAGAGTCCTCAGACTCGATGAACTCGATGAGCTCACCCTCAGTCCCCATTCCTATGAGAGAGAAGGGGAAGGAAAGAGGATTTAGGGGACACCCTTAAGACCCCGCCAAAGGGGATTTGCCCCTCTGGACTCTCCCCGTAGCATGAGCCGCCACCATGGGGTGGGGCGGAATCCCCTCGCCCTTGATGGGACCGAAGGTGGTGAGCTCATCGAGTCTGAGACCCTCAGAGTCGAACGACCCGCGTACCAGAGGGTTAGGGTGAGGGTGAGAGCCAAGAACCAGAATTCGTTTGACGGCTGGCAGCCCTTTTCCCTATAGTGTGTGAACGACGTTGCAATCTTACTTTCAGCTCATCGAGTCTGAGGACTCTTCAGAGTCTGAACGACCTACAGGACTGTTGCCCATGTTCACGGTCATTCCCAACGGCTCGGTCACGTCGCCCCAGGGGTTCGAGGCAGGCGCGGCCTACGCCGGCATCAAGACCGCTATGGAGGGCCAGCGGGACATCGGGATTCTCTTTTCCGAGCGTTCCTGCGTGATTGCGGGCGCCTTCACCACCAACAAGTTCCGCGCCGCGCCCGTGCACTGGTGTCAGGAGCGGGTGCACGCGGGCCGCCAGGCTCAGGCGGTAGTGGTCAACTCCGGCAACGCCAACGCCGGCACCGGCGACGAGGGCTATCGCAACGCGGCGCAGATGGCCGCGGTGGTGGCGGATAAGTTGGGCCTCACCGCCCACGACGTGCTGGTGGCCAGCACCGGCGTCATCGGGGTGCAGTTGCCTATGCAGAAGATCCATGAGGGCATCAGCGCCGTGACCCTGAGCAAGGAGCACGGCCACCAGTTCGCGCGCGCCATCATGACCACGGACACGGTGCCGAAAGAGATTGCCGTGGAGGTAGCGCTGTCAGGCGGCAGGGGCGTCATCGGCGGCGCGTGCAAGGGCGCGGCGATGATCCACCCCAACATGGCAACCATGCTCGCCTTTATTGCGACCGACATCGCCGTCGAGCCGGGGTTCCTACGAGAGGCGCTCAGCGCCGCGGTGGCGGACTCCTTCAACATGATCGATGTGGATGGCGACACCAGCACCAACGACACGGTGCTGGCGCTGGCGAACGGCATGCTGGGAAACCCTCCTGTTGGCGCAGGCAGCCCAGATGCCGCTGCCTTTCAGGAGGCCCTCGGCCACGTGGGCAGGCACCTCGCCAAGAGCATCGTCCGTGACGCCGAGGGTGCGACCAAGCTGATTGAGGTGCAGGTGCAGGGCGCTGCCAGCGGGGAAGATGCGCGTCTGGCCGCCCGCACGGTCTCGAGTTCCATTCTGCTCAAGGCAGCGGTCTACGGGAACGACCCTAACTGGGGGCGCATTGCCGCGGCGGCGGGTCGCAGCGGAGCGGCCATCGACCTGGATAAGGTGGATATCTTCTTGAGCCACGTCTGCCTGATGCGCGGCGGCCAGCCCCAGGACTTCGATCCTGAGGCGGCTCGCATTGCCATCGGCCAGAAGGAAGTCATCATCACCATGGACCTGCACCTGGGGAACGGCCGCGCCACTGCCTGGGGTTGCGACCTCACCCAGGAATACGTCCGGCTGAACGCCGAATATACCACGTAATCCTAACGCCACATCCTTGGAGTTGCGCATGCCCTCGGAGTCATCGTTTGCCCAGAACCAGAAAGTGGTGGTGAAGATAGGAGGGAGCACCCTCGGCGCGCACGATACCACCCTTGAGGACCTAGTCATGCTGCAGCGGCAGGGCGCCATCCCTCTGGTGGTGCACGGCGGCGGAGCGGTGGTGACGGACTGGTTGAAGCGCGAGGGGGTGCAGACACAGTTCGTGCGCGGCCTCAGGGTGACCGATGCAGAGAGCTTGCAGGTGGTCACCGCGGTCCTGGCGGGGCTGGTGAACAAGGTCCTTGTTGCGGGTATCCTCACCCTGGGGGGCAAGGCTGTTGGCCTCAGCGGCATCGACGGCGCCATCATTGAGGGGCGCATCCAGGACCCTGATCTGGGATACGTTGGAGAAGCCGAGAAGGTGAATCTTGAGCCGATAGAACTGCTCATTGCAGCCGGCTATATCCCGGTGGTGTCTACTATTGGCTTTAACCCAGTTGCCGGTGAAGGCCCCAGTGCGCTGAACTTGAACGCCGATACTGTTGCGGGTGAGCTAGCAGCGGCTTGGCGGGCGGACAAACTTGTCTTTTTGACCGATGTTGCCGGGGTGCAGGATGGCGCCGGCCAGGTTATCAGCCAGCTCTCGGAGGGCCAGGCGACGGCCATGGTTGAGGGCGGCACGGCTTCCGGCGGGATGATCCCCAAACTTGAGGCGTGTCTCCGTGCTGCCGGCGAGGGTACGGAGTGTTGGATTGTGGACGGACGGTCTGCCCACATGCTGTTGTCGGCGCTTTCGCCCGACCCAGTGGGGACGCGCGTCGGGTAGCAGGCCAGTGTATCATTAGTGGTAACGGAAGGGTCGCGGCATGCCAGCCTCAGCGAGCGTGTCGCGCAGCAAGGAGTAACTAGTCGTGTCATTCTTTTCATTTAACGAACGACAGGAGGGCCTGGGGCCTCCTCCACCGCCGTTTCGGCTCGGGGACTCCAAGCGTCGCGGTGGTGGCCAACCGTGGATCGTCCTTACCGGCGTCTTACTTTTTATCCTGATAGTTGGCGGCGCGGTCAAGGAGTTCTACACCGAGTGGCTCTGGTTTGACAGCGTTGACTTTACACAGGTCTTCGCAGTAACCCTGGTAAGCAGGATAGGGTTGTTTGCCGGCGGGGCATTGGGATTCTTCCTGTTCTTTGTTCTCAATCTGTGGCTTGCGAGGACCATAGCCGGCAGCGCCGGTGGCCGGCCTGCGGCGCTGTCTGAAGAAGCGCGCACCGCAAGGCGCATGATAACCCTGCTGACCTTTGCGGCAGGTCTCTTTCTGGCGTTCATTTTTGGCTCTGTCATTTCTGGACAGTGGACCAACCTGTTGCTGTACGCGAATGCGCAGGCATTCGGTATAAAGGACCCGATTCTTGGGGAAGATGTAGGCTTCTACATCTTTTCGCTGCCGATTTTTCGGCTAGCCCAGACCTGGCTCATGAGCATGTTCATCGTGACCCTGGTAGCGGCGCTGGCGGTCTACGGTCTCTCTCTATCCCTGCAGGAACGGCCCGGGATAGCCCGTGGCATCCGAGCGCATGTGTCGCTCCTTGGCGTCGCCATTTTCCTATGTCTTGCCTTTGGTTACTGGCTGGGCCGCTACGAGGTGCTTCTCTCTGCGGGACGCGTCGTTTTCGGCGCTGGCTACACCGATGTGAACGCCGTCCTGCCCGTGCTCACACTGCTCGCTGCCCTGGCGACGGTATCGGCCGTGCTGTTGGTCATCAACATCTTCATGCGGGGCATTCAGCTCCCTGCCCTGGGTGTGGCCGCGTGGGCGCTGGTTGCGCTGGTGGGCGGCGGCGTGTTCCCAGAGATTGTGCAGCGCTTTCAGGTTGAGCCCAATGAGCTCGCCAGGGAACGCCCTTTCATCGAAAACAACATCCTGTTCACCCGCGCCGCCTATGGCCTGGACCGTGTCGAGGAGGTGCCTTTCCCAGGGAAGGACGAGCCAACGATTGATGAGGTTCGGGGAAGTCCTGAGACGATCCGGAATGTCCGTCTCTGGGACCACGATCCTCTCAGAGTTACCTACAACCAAATTCAAGCAATCCGGCGTTACTACGAATTCCCGGATATAGATATTGACCGTTACACTATCAATGATGTGTATCGTCAGGTGACGCTGGGCGCGCGGGAGCTTGACCCTGAGAAACTCCCGTTGGCCGGCGAGCCCCTCACCTGGGTGAACCAGCGTCTAAAGTATACCCACGGCTACGGCGTGGCCCTTAACCCGGTGAACGAGGTGACGAGAGAGGGTCTTCCGAACCTCTTTGTGAAAAATCTGCCGCCGGTCAGCGACCCACCCATGCCGATATTGAACATAACGCGACCCGAGATCTACTTCGGGGAGAAGACCAAGGATTGGGTCATCGTCAATACAGATGAAGAAGAGTTGGACTATGCTTCAGAGAGAGAGACGAAGTATACCCGTTACGAGGGCAAGGGCGGCGTGATTCTTGGGTCGTTTTTCCGACGGGCATTGTTCGCCTGGCAGATGTCCGATCCGAATATCCTGCTGACCGGCCTCCGCGAAAACAGCAGCATTCTGTATCGTCGCAATATCCAGGAACGTGTTGCCCACATTGCGCCCTTCCTCCGTCTTGACCGCGACCCCTACGTCGTGATTTTCAAGGGCCGTTTGGTGTATATGCAGGACGCGTACACCACCAGCAACCGTTACCCGTATGCGACGCCTTATCAGCGCTCAATGAACTACATCAGGAACAGCGTGAAGGCAGTGGTTGACGCCTACGATGGCACGGTGGATTTCTACATAGCGGATTCCACAGACCCAATTATCCAGGCGTATGCGCGGATATTTCCTGGTGTTTTTAAACCCATGAGCGAGATGCCTGCGGAATTGCGCACGCATATCCGCTATCCTGAGGACCTCTTTACCGCTCAGTCGGATATGTACCAGATTTACCATATGCAGGACCCGCAGGTCTTTTACAACAAAGAGGATGCGTACGCTCGCCCCAAAGAGATTTATCTTGATCGTGAAAAGCCGATGGACGCATATTATGTCATCATGCGTCTTCAGGGCGAGTCAAAGCCGGAGTTTGTGCTCATGCTGCCATTCACTCCTGCGAACAAGGATAATGCCAATGCCTGGCTTGCCGGACGCTCAGATGGAGAGAATTATGGCAAACTCATAGCCTACAAGTTTCCCAAAGAACGTTTGATCTACGGCCCGCGCCAGCTAGAGTCCCGCATTGATCAGGACCCCACTATTTCGGCACAGTTTTCGCTGTGGAACCAGGGGGGATCTCGGGTATTGCGCGGGAACCTGCTGTTCGTTCCCATCGGCGAATCCTACATGTATGTGGAACCCATCTATCTCCAGGCGCAGCAAAGCCAGTTGCCGGAATTAGCGCGGGTGGTTGTAGCGGCGGGTAACCGCATTGCCATGGAGCCGACTCTGGATGAGGCCATGACAAAGGTTTTTGGCGTTCGGGTTACCCCTGGGCCGGCGCCTACCCAACCAGGCGCGCCTCAACCAACACCACCACCACCGACAACTCCTTCGCCGACCACGCCGGCGCCAGGTCAGCAGCCGCAGCCGGCAGAGATGCAAGCGCTCACCACGCAAGCGCAACAGTCTTACGCGCGGGCGCAGGAACGCCTAAGATCGGGGGACTGGGCGGGCTATGGTGAAGAGCTTAAGAAATTGGAAGATATCTTAAAGCGAATGGTTGAACTGGCGAATCCTCAACAACGATAACGGAGCAGAAACCATGCCAAGCTGGATTGAGCGGGAAAGCAAGGTCTATATGACCGCCGGCGGCCGACGGCTAAAGGCGACCATTGTGAAAGGCCAGGGAGCGCGTGTGTGGGATGATGCCGGCAAGGAGTACCTGGACTTCATTGGCGGCTGGGCGGTCACCAACCTGGGTCATACCCATCCGGCTATAACCGAGGCTATTGTGAAGCAGGCCCAGACACTGCTTCAGGTTTCCAACGACCTTTACACTATTCCTCAAGTAGAGCTGGCCGAGCTGCTGGTGCAGCACTCGTGCCTTGATCGCGTCTTCTTCTCCAACAGCGGCGCAGAGGCAAACGAGGGCGCGGTGAAGCTGGCACGGAAATGGGGCAAGCTCAACAGGGATGGAGCGTACGAGATCATCACGGCTCTCCACTCGTTTCACGGTCGCACCCTTACCATGGTGTCAGCCACCGGCAAGCCGGAGGGCCGCGCCATCTATGAGCCTGTCCCGCCGGGGTTTGTGAACGTTGAGTTCAATGACATTCACGCGATTCGCCAGGCGACAAACTCGAATACGGTGGCTGTCATGCTTGAGCCCGTTCAGGGAGAGGGCGGCGTGAACATTCCGAGTGAGAGCTACCTCAAGGATGTGCGCTCCTGGTGCGACGAGCAAAACCTCCTCCTGATATTTGATGAAGTACAGACTGGCTTTGGTCGGCTTGGCTCACTTTTTGGCTACCAGGAGTTTGGGGTAGAGCCGGACATCATGACCCTTGCCAAGGGGCTGGGCGGCGGCGTACCGATCGGAGCCGTCATGGCTAAGCAGAGCGCTGCGGTCTTTCAGCCGGGCGACCACGGCAGCACCTTCGGGGGCAATCCCCTGGTCTGTGCTGCTGCGCTGGCTTCCACCAAGTACATTATCGACCACAGGGTATGGGAGCAGAGTAAAAAGGTTGGGGAATATTTCCTCCGCCAGCTCCGCCGGCTGGAAGATACATACAGCATCGTGAAAGAGTCTCGGGGTCGGGGGATGCTTCTCGCGCTGGAGTTCACCAGGAACTGCGCCATGGATGTGGTGACCAAGTGCCTGGACAACGGGCTCATTCTGAACCCTGTTGCAGATAATGCCATACGGTTCATGCCGCCACTCATCGTCACGGAGAAGGACGTAGACGAGGCCGTGGGCATTTTGGGCAAGGTCATTGGCAAAGTGCAGGACGCTTCTTAAACGCTGTCTCGTTGGATATCCTTCTCACATGAGAAACCCTATGACGACATCATTTCGTGACTCCTTTTCCCATCGGCAGCAGCCTGAATCGTCCCAGCCTGATGCGTCGTCGGTTCCGCCGCAAACGGTATACGAGCCACCTAGTGTACGTTCGATTGAAGATACGGGTCTGAGCGCGAATTTCCTGGGTGATCTTGCCCTGAAGGCCCTCTATCTACGAGGGAAGGCTACGCCAGCCGACCTCATGGACCTTTTGAAGCTCCCGTATTATGGGGTCATCGAGCATATGATCCGGGACCTTTCAAGCCAGGAGTTCTGTTTTGTGAGCCGCGGCGAGAGCATGAACCCGCTCTCTTACGTGTATGAGATGACTGCAAGCGGTCAGGCGAGAGCGCAAGAGGTCATGGAGCGCAACGCCTATGTTGGACCTGCGCCGGTCAATCTTGAAGCATACTGGGAGGCTGTGAGCGCACAAACGGTTGACCACATCAGGGTGAGTCACACAGATATGGCGCAAGCATTCAGCCACATGGTGATTGACCCCGCGCTCTTTGATCAACTTGGGCCGGCGGTGAACTCGTCCCGGTCCATGTTCCTCTTTGGCGAGCCCGGCAATGGGAAGACCGCTATTGCGGAGACCCTGGTGCGGATACAAGGTGGGGCAATCTACATACCCCACGCCGTGGCTATCGGCGGCGAGATTGTCAAGGTTTTCGACCCTGTGCACCACCCGGCAGCACAACAAAGGGACGATATTGATCCTCGCTGGGTGCTGGCTAAGCGGCCTGTGGTGACTGTCGGCGGCGAGTTGACCCTGGGCACGCTGGATCTCATCTATAACGACAACGGTAAATACTATGAAGCCCCTTTTCAGTTGAAGGCGAACAACGGCGCCTTCTTCATAGACGATTTTGGGCGCCAACAGGTCTCGCCCCGCGACCTGTTGAACCGTTGGATTGTGCCGCTAGAGAAGCGGGTCGACTTCCTGACGTTGCGCACCGGCCAGAAGATCGAGGTGCCCTTTGACACCCTGGTGATCTTCTCCACAAATCTTGATCCCAAGTCCCTGGTAGATGACGCGTTCCTGCGGCGCATTCGGTACAAGATAGAAATAGGTAATCCCACGGCTGACCAGCTTAAGGAGATCTTCAGGCGGGTGTGCGCCGCAAAACGCATCGACTACAACGAGGATGCCGTCATCTATCTCCTTGAGGTAAAGTACCCCGCACTGGGCGTCTCGCCCAAATCGGTGCACCCGCGAGACCTGGTTGAGCAGATTATCGATTATGCTGAGTACCGTCAACAGAGTCCCGTTCTGGACAGAGAGAGCATAGAAATAGCCTGCAATAACTATTTTGTGCAGCTATAAGAGGACGTATGCCTCACATCCGGGTTGGCGAACTCTCGCTCTTTTACCAGAAATATAGCTCGCGTCACTCGCAAGAGTCCGTGCTGTTTCTCCCGGGGCTGGGGATGGACCACACTGTCTGGGGCTATCAGGCGCGGCGTCTCAGCGACAAGTTCAGCTGCATCGGCATCGATAATCGGGATGTGGGGAAATCTGACTGTGCGCCGGCGGCCTATACCATAATGGACATGGCGGGAGACGCCGTAGGGATCATGGACGGTCTCGGCATTGCGTCTGCGCATGTGGTGGGCTGGTCTATGGGGAGCGCGATAGCCCAGGAGGTGGCCATCAATTGGCCGGAGCGGGTGAACAAGCTGTGTCTGGTCGCTTCGTATCACTACGGTGATCCACGAGGCACCGAGCGGCATGAGACCTTTGCCAAGCTGCGCGAGGCGCTTGATCTGGAGACCTATCTGAAGATTGTCTACCCTTGGAGCTTCAGCTATCAGTCATATCAAAAGCCGGGCTTCATCGACGGCATGCGCAAACGGGCGCTGGAAAACCCTTCAACGCAGCCGAAAGCAGCGTACGAGCGTCAGGTAGCGGCCACGGTAAACCATCACACGCGCGGACGGCTTTCCGCCATCAAAGCAGAGACGCTGGTGCTCGTGGGAGAAGAGGATATCCTGACGCCTCCCGTTCGTTTTGCCAGAGCGATGGCTGAAGAGATACCCCGCTCGAAACTTGTGATTATTCCTGAAGTGGGGCACAGTCTGTTAGCGGAGGCCCCGGATGCTGTGAGTGAGGCGCTGGAGGGCTTTCTCAGCGGTTCCTGAGCGCGGTTTGGTCAGGTTACCAAAAGAAGTTTGAGAAAGGGAACATTGTGGCAGAGAAAGTTGTGCTTGCCTACAGCGGAGGGTTGGACACCTCCGTCATTATTCGCTGGCTTATTGACCACGGCTACGAAGTTGTGACGCTGACCATTGACCTGGGGAACCAGCCCAGGATGGACGAGATCCGTGAGCGAGCCTATAAGATAGGCGCGGTCAAGGCTGTGGTCATTGACGCACAGAAGCTCTTTGTGGAGCACTTCGTCTGGCCCGCGCTGAAAGCCGGCGCGCTCTACGAAGGTCAGTATCCCCTGGCGACGGCCTTGGGCCGGCCCCTGATTGCCAAACTGCTGGTTGACGTTGCAAAGGAAGAGGGCGCGGCATGCGTCGCCCACGGCTGCACCGGCAAGGGCAATGACCAGGTGCGCTTTGATGTGTCTGTTGGCGCGCTCGCCCCGGACCTGAAGGTGCTGGCTCCTGTTCGGGAGTGGGAGCTGAAGACCAGGGAAGAGGAAATTCGCTATGCGGAGGAGCGGGACATCCCGATTCCTGTGACGAAAAAAAGCCCCTTCTCCGTCGACGAAAACCTCTGGGGCAGGAGCATAGAAGCCGGCGTGTTGGAAGACCCCTGGTTGGAACCGCCCGAGGAGGTCTACCTCTGGACAAAGCCGGTTGCCGCAACCTCGGAGACGCCGGCGTACCTGGAGATCGAGTTCGAGAAGGGGGTGCCTGTCGCCCTGGATGGCGAGCGGCTGGATGGCGTCGCGCTCATCGACCGTGTCAACAAGGCCGCCGGGGAGAGCGGCGTGGGCCGCATAGACCACCTGGAAAACCGCCTCGTGGGGATCAAGTCCAGGGAAATCTATGAAGCCCCCGCGGCCACGGTCCTTTTGCAGGCCCATCGCGCGCTGGAGCAAATGACCCTCTCCAAAGAGCAGGTGCGCACCAAAGAGAAGCTCGCGGTGGAATATGCAGACCTGGTCTACAACGGCCTGTGGTTCACGGGGCACCACCAGGACCTGGCGGCGTATGTCTCCAGCACGCAGCGGCACGTGACAGGTACAGTGCGGGTGCGGCTGCATCGTGGGACCAGCACCGTGGTGGGACGCAAGTCCCCAGAGTCCCTCTACAGCCACAGCCTTGCCACCTACGACAAGGGAGACACGTTTAACCAGCAGTCTGCCATCGGCTTCATTCACATCTGGGGGTTGCCGGTGCGGGTGCAGGCGCAAACCCAACTGCTTAAGCAGCCGGAAGGCCCGCTGGGCATTGCCGGGCCTGTAGACGGCTAGCAGCGATAAGTGTGCCGGTGTCAGGCACGCCGGCTCTCACCATTGGTATGACGCTGATGGCGTATGAAGGAGGCATAACATGGAAATAGGTGTGGTAGGGGCCTTTGCGTTCCTGTTTCTGGCGTGGAGCGCGTTGAAGGTGGTGCGCCAGTATGATCGTCTGGTGGTCTTCCGTGTGGGGAGGTCAATCGGTGCAAAAGGGCCCGGATTGGTCTGGCTCTGGCCGTTTGTCGACCAGGGCACAAAGGTAGATCTAAGAGAGCAGTTCTTGGAGGTCCCGTCCCAGACCACCATTACGAAGGACAACGCGCCTATCGCTGTGGATTTCCTCATCTACTGGCGTGTGATGAACCCGGAAGACAGTGTGGTTGCCGTGGCTGACTTTGCCGGCGCCTCACGGGGTATCGCGACCACGACCTTGCGCGCGGTCATCGGCGATATCTCCCTGGATGATGTGCTGGCAAAACGCGATCAGATCAATCAGGTGCTGCAGTCCAAGCTGGATGAGGTGACCGAGCGATGGGGCGTGAAGGTGACCGCGGTGGAGATCCGCGAGATCATACCGCCCAGGGACATCCAGGATGCCATGAACCGGCAGATGGCGGCGGAACGGGTCCGCCGAGCTGTGGTCATCGAGGCGGAGGGCCAGCGCCAGGCGACCGTCACGGTGGCGGAAGGCCAGAAGAACGCAGAGATTCTAAAGGCAGAGGGTGACCGACAGGCGGCCATCCTGCGGGCGGAGGGCTTCAGCCTAGCGCTCCAGCAGATATATGGTGTGGCCCATACGATTGATGAGCGGACCATGATGTTGCAGTACTTCGAGACGCTGAAGTCGTTGGGCGAAGGGCCGGCCACCAAGTTCATCTTCCCGATGGAGTTCACCAGCATGCTCCAGAACTTCGGGCGCAGCGTGGCGGCCGCCGTGGCCCCGACCGACGGGAGTGGGGGAGGAACAGCGAACACGCCTTAGTATGCCTGTCAGTTCGAATGGCTAGGATCAGATTGACGTTGCGCGCCGCGACAGACCTTATGCGTTTACAGTTAACGATCACGGATGTAGTGCGCGTACTAAGTGAGTTCGACACTTGGGAAAGGGATCCTGGAGATTCTGGAATGTATCGCGCAGGACTTACGTTAGGGGAGCGGCGGATTTTTGTGGTCTTTACCACAGCGGGCGAGGAACTACGAGTAATCGCCGTGCGGGAGGGATGAAGAATGAAGCTGAGCATTGATGCCTCGGGAGATATGCTATATCTGTCTTTTCGTGAAGGACCTGAGCGGCAGCATAAGCAGATTGGTCCCAATATAATCTTGGGCTACACGGAAGATGGAGAGCTTAGCTCAATCTTGGTGCTCACTGTGAGCAGTCTTCTTGGTGGCCAAAAGCTCCAGGACCTTGACTTAGACCTAGCACCGCCGCGAGAGAACCTCCACATAGAGGTGGACGAAGCAAGCCTCCGGAGAGTGCGGGAGAGGCTAGCCGAGTACCGTCCAGGAGACAAAAGCCGAAGTTGAAAGCGAATGGGTCTCAGCATCGTCCACAACGAGAAAGCAACTATGCTTCGAACGAAGTGAGAAGTCCTTGCTGAAGCTCGAACGGTGGGACAGATCGAGATACCTGCTGAGATGGTGAGCTTATTGGGGCACGAAGGGGGCAGGTTGGCTGACCGTTTGTTAGCGGAATTGCGGCGTATCATTGAAACGACTCCAGCCCCTGAGCAAGTGAAGAGAGACTTCTACGAAAGGAGCGCAAGAGGCTCGCTCATCAGGGGCGAGAACTCAGAGAACCATTTCTGCGTGTACTTTGCGGCATACGACCCGTTCCTCAGCGACGTGTTCATAGGCCATCACAAAAAAGCTGACCTGTGGCTATTCACGGGTGGACACATTGATGAGGGAGAGATACCGGCAGAAACCGTCGAGCGGGAGATTCAGGAGGAGTGGGGGTACCGGCCCAACGGCCTATCCATCGCACAGCCTTCTTTCCTCTCCATCACGGAGATCAACAACCTCACACAACAGGCCTGCAGGCGACACTATGACAATTGGTACTTCTTGCCGCTGAGACGTGAAGCATTTGCACCTGACGAGCAGTGCCTGAAAACAGAGTTCTACGAGGCGCGGTGGATGAGCATTGCGAATGCCCGCTCTCTTATAATGGATGTTAGCACCGTTCAAGCGCTAGATGTGCTCGGAGAGAAGCAGTGAGCCGCGTTGCTGCGGGTGGATGCCTTGCGAAACTCGAAGGGCGTTCTCCTCCGATGAATGCTGAGCGCGGATGATTTCCGCTCTCAGAAACGGCAACGGGACAGAGAAGTTCTCCTATAAGATGGAGCAAGCTTAAACAGTGAAGCGCATGAGGCATGGCGCAATTGAAAGTCAGGGAATCATGACCACAAAACCCTGGGCAGGCCGCTTTGAGAAGGAGACGGACAAACGCGTGGAGGCTTTCACTGCATCCATCGCCGTGGACCAGCGGCTGGCCCGCCATGACATCGCCGGCTCTATGGCGCATGCCCGGATGCTGGGCCGCCAGGGCATCATTCCGCAAGAGGACGCCGACGCCATCGTGCGCGGCCTGGCGGGAGTCTGGCGGGACATCAGAGACGGCAAAGCCCGCTTCTCCGATGATATGGAAGATATACACATGGCCGTGGAGGGGATGCTCGCCGAGAAGATCGGGCAGGCAGCGGGCAGGCTGCACACTGCCCGCTCGCGCAATGACCAGATTGCCCTCGATATTCGTCTTTTCACGCGGGAGGCGATCGCGAGCACGCTGGACGCGCTTCACGGCTTGCAGAGCGTGATCGTCGACCTGGCGCGGGAGCACCGTGCGACGGTTGTTCCCGGCTACACCCATATGCAGCGCGCCCAGCCGGTGCTTCTGGCGCACCACTTTCTGGCCTATTTTGAGATGTTCCAGCGGGACGACGCGCGCTTCCGGAATTGCCTCGTCAGGGCGGATGTCATGCCGCTGGGCGCTGGCGCGCTGGCGGGAGCGCCCTATCCCCTCGACCGGGAGTGGGTCGCCAAGGAGTTGGGTTTTGCTCGGGTCAGCGTGAACAGCCTGGACAGCGTCTCTGACAGGGATTTTCTCCTTGAGTACCAGGCCGCCGCCAGCATCTGCATGATGCACCTCTCCCGATTGGCGGAGGAGGTTGTCCTGTGGTCTTCCACCGAGTTCGGCTTCATTGAGTTGGACGACGCCTTTGCCACGGGCAGCAGCATCATGCCGCAGAAGAAAAACCCGGACGTGGCGGAGCTGGTGCGGGGTAAGACCGGGCCGGTGTACGGCCACCTCATGGCGTTGCTGACCTTGATGAAAGGCCTCCCGCTCTCTTATAATCGCGACCTTCAGGAAGACAAGCCCGGCTTCTTCGCGACGGTCGATACGCTCCTCAAAAGTCTTGATGTCTTTGCAGGGATGCTCCAGACCATGCGGGTGCGTGCCGACCGCACTCTGGCCGCCGCCACGGAGGGCTATGCCCTCGCCACCGACCTGGCCGATTACCTTGTCCGCAAGGGCCTGCCTTTTCGAGACGCCCATCGCTGCGTCGGTGAACTGGTGAAGTACTGCATCAAAGAACAGGAATCATTTGCGCAACTGACCCTGGCCGAGTTCCAGCGTTTTTCCCCGCTGTACTCGGAAGACGTGCTGCATCTCACCGTCGAGGCATCACTGCAGGCAAAAGATGTGACCGGCGGCACGGCGCCGTCCCAGGTGGCGGCACAGATAAAGCTCGCTCAGGAAAAGCTCAGCGCCTACCCAACTTCTTCGGTGAAGCGGCTGGACCCCGAAGACTTTCTTTAGGAAGAGTCATCATGCCTGGCGACAACGCGCACATAAAGCTGGCCCCCTCTCTCCTCACGGCGGACTTTGCCCGGCTGGGGCAGCAGGTGGCTGCTGCGGTGGATGCCGGTGCGGACTACATTCACTTTGATGTGATGGACGGCCACTTTGTGCCCAACTTAACCATGGGCGCGCTGGTGCTGGCATCGCTGCGCTCTCACATAAGCGTGCCAGTCGATGTGCACCTCATGATCGAGTCTCCGGAGCGTCTCCTCAAAGATTTTGCGGATGCAGGGGCGGATATTCTCACCGTGCACGTCGAAGCGACGCTGCATCTGCACAGGACGCTGGATGCCATTCACGAGATGGGGTGCAAGACCGGCGTTGCCCTCAACCCATCAACTTCTCTTGTTACGATTGAGGAGGTATTGCACCAGCTCGACCTTGTCAATATCATGACCGTGAATCCAGGGTACGGCGGGCAGCGCTTCATTCCATCGGTCGTGCCCAAAATCGCCCGCATGCGTCGGATGCTGGACGAGAGCGGCTCCCAGGCTGAGCTGCTGGTCGACGGCGGCATCAACCCGAAGACCGCTCCCCTGGCCGTGGGGGCCGGCGCCACTGTCCTGGTGGCCGGGTCTGCGGTGTTCAATCCTCAGGAGACGCCCAAAGTGGCGATCCAGAAGATCCGCCGCAGCATGGAAGGGGTCTCAACGACAGGCGGAAAATAGGAAAGGAGCAGGAACATGGCGGCTCCGTCAGCAGTTGGTCATACAGCTTTTGCTCCCGTCACGCTCCGTCAAGTCTCCACATTGGTTCTTGACCTGCGAGACTTTGGCCGCTTCAGCGCCGAACACCCCCACCCGAGGCGCTTGCGGATATGCTCAACCGGTTCTGGGAGGGGCTGGGGCCAATTATTCGGCGCTACGGTGGTGTCATTGATAAGTTCATGGGCGACGCGGCCCTGGTCACCTTTAACACCGTGACAGACCAACCCGATCATGCGTCGCGCGCAGTCGCAACAGCGGTCGACGCGCTTCGCTGGGTGCGGGATGACTTTACGTGGCAAGGGCTACCCTTCCACGCTCGGGCGGGAGTGAGCACAGGAGAAGTAGCGTTCGGACCGGTTGGCACTGCGGAGCGGAAGGACGTGACGGTTGTCTGGTCACGGGTCAACGTGGCAGCCGTGCTGCAGGGAAAGGCGGGGGCGGACCAGTTGGGGACGGATGCAGAGACATTCCGCCAGCTAGCAGCGAGCTATGCTGGTGAGGAACTGGGCGCCATTGACGTCTTTGGTCAGCACGTTAAGGCATATCTCATCTTGCCGTAGCTGCACAAAAACCAGAAAGACCGCCCCACATGGCGGGCGGTCTGGAAGTGGAATGAGAGAAGCTGGGGTTATGCGCTGTTCTTCGCGTGTGTCCGTAAACAGCGAGTGCAGACGTTGACGCGCTGCTCAACGCCCTGCAGAGTGAGCGTAGCTTTGTGGGTGTTGGGTTCCCATCGCCGGTTCGTGCGCCGCTTAGAATGGCTCACGTTGTGGCCGAACTGGGGTCCTTTTCCGCAGAGATTGCATTTGCCGGGCACCTTTGGACTCCTTACGCGCAGACCTATGTCAGCACGGTGACACAAAGAGCATGTTACTCGAAAGCGTACTCTTTTGCAAGGGTAGCTTAATCTCTCAGGACTTAGGGTGCAGGTCGATGGCCTCCTTTGGAGTACGCATATTGATGCCTCTTGTGGTTTATACTACTTACTCGGGGACGAAAGTAAGTGGATTTATTGGCGGGATAAGATATCCGTGGTTGTAAAGAAGAGAGAGAACCACCGATGACCTCGGTGGTCAGCACTTGGGACCCGGAGCAGTACGCGCGGTTTCGTGCGGAGCGCAGCAAGCCGTTCTACGACCTCGCCGCGCTGGTGGAGGCGAAGCCCGGGATGCGGGTGTTCGACCTCGGGTGCGGGGACGGCGTACTGACGGTGTGGCTGCACGAGCACCTGGGCGCGAGCGAGACTGTGGGTGTCGATAACTCCGAGACGATGCTGGGTGCGGCGGCGAAGCAGGTTGTCCGAGGACTGCGATTCGAACTCTCTGACATCAAGACGTTTACCCCGGAGGGTCCGGTCGACCTGGTGTTTGCAAACGCATCGCTGCAGTGGCTGCCGGATCACGAAGCGCTGCTGCCGCGGCTGTGGGGCATGCTCGCTGCGGGCGGGCAGATCGCGGTGCAAATACCGGCGAATGACGACCATGTATCCCACATGACCGCGGACAATCTCGCGGGCGAGGAGCCGTTTGCGAGGGCACAGGGCGGCTTTGCGCGTGCATTCGACCGCGTGCTGCGGCCGTCGCGCTACGCGGAGTTGCTATGGGAGATCGGATGCGAAGAGCAAATGGTCCGTCTCAACATCTATCCCCACGTCATGCCTGGCTATGAGGCGGTGGTCGAGTGGGTGCGCGGCACCTACCTCACCGCGTACGAGGCGCGGCTGGGGCCGGCGCTGTTCGCGCAGTTCCTCGCGGAGTACGAGCGACGTCTGGCGGCAGCCATTCCGCAACGGCCATATCTCTATACCTACCCGCGTATCTTGATGTGGGGTCGACTGCCCGCCTGAGGTAGGCCGTGTCGGCATGGAGGCAAGCAGCTTTCCCAGGGTCCCACGCTCAGCCTGACACGGGCATTCACGATTTAGCTGTCCTCGCGTAAGGGCGATGCACCTAAACTTACGAAGGAAGAAGTATTGGAACAACCGCCGATCATAGACGGTCACAAGCTAGCCGTGATGCTGCAGGCGGGCGCGCACTGGTTGGAGCGGCACGCCTCGGCGGTGGACGCGCTCAATGTGTTCCCAGTGCCGGACGGCGATACAGGGACGAACATGCTCCTCACCTTGAAATCTGCACTGGCTGAGTTGGCGCGCGCTAAGAATGATGGAGCAGGTGGCGTCGCTGCTGCCGCTGCCCACGGCGCGCTCTTAGGGGCACGAGGCAACAGCGGCGTGATCCTTTCCCAGATTCTCCACGGCTTTGCCCAGAGCATCGGAGAGAGAGAGCAGATAACGGGGAGTGAGCTTGCCCAGGCGCTTCTGGCCGCGTCGGATGCCGCGTACAGGAGCGTCAGCCAGCCGGTGGAGGGCACGATGCTGACGGTGGTGCGCGAGTCGGCGCAGGCGGCGATGCAGGCGGCTGACAGCCCTACCCGGGACGTCAGCCACGTCCTGGGCGTCGCGTTGCAGGCGGGCAAAACCGCCCTGGCCAACACCCCCAATCTGCTGCCAGTGCTGAAACAGGCGGGCGTCGTGGATGCGGGAGGACAGGGGTTGGTGCTGATTCTTGAGGGCGCGCATGCGTGCCTAGAGGGGCGCATCCTGGAGCATGCTTCCGAAAGCCTCGGAGAAATACGGCAGTCGTGGTTGGACTCTGTGGCGCGCGCGCACGGTCAGGATCACGGAGAGGCGTGGGGGTATTGCACGCAGTTCATCATTCTCCAGAGCGCATTATCTCTGGAAGAGGTCGCCGAGCGGGTGAAGGCGATTGGCACATCGACACTGGTCGTGGGAGATGCCAGTGCTATCCGAGTCCACCTGCACACGCCGGATCCCGGCGCCGCGTTGAGTTTTGGCACATCCACAGGCACACTGGACGCCATCAAAGTCGATAACATGAGTGAGCAGCACAAGGCCCTGGTGGCGTCACGGCAGAAGAGGGTGATCGCGCCGGCGGTGCCGGTAGTGGCAGTGGCGCCGGGCGCAGGGCTGGCGCAGGTGTTTCGGAGTTTGGGAGCGACTGAAATTGTCTCAGGCGGTCAGTCCATGAATCCCAGCACGCGTGAGATCGCTGACGCGGTCGAAGCTATTCCTGCCGATGCCGTCGTGGTGCTTCCCAACAACCCCAATGTCGTTCGCGCTTGTGAACAGGTGCAGCAGTTGACGGAGAAGCGCATCGAAGTCCTTCCTACGCTGACCATTCCCCAGGGCATTGCCGCTCTCCTGGCGCTGAACCAGGAGGCCAGCATCGACGAGAACCTGACGGCAATGCGGGCGGCTCTCGAGTCAGTACGGACCATTGAGATCACAAGGGCGACGCGAGCGGTGACATTGGATGGCGTTGCCGTGAAAGAGGGGCAGCCCATTTGCCTCCTTGACCGAAAGCTGGCGGCGGCGGGTGAAACGGTGTTGGAGGCATTCATGTCTGTGCTTGACGAGGCCGGGTGCGCCGACGGCGGCCTTCTCACGTTGTATTATGGGGAGAATGTCACAGAAGAGGAGAGCAGGACGTTGGCTGCCGCCCTGCAGGATCATGTGCAAGGGCTTGAGGTGGAGGTTGTCTGGGGTGGACAACCCCATTACCTCTACATTGCGTCCCTGGAGCAGTGATGCGGATGAATGAACTGAGACCACGCACCCTGGAGGGTTGTCCATGGCAGTCAAAATAGTAACCGACAGCACCGCCGACCTTTTGCCGGCCATCGCTGCTGAGCTGGACATCGCCGTGGTGCCGCTCACCGTGTATTTTGGTGAGGAGGTGCTGCGGGATGGCGTCGATATCACAGCGGCGGAATTCCTGGCACGGCTGACCACAGGCTCCATCCATCCGCGCACGTCGCAACCCTCACCGGAGGCCTTTAAGGAGGTGTACAGTTCACTCCTAGCGGCGGGACACCAGGTGGTCTCTATCCACGTCGCTGCGAAGCTCAGCGGCACCATGAACAGCGCGCTGGTTGCCCGGCAGGCGCTCCAGGCCGAGGACAAGATCACCGTCATCGATTCCACGTGGGCGACCATGACGCTGGGGCTGGTGGCCATAAACGCCGCGAAAGCAGCTCGGGCCGGGAAAAGCGTCCAGGAGATAGTGCTAGTCTCGCGGGACGTGATGGCAAATCTCCATTTGATTTTCTTTTGTGACACCTTGGAATATCTTCAGCGGGGCGGGAGAATCGGACGGGCGCAGGCGTTTGTCGGCGGCCTGCTCAATATCAAGCCGATCCTGAGCCTGTGGGACGCAGAAATTCACCCGGTGGAGCGGGTGCGCACTCGCAGCCGCGCGCTGGAACGGCTCAGAGAGTTGGCGGTCAGCTTTGGCCCGGTGAAGGAGTTCTGCGTGCTGCATTCCGGCAGTCCACAGGATGCGCGGTCGCTGTTTGATTTTCTTGGTCAGCGCTACCCAGACGCCACGGCCTACTTTGGAGACCTGGGGCCGGTCATCACCACCCATGTGGGGCCGGGCGTCGTTGGCTTCGGCATGAGAAGCGGGTGAGTTGATGCTTCACAACATGCCCTTAACCGTATTTTGCCCAGCGGTCAGGAGCAAATAGGCGTGACCTCACGGTTTACCCCGGAAATAGTGCGCCGCTTGCAGCAAGTCCTCGACCAAGAGGCGCGCGGCGGCTTCCAGGATAGGGCCGTCATCGGCGGTCTGGACAGATTTCTGAGCAACTCGCATGCCGCAGGAGACGGTGACCCCCCGCTGCCGCGTCCCAGCTATCGGTCGTTGACGCCGGAGCGCCGGGGCGACTGGGCACAGCAGTTCCTCTTGTGGCTGGCCGGCGCGACGGTTCCGTCTACGACTCCTGTGGAGCACCTGGTGAAACGTACAGCCGCTCCAGTCCGCTCAACGAAAGCGACGGGCCAACCTAAAACGACGCCTGCCCGTGTGGCCGTCGTGAACAAAGCTCCTGCACGAGCAAAGTCACAGAGCCAGCTCTCGCTGAGTTCGCCCTTTGCCAGCGTCAAGGGCGTCCGCAAAGACGTGGCGGAGCGGCTGGCAAAACTGGGCGTTGAAACCATTGAAGATGCCCTTTACTTCTTTCCCCGGCGCCACCTGGACTTCAGCCACATCAAACCCATTGCGTCATTGATGCCGGGGCCTGAAGAGACCGCCAGCGGGTTTATTTGGGAGGTGCGGGAGGTGAGCCACGGCCCCCGTAGGCGCGGCACTGAGCTGGTTCTGGGGGACGAGACCGGAAATATCCGCGCGGTCTGGTTCAACCAGCCCTACCTGGCGAAGACGTTCCAAAAGGCGTCTCGCATTGTGCTCAGTGGGCGGGTGGGGATCTTCCGTGGGCAGAAGGTCTTTGAAGCGCCGGAGTACGAGATCGTGGACTCCGAAGACGCCGATCTCACTCACACCGGACGTCTTGTCCCGGTGTATCCCCTTACCGTCGGGTTGTCCGGCCGCACGGTGCGCCGCTTGGTGAAGGATGTGGTGGAGACCTGGGCTCCCCAGAAGGAAGACCCGCTCCCGTTGCAGATTCAGCGCCGTCGCGGCTTTATGCCTCTGCCCCAAGCGTTGCTCGCCGCACACTACCCCGACTCCGCCGAAAGCTACGACCAAGCCCGCAGGCGTCTCGCCTTTGATGAACTCTTTGCCCTGCAGATCGCGGCGCTGCGGAAGCGGCGTGAATGGCAGACCGTCCCCGGTTATCCCATAGCTGCGGACAAAGGGGTGCTGGAGGGGTTCAGGGCGTCCCTGCCGTTCAGTTTCACCAGAGCCCAGGAGCGAGTGCTGGCGGAGATTCTCGACGACCTGAGTAACGGCCAGCCGATGAGCCGCCTGCTCCAGGGCGATGTGGGCAGCGGGAAGACGGTTCTCGCCGCGTCCGCGCTGGTGCTCGCGGTGGCGGCAGGGCACCAGGGGGCGTTCATGGCTCCCACAGAACTCCTGGCAGAACAGCATTACCGAAACCTCTCACTGCTCTTCGGGCACACTGAGTTTGAGGTCCTGGAATATCTCCCACTTCCTTACCTGGAGAAGCTGGGCCGACCCCTGCGCGTCGGCTTGTTGACCGGCAGCCTGCGTCCGGCGGAGAAGCAGCGTTTGCAGCAGGATGCCGCCAGCGGGCAGATTGACATCCTCGTCGGCACCCATGCCCTCATCCAGGAGGGCGTGAGCTTCCAGTCTCTGGGCGTCGCGGTCATAGATGAGCAGCACCGCTTCGGGGTTGCCCAGCGGGCGGCCCTGCGCCAGAAAGGGCGGAATCCGCACCTTCTGGTTATGACCGCCACGCCGATTCCCCGTACGCTGGCGCTGACCCTGTACGGCGATCTGGACAGCTCGATACTGGACGAGCTTCCGCCAGGACGCCAGCCCATCCGCACCCACATCGTTGGACCCAAACAGCGGGAGCAGACGTACCGATTCCTGCAGCAGCAGGCGCAGGAGGGGCGGCAGGCCTATGTCATCTGCCCGTTAATCGAGGAATCCGCTGTAATTGAGGCAAAGGCTGCCACCGTCGAGCATGACCGTCTTTCCAGGGAGGTCTTTCCCCAGCTAAGGCTGGGGTTGCTCCACGGAAGGATGTCGCCTGCTGACAAAGACGAGGTGATGGGCCGGTTCCGAGAGGGAGCGCTGGACATTCTCGTCTCCACGTCGGTCATCGAAGTGGGCATAGACGTGCCCAATGCTACGGTAATGCTCATTGAAGGGGCGGACCGCTTTGGCCTCTCGCAGCTTCATCAGTTGCGGGGACGGGTCGGCCGCGGCCAGCACCAGAGCTACTGCTTCCTGTTATCTGACACCCTCTCCGAGGAGGCGCAAGAGCGCCTCAATATCCTGGCCCAGACCACGGACGGCTTTCGGCTTGCCGAGGAAGACCTGCGGCTGCGTGGGCCGGGCGAATACTTCGGCACTCGCCAGACTGGGCTGCCCGACCTTCGCATGGCGCGGCTGGATGATTGGGAGATACTGACTGCGGCACGGGAGGAAGCGCAGCTACTCCTGGATGACGATCCCGATCTCAAGATGTCCGAGCATCAGGGTTTGCGGACGTTGTTGAACCGGCTGAGGCCACTAAGCCATGCGGAGCTGAGCTAGCACATGGGGCATTGCTACGAAAATGGGTCTTGGGATACTGCGCAACGGCGGACGACAGAGTCGCCTCTCGCCTAGGCGAGTCGGTCGACAGAGTCGCCTCAGGCGACCTTCGGAGACTGGCGAGCGTTGCCTGAGGTTCTCGAAGGCCGCCGCCCGTCCTTTCGAGAACCTCAAGGAACGGGCTTGAACGATTTTCATCCCTTATCGTGACCACATCAAATGGCATGGGTTATTGTCTTGAAAAAGGTCGGGCCAAGCCAAAGGCCGCTCATGGTGAGCTCATCGAGTCTGAGACTCTCAGAGTCGAATGACCTGTCGAACCACGAGCGTGGGTCGTCCGACGCCTTCATCCTTCGACACGCTCAGGATGAGCGCGTGGTCTATGGCCTCCTATTCATCGGTTGTGGTGCCGCTATCAAGTGGCATGTACGATTGTGAGGCCCGCTAAACTGGAATGCAGGGAGGGGCTTCACTTGTGGTGAGCCCTTCGGCAACGCTCAGGACAAGCTCATCGAGTTCATCGAGTCTGAGGACTCTCCAGAGTCTGAACGACCTGAGACTCTCAGATCGAAGATCCCGCAGGGGGTCGAGCGACCTGCCGAACCAAACCGGCCCATGTGCGCTTCGGGATACCTCGTTCTCGAACTGTCGTATACTAAACAGTAACAGCATAAAATGGAGAATTGTCTTCTGTGATCCGTCATGAACTAGCAGAATTGATCACGAATGCCGCGCAGGCCGCGCAGGCTCAGGGCCTGCTCCCTGCTGTCGCGCTGCCGGAGTCGACCATCGAGCATCCGCAGAATCCGGAGCACGGGGATTACGCCAGCACGCTTCCCCTGAAGTTAGCCCGCGTCGCCCGCGCGAATCCCATCACCATCGCTCAGATCATCGAGAAGATGCTGCCCAATCATCCCGCCGTCGAGAGGGTGGTCGTTGCTCCACCTGGATTCATCAACTTCACCCTGAAGCGGGAGTGGCTGGCACAGCAGATTGAAGTGGTCAGGCAGCTCCGAGACTCCTACGGTGAGGTGGATGTGGGGAAGGGCGAGAGGCTGCAAGTCGAGTTCGTAAGCGCGAACCCCACTGGCCCTTTGCACGTGGGCCACGGACGCGGTGGCGTCCTCGGAAGCGCCCTGGCAAACGTGCTGAGCGCCGCCGGCTACCAGGTGACGCGGGAGTTCTACATCAACGACACCGGCAATCAGATGGGAGTATTTCAGCGTTCCCTGGAAGCTCGCTATCTGCAGGTCCTGGGCCAGGATGCGCCGTTCCCGGAAGAGGGGTATGGCGGCGCGTATCTGGTTGACCTGGCAAAAGAGCTTGTTGCGGTGTACGGGGACAAGTTTGTTGGCGAGCCTCGGCAGGAGAAGCTGCAAGCGCTGGGCAACCTCGGTGTTGACCGGATGCTGGCTTCGATACGTCATGATCTTGAAGACCTGGGCGTGACCTATGATGTGTGGTTCAGTGAGACCAGCCTGTACCAAACGGGTGTCTATGAGAAGGCCATGGGAATCCTGGAGGGGGGTGGTCACCTGGCCGAGAAAGATGGCGCGCGCTGGTTCGTCTCCACGGCCCTGGGAGAAGACAAAGACAACGTTCTGGTGCGCAGCAACGGCATTCCCACCTACTTTGCATCAGACGCGGCCTACCATTACGACAAGTTTGTGCAGCGGGGCTTCGATAAAGTCATCAACGTTTGGGGCGCAGATCACCAGGGCCACGTGTCGCGCGTGAAGGCTGTGGTGGCTGCTCTGGGCGCTGATCCGGAAAAGCTGGATGTGCTGTTGACGCAACTGGTGACCCTGCGTCGGGGCCAGGAGACTGTGCGGCTGTCCAAGCGGTCCGGGGACATCATCAGCCTGCGGGATGTCCTGGATGAGGTCGGCGCGGATGCGTGCCGTTTCTTCTTCCTAGCCCGCTCCGCGGACAGCCAGATGGACTTCGATTTGGAACTGGCAAAGCAGCAGTCCAACGAAAATCCCGTGTACTACGTGCAGTACGCCCACGCGCGCATCTCCAGCGTGCTGCGCAATGCCCTTGAGCGGAGCATCGATTGGTCGGGAGGAGACGTCCTGCAGTTGGAGCACCCTACAGAGCTGGTTCTGATGAGGAAGATGCTGCAATTGCCGGAGCTCATTGAAGTGGCGGCAATGAACCTGGCGCCGCATTCTCTGCCTCATTATGCCCAGGAGCTGGCGACAGAGTTCCACAACTTCTACGAGCAATGCAGGATTATCTCGGAAGACTCGTCCCTCACCGCGGCGCGGCTCAAACTCGTTGAGGCAGTCCAAATTGTGCTGGCGCGCACCCTGCGCTTGATGGGAATGAGTACGCCGGAGCAGATGTAATGTCTGAGGCCGAGCTCGCTGCGACCGTCACCTATCGCCTCCATTAATCCACCCTTTAATATCCGAGACTGCTAACAGGCTGTTGAAAAACTCGAATGCGGGCCTATTTTGGGGTTCCGCCAGGCACGAAAGTCGACTTCACTTGGCACCTGGAAGGGCTATTTCAACAGCCTGCTAAAGAACTCTCTGCGGCGTTGCCTGAGCTTGTCGAAGGCACCGCCGCCGGTCGTTTCGACAAGCTCAACAAACGGCGGCTCACTCTCCTTCCGCACCACCAGCCTCTGTAGTTCAGCACTCTCTTTAATATCCGCTATTTGACGACGGTTCTTCCGCCGCGAGACGGATGCTCGCTCCCCTGTGCTCATGGGAAACTGAGCGTGACGAACAAAAACCAGGGAGGTGCGAACAATGTTAGCTCTTCAAAGATGCCGGAAATGCGCTGCTGGATTCTCCGTGTTTCGCGAGGATGACTCAGGGTGGTATCTTGTTTGTACAGAATGCGGCAAAGTCATGAACTTGGAGCGGGATAGCCCTGATCCTTGGATACCTGCACGGATCGCGCCCAAGCCGAGGAGCCGTGCAGAGATGCCGTCGAATGTGATAGCCATGGCCGCATGACCGCAGGAGGAACAATGGTGTATTCCGAAGAACCGCTGTAACCGAGCTCGTAGCGGTTCTTCTCTTTCTGCATCATTCCTCCTGCTGCCAACTCTCCCGGAGAGTGTCTAGTGGTCAGTCACTCATGAATTGCAGGTTAACTCGAAACATCCGCTCATGGTGAGCTCATCGAGTCTGAGACTCTCAGAGTCGAACGACCTGTCGAACCATGCGTCGCTCGCCCTTCGACAAGCTCAGGGTGAGCGGATAGACGGCAACTCATTTTAAGTGTGACAGACCACTAGTAAGAGTGTCTAGTAATAGAAAAGAGGAGTGTCATTGCGAGGCCCGCCCCAAGCGGGCCGTGGCAATCTGGGTGTGGGCGGCCGACGCGAGGCCCGCCCTCCCCAAGATTGCCACGTCGGCTACGCCTCCTCGCAATGACAGTTGCTACACAGTCTCCTCCCGTGCTCTTGACCCTGACTCCCCGTATGCCTATGCTCCAAGTGATGCTGTTGGCAAGGAGAGAATATGAGACCTAACAAGGTTAAAGCGTTGTGGCGAGAGGGAAAGGCAGTGACGGTCGGATGGCAATCGACGCCTGATACCTACGTGACGGAAGCCTTGGCCCACGCTGGATTCGATGCGCTGGTGCTGGACATGCAACACGGGATGGGCATAGGGCCGGACCGAGCTGCGGTGTGGCTGCAGGTTGTCAGTTCCACGGAGACAGTGCCCTTTGTGCGTGTGCCCTGGAACGAGCCGGTGTTCATACAATGGGCGTTGGACGCCGGGGCCTATGGGGTGATTGTCCCTCTGGTCAATAATCTGGAGGAAGCGACTCAGGCCGCCCGCGCTGCCCGCTACGCTCCTCAGGGCTTCAGGAGCGTTGGGCCCAACCGCGTGCGGCTCTATGCCGGGGCCGACTACGTGGAGAATGCCAATGATGAGATCGTCTGTCTTGTGATGATTGAGCATCCCGACTCAGTGGCCAAGATGGAAGAGATCGTAAAAGCGCCGGGCATCGATGGCTTCTACATAGGGCCGTCTGATCTGGCGGTGGCAATGGGGCTGTCTGCCAGCACCGGTCAGAACGATCCCAGACACCAGCAAGCCTGCCAACGGGTGCTGGATGTCGCCCGTGCCCACGGACTCGTTGCTGGTATCCACTGCGGCGGGCCCGAGCAAGCTGCGCAGCGCTTCGCTCAGGGTTTCTCCTTCTGCCCGCTGGGCAGCGATGTGGGATTCGTCTCAGGCGGCGCCCAGGCCGCGTTGACCACGGTTCGCCAGGCGACTCCAGACAGGGTGAGCCTACCGGGGCAGCGGTCAACCACCGCCGGATATTAGCGCCTCATTCCACTCAGCCTTGCCGTCGGATGTAGGGGCGGGTTTCAAACCCGCCCCTACTACATGGCCTGTCAGGCCAGCGGGAACGTCCGAAGTACAGCTAGCGCTATCGCGTTGCCTTGCCCTCCGCCCGCTCCGCGAGGATGCGGGTGATTTCCAGGAGCGCATTGTAGGCGAACGCAATGTAGTCCACGGGACTCAGGCGCACCTCTCGCAGGTCTTCCCGCTTTTCGGCAGTCGCTATCTCCGACGAGAAGTCCAGGGCCATGGTGAACTCATAGAGTTCGCCGTCAGGACAGAGGACGATACAACCCATGTCTGATCTTGCAGCGCCGCCGGGCTCCGCCTCAATGGCTTGCATGGTGCTCTCTGGGAAGTAGGGGAAGGGGATAAGCTGCTGGACCGCCAGTTGTAAGTAATCGCGCAGCTCTTTGGCTGTTCGCTCAATGAGGAGGTCTGCCGCGGCCTTACGGCTCAGTACGTCGTTCAGGTCCAGCTGCTCCGCCATCGGATCCTCCCAATGAAATGAGTCTTTTTGCGCTCTGGTTGAGCGCATTGCAAAGTGTACCACGGAAACATGGAGAAAACCGTTGTTCGGGGGATTGTTCAGGGCAACCAGTCCACCAGCTACCGGCGGACCACCTACTGCTACAACGACAGCGGCCCGGCTTACGGACCCACCGCGAGGCGCATGACAGTGGCGGGCGGCGCCAACTACTGCTACGATAGCAACGGTAATTAGCTACGGCGTACCACTTCGGTCGACTGCACGGGCGGCGACAGCTTCTCCTGGGACTACGAGAACCGGCTGACGGGCGCCACCGTGGGGGGTACGACGGTCAGCTACACCTACCGAGCCGACAGCCTGCGGGCTTCGAAAGCGATCAGCGGCGGCGCGACCACAAACTACACCTGGGACGTGGGGGCGAGCCTGCCGGTTATCCTGCAGGACGGCGCCTACAGCTACGTCTACGGCCTCGGCCTCATCAGCCAGACCGATGGTGCGGGGAGCCAGACCTACATGCTGCCGGATGGCACCAAGAGCAATGAGACGCTGACCGACGGCGGCGGGACGGTCAGCAGGAGCTACAAGTACGACGTGTTCGGGTCGGTGCGCAGCACGTCGGGAACCGCGTCCACCGAGTTCCGGTACGCGGCGGAGCAATACGACGATACGGTGGGACTCATCTACCTGCGGGCCCGCTACTATGACCCGACCACAGGAAGGTTCCTGAGCAAGGACCCCGCGGGCGGCAAGCTCAGCAGCCCGGTCACCCAGAACAAGTATGTGTACGCGGGCAACAACCCGGTGAATGGGGGTGATCCCACCGGAATGGTTACGAATGCTGAGATGAATAGCTGGATGGCGAATGTGCCCGTGACCTATTGGACGCCTTCCAGTGGATACACCTCCAGCTTCAGCTCCTACTCGGCGGCGTTCAACGCCAGGAGTTCAGCGCCAGTGCCCGTGCCAGACGGCGGGAGCGGAGGCGGGAGTGTCCCAACTCGACTCTCAAACTCGGAGCTGACGTTAGCCTGTCCGACCGGGCTATACTGGTTTGCACTGGAGTGGAATCCTTGCACCGGAACCCAAAACGAGCTAGAGGAAGCATACTGGTCTTGGTTACCGCTCCCCATGGGGGGTGGGAAGGTCCACCTTACCAAGACTTTGATGAAAGAGATGGGGTTGATAGCTGACGAAGCCATAAGTCAGTTTAAGAAGGGCTCCATAAGACGAGAGTTCCCAACACAATTCCTTCAGAGTACGCTCGAGGAGATTGAAAGGAAAGCAGCCACAGGTGATCATTGGGCCAATACAGCCCTAAAACTACTCTTCCGAGGGAAGTATGATAAATGAGCGAGCCGAGATGGTTTTCTGTCAGATTGTTACTGGAACGCCGGTTCTCTAACGACGTTCCGCCAAGCGATGCTTTGTACGAGGATCGGATCATAATATTGCGAGCCAACGACGAAGATGAAGCGAAGTCGAAAGGCGAGCAGATGGGAAAGGCTTCCAGTGGAGACTACAAGAATGTATATGACGAGACCGTAATCTGGGAGTTTCGAGAGGTTCTGGATGTTATCCAGCTGACAGCTGAATCTATTAAGGACGGCACAGAAGTTTACTACGACCTTATCGGTGAGGAAGAAGTCAGACGGCTGAGAAAAGCTTACCATCGTTAAAGTAAAGTGGCCGTTCCGTGCCCGCTACTACGACCCATCCACGGGCCGGTTCCTGAGCAAGGACCCTGCGGGCGGGAAGCTCAGCAGCCCGGTGACCCAGAACAAGTATACATACGCAGGGAATAATCCGGTGAACGCGGGTGATCCCACCGGGCTGGTGACGAATGCCGAGATGAATAGTTGGATGGCGAGCACGCCAGTAACCTATTGGACGCCTTCCGGTGGATATACGTCCAGTTTCAGCGCCTATTCGGGGGCGTTCAGTGCGAGCCGGTCAGCGCCAACGCCAGTGTCAGGCGGCGGCAGCGGGAGCAGCAGCAGTGAGACCAAGCGCACGGTCAGTTCTCCGAGTCAACAGACTGATCCTAGAGGCAGTTGTTACGCGATACAAATGCCCGTTCCTACTGGAGCGAGCTTGCGTAACAATATAAGAGCAACGCAAATATTTTTGGCGGCAAACGATGCTCTCTCGACGTTGGGTTGGTGGGGTGGCCACGTAATCTCAGATTGGAACTACAAGTCTCCTCCTGAAGGCGCAAAATACGGTCCATTCGGTAATTTTAACATGGGCGCGACAGGAGCCGTGTTCCTCGCGCTACAGGATATTTTACACATGAATACATTCTTTGGAGGTGCCTCGAACGGACGAAACCCCTTTGACAACGGCCCTGAAGTGAAAGATTGCTCGGAGTTTTTCATTGCGGCTGGATACAACTATTACCAGCAAGGTTCGTTCTGATGCGGTATGCGAGTTACCTGGGTAACATCTTCCCCATTACGGGGCTCGCCTACCTCATAGCTGTTCTGTTTGTGACGCAGTTCATAGCTAATGGCGTGTATACAAAATGCCAAGAAACTGCTATTGGACTTACCTCGCTTTCCGGTTCCGGACGCTATATGGCTAGACCCATAGAGCGCACCTGTCTGGGGAATGACAAGCAGTTTTACAGTCACGTAGGGGTTTTGGTCGTGGACCAGGAAGTTGGGCCATTGCACCCAATTGTGTGGAACAATGAATACGTCTTCGGGTATCAAGCTTCTCTTAGAGAGGTAACTATTAGCTGGCGGGATAGCGACACCTTGATAGTCCACTACGCATATTGTAGTGATTTCCCCCTTAGCCGCAGGCAATCTGCGTACATGATGGGAAGCTGGCATGGTCTGCGAGTGGTAGACGACCGTATCTGCGAATCAACATGAAGCAGTTGTTATTGATAATACGGCTCGTTTTGCTTTGGTGCCTGGCCTCGACCTTAGGATGGGGAATCGGTTCGCTTGCGGCTTGGGTTAATGGTTGAGGAATTCGGGTAAATTTTTCCGGGGTACCCTCGGGCGGGTTTTTTTTTTCCATTTATCCTTCGTGTA
>Ga0082335_1001129_pt1 | contig 60428 bp, 60 predicted proteins | sample Subgrocontami58m_FD_72375 | JGI IMG/M metagenome (GOLD analysis project Ga0082335, IMG submission 72375) | Subsurface groundwater microbial communities from S. Glens Falls, New York, USA - GMW37 contaminated, 5.8 m (SPADES assembly) (version 2) ... | reverse complement strand
CGTCAGCGTGCAGTCGTCGAGTTCCATCACGCGCTCGCCGGAAATCATGATGCCGTAGTCGACCGACTTGGTCTTGTGCATGTAGGAGCGGTTGTAGTGGTTGCCGCCGCCGCGGTCCCACGTGCGGCCGTGCGGCTCCGGCGACTTGTAAGGCTGGTTCGGAGGCGAATCCGCGGTCTTCGCGAGCCAATGCACGACGCGCTGGTGTCCGCCGCCGACCGGGCATGGGAATTCGTCGTTCCACGTGCCGGCATCCTCCGTACCATCGAGCGGCGCCGGCGTCTCGCGCCACACCCAGAAATCGGTATGGCCGCGGCCCTTGACCTGCCCGCCGCCCACACCCGGCAACTGCGCTTCGTGAGTGCCGGGCGATGGGCCGTCCCAGACCACTTTCGATTTGCCGCGCGCGTCGTTGCCGGTGACCACTCTGCGGATCGGTGTCAGTGCCATGATTTTTGTTTCTCCTTGATTGTCAGCTATGCGTCGTGATCGACCTGCAGCGCTTCGAGGAAGCGCGAGACCAGGTTGTACGCGGCGATGGTGGCGGTAAGCTCGGTCAATTCGCGCTTATCGAAATGCGGCCTCAGCGGCTCGAACACGCTGTCGGGCACGTGGATATCTTTCGTCATCGAGTCGGTGTACGCGAGCACTGCCCGGTCGGCGACATCGAACGCGGCCGATTTCTGCCACTCCCGCAGCGCGTCGATCTGCTGCTGGCTCACGCCGGCTTTGAGCGCGTGCGGAATATGGCTCCGGTATTCGATGTCGGCGCCGTTGACGATCGCTATGCGCAGGATGGCAAGCTCGCGATACCGGCCGGAAAGATTGCATTGCTGGCGCACCGCGGTGAGCAGGTTGAGCCAGCCGCGCGCGACCGGAGGGCTGTTGAGCAGCATCCGGTAGAGGTTGTGCAGCCTGCCGCGTTCCTTGAGAATCTGCGCGGTCAGCGCGACGAATTCCGGGTCCTGATTCTCGTCGGGATATGCAATGCGTGCCATGCTCGGGCTCCGTTGTTGAGTTGGCGAGTATCTCCGAGTCTGGCAACCGCAGTCAAACGCAGATTTTCTGCGCAAACCCTGAACACTGGTCGGACTCCAAGCCCGGTGCGGAATGGAGACGGATGCCGTTTGCTTCGGTGAAATATGAACGAATGCTTTCCATACCTCGCGGCTAGACGTTCGCGTTCACGGGCACGCCGCTTGCGCAACGGTGAAGCACCTTATGTCACAGCTTGATCGAAGGACGGACCATGCATCTGCCCAAGCTCACCATTCGTGGCCCGACCGTGCGAACGGCTGGCTATCGTTCCCTTTAAGCGATCGCTCCCCGTCAGGAGCGGCGACTTGAGGAACCTCGCTTCAATAGCCAGATGCCGTCCAATGGGAAGCTTGGCCCGTCCATATACTAGAGTTAGGCATATAGCTCACTTCGACCTGTTTTGTTGATTCAAATATTCCTCCCGGGGAATTGCATTACTTCGCCAACCTCTGAATCGCCGCTCGCACCTGCTCTGCGAGGGCCAGCGGGTCAGCGTTCGGATTGGCGGCAACGTTGCGCAGCCATTTCTCGCCTTGGATGGTGGTAAATGAAGTTGATCCGGCAGGCAGCGCCTCTTGTAGGCGCTCGGTCAGCACACGTGATGCCCGCCATGCCAGCACGCCGGTGACCGGTGCGGCAAATATTTCGATGTCCCCTTGTTCGGTGATGTGCCGTGCAAACTCTTGCATGTGCGTGAGGCAGCGTTCGATGCGCGCCGCGACGCCGCTGCGTCCGAATGCGAGGAGCGTGGCGAGCAGGGGCACTGCGGTAGCGCCATGCGACCCTAGCAAGCCGACATTGGGCGTTGATAGGTAAGCACCTCCAAAACTGATCGCCTCATTCGCGCGGCTTACTTCGCGGAACAGAATTAATGCTGATTCCTTTGGCTGGAATAGCCACTTGTGGGCCGATATCGCCACTGAATCCGCGCGCTCGATGCCGGCGAGAACCTCGGAATGTCGCTCCGAGAGTCGTAGTGGTCCGGCCCAAGCCGCATCAACGTGGGTCCACGCCGCCTGGCCGATCGTATCCAGCGGGTCAACTGCGCCAACGCTGGTGGTACCAGCGGTCAGCACCAGGCAGGCGCGCCTGAGGTCACCCAGCGCGTTTGCTTGCAAGCGCCCGAGCACGTCGGTCGCGACTGGGCGATAGCGCATACCAAGCAACCTGGCGGCTTTTTCGACCGAGAGGTGTGCCGCGCGGGAGGCCACCACCTCCTCGGCCCCAACAGCATCGCGTGCCGCCCAGATGCCGGTCAGATTGGCCACAGTCGAGCCTGGCACTAGATGACCACCATTCATACCAAAAAGTGGCGCCAACCAGTTCACTACCAGCGCTTCGAGATCGCGTGCCACCGGTGCAGTCTCCGGGTGCAACAGGTTCTGATTCAGTGAGGCGTTCCACAGAGTGGTTGCCCAAGTGATCCACGGGGTCGGTGGATCCATGTGCGCCATCGCCAGCGCGCCATCGAGTCGCTGCGCGCCGCCCAGTACCAGTGGCGCCAGCTGCCGTAGGGTGGCGGCTTCTCCGATGCCCGTATCTGGCAGGCTCATGGGCAGCACAGCCTTGTCACCGACTTGACCACGCGCCAGCAGCAAGGCCAGCGCTTGGCCGAGCGCCTCGCTGTCGGCCACGAAAGCGGGATCAATCAATTGACGACTCCGTCGGATTGCAAGGATGTGGCTCGATGCGAGTGAGTTCCGCAAGTGGAACAACGATACCCGTGCCGGCCTGGAGGAAACCTTGAAGGATTTCCCGAAAGCGGCGAGGTTCTTCAAGTTCTGGAAAGTGGCCAACCCCTTCCAGTTCCGACATTACGGCATCCGGGACGTAATTGAGGATAGAACTTTTGTCTGTGTGATAGTGGGTTCGATCGCCCTTTCCCCACAATACAAACGTCGGTTGCTTGACCAGGCTGAAAATCGGTTCTTTCTCATTGAACCAGCGCTGGAAGAGCGAAGCTAGTATTGGCACGCATCCGGATTTCACTATCGAGCTCAGCGACTACTGGTTAACGACAACCTTGCCGACCATCCCGCTTCGAAGTGACCCGGGACGAGGCATCTGTAAATGCCGAGGTGCTCGATCGCACGCTCGGGTCAGGTTAATGACCAAGGAATGTCGGGCGGCGTTTCTCCAAAAAGGCCGCCACACCCTCCCCCGCATCATGAGTCGGCACGATACGCGCAAAAGCAGCCTCCTCGATCGCCAGGCCGTCGTCGATCGACGCATCCATGCCACGATGGATTGCCGCCAGCGCGGCAGCCAGTGTGAGCGGCGGCTTCGTCGCAAGTTCCGTCGCCAGCGCAACCGCCTCACCGAGCAGGTCAGAGGCAGGCACAACGCGGTTGATCAAACCAAGGCGGGCCGCCTCGGTTGCGTCAAATGTCCGCCCAGTCAGGATCATCTCGATAGCGGCTTTGCGGCCGATGTTTCGGGGAAGTCGCTGGGTGCCGCCAAACGTCGGGATAATCCCGATGTTGACCTCGGCCTTCGAGAAGGAAGCTGTTTGCGCCGCGACCGCGATGTGAGTGGCTTCGACCAGTTCGCACCCGCCACCGAACGCCAACCCGTTTACCGCAGCGATGATCGGCTTGGGGAAGGATTCGACGCGCCGCGTCATCTGGTGACCCGGCCGCATGAAGTGCGCAACGGCCTCAACCGGGCCGGCCCGCATGTGGCGCTGGAATGCAGCGATATCGGCTCCCGCACTGAAGGCGCGGCCCGTCCCCGTGATGACTATCGCCCGGATGGCACGGTCGAGTTCGATGCCATCCAGAGCGTTCACAATGGCGGAAATCAATTCATTGCTGAGAGCGTTCAGTTTGTCGGGTCGATTCAGTGTAAGGATCGACACCGAGCCCCGATCCTCCCGCAACAGCACGGGCGGGGTTTGTTGTTCATCTCTATTCATCGGTCCTCACTATGCCGTGTGAAGAAACTGGGAATTACGGTGACATGAACACGCATAGAGAAATTTCGGCCATTGAATTGAAACTATGCGTATCATGTCTCTGCAATCCTTACCGCATCATCAGTGCGGCCATGATCGCCATTGCCACCGCCATGACCACCAGCGTCCAGGGTTTCCGAAGCATGTGCCTCGGCATACTCATCATGTGACGAAGCATGCCGAACCGTATGCCTTCCGGTACCAGGTCCATGCCGCACTTCGGGCACACGCCGGGGATGGTTTGATTAACCTCCGCGTGCATGGGGCAATGGAAATTTGGTGGCGCAGAAGCTGAGTTCATATTCGGTGACATAGCGCGCTCCTCACGACCGTTGCGGGATATTGCGATCTTTCACGATCGGCTTGCCGCGATCACGAGAAATGCCAATTCAGATTTTGCTCTGTGAACCTCGTCCAAATCACGGCCAACGTCAAAAAGCCGGTCAGGAATGCGACGAAGCGCAACGGCACGTAATTGAAGCCGATATAGATGATGGCATGCGCATAGCGGGTTATGACGAAAACCCACGCCAATGAAACCTGGACGGCGTCGAATCTGCCTGTCGTCAGCATGAGCAGGCATACGAGATAGAAGAGAACCGGAAGCTCCAGGAGGTTCATATACGTGCGGATAGGGCGTTCGACCCATTCGGCCGGCTTGTCGTCGGTGAAAGTCCTGAAGTAACGCTGGGATGTCGCTCCGCGGATGACTGCAACATTGCGGTACACGGCCGCCATGAGCAACGCGATGGCGGTGAGGACAACGAGCGCAACCATGGGTTGGATCAGAGCCGCAGCCGCGCCCTGAACAAGGTGGGCGGACGCAGGCGTCGTGCGTACAACTGCCACCAGCACTGCGACGAAAGCCGCGAGGATCACCCCGATCAGCAGGTACGTTGCACCGATAGACTTGGTACGCATCCGGATTCCCCCTATTGAGGCTCAGCGACTCAGCGAGTGGTTGCAAAGAGCAAGTAATCATACCATATCGCTTGCATTGTGCAACTGATATCGCGTACCCTCTCCGCGTGACCAAAAAGATCCGTTTTCGACGCTCCTACTGTCCGATCAGCTACGTACTCGACATTTTCGGGGACAAATGGTCGCTGCTGGTCATCCGGGATCTCGCCTTATCGCACAAACGATACTTTCGGGACTTTTTGGCGTCGCCGGAGAGAATCGCCTCGAACATTCTCGCCGACCGCCTGAAAACCCTTGTGGCAGCCGAAATCGTTTCGAGACGACCCGACCCGGCGAATGCGCGCAAGGTCATCTATGCACTTACCGAAAAGGGGGAAGACCTGATACCCGCCCTGCTGGAATTGGGATATTGGGGGGCCAAACATGACGCTGAAACCGCCGCGCCCAAGCATTACATACGGCGGATCGAAAAAGACCGGGAAGGTTTGATTGCAGAAATCAAGTCATCATTGAAGGGAGAAAGAACGCGCGGGACCTGATATCGGCGAAACTTCTTGGTAGTCCTTGTGGAACCTCTAACGAATAGCGTTCAATCATAAGCAAAACTGCTGAATAACATGGTCGTCCCCGGTTTTCGTTTTGTCAAACCTGCCAATGAAACAGTACGTTACACCACTGTATGTTTATACTGTATGCATGATGAACGGCTATTTTCCTCCGCGTCCTTAGCATCCTCCGCGGTGAAAGCTTTGTCTCTGCGCTTTTCCTTCGCGTCTTAGCGGCCTAGACCTAACCGCGGAACGCGGCAAGATCGACCCTGCCGGTGAACGCAGTTTTGGCAAACCGCAAAAACCCGTCCGCGCGCTGTTCGTTCCAGCCGCCGTAGGCGACGTTGCCGCGGAACTTGCGTTCGATGTCCTCGCGCGACAGCGGCTCGTGCACGCCGCCGCGGATGTGCGGCTGGCGCTCCTCGAACACCCGGCCGTCCTTGAGCGTCATCCGGATGTGGCCGGTGTAGGCCTTGGGATACGGATTACCGGGATCGACCACATAGCGCACTTTGGCTGCGAGCCCGAGGATGCGCGGATCGCGCACTGTTTTCTCGCTGAACGCTTCGAGACCGGCGCCGCCCGTGACGAACGCGACGGCGACGTTGAACGGCGCACTGAACTTGGCGGCGTAATCGTTGGCTGGACGATGTTTGGAGGCCAGCGGTTCCCATAACCGGTGCACGTAGCCTTCCGCCGTCTCGCACAACACCTCCGCGACGTCGGCGGCGGCAAAGCCCTTGCGCGCGAGCCGCAGCGCACAGTCGATATACGGCTGGTTCATGGTGCCGGTCGCATACGGTTTGAAGGTGAGGTTGAGCATCTGCCACTCGCGTCCGAAATCGCGCGTGACGGCGTCATAGTCACCGCTCGCGCTGCGCGCGAAGCCGTTGAACAGCCCGTGCGTGCCTTCGAACACCGTGCGCGGCCCCAGAAAACCCTCTTGCCCGATGCGCGCCGCGTGTAGCCCGATGCGCGCCGCCCAGCCGGCGTGCAGCCGTTTGGTCCACGCACCTTCGGCGAGATATTCGATGATGCCGCCCGCCATGCTGCCGGCGATGCCGAGCGCATCGACCGTCTGCTTGCGGTTAAGACCCAGTGTCGCCGACACCGCGAGCGTGGAGGCCATCGCACCCAGCACGCTGGTCGGATGAAAACCCGCCTTGTGGATCGCCTTCGGAATCACCAGGCTCAGCCGGCACAGCGCTTCGACGCCCGCCACCGTGCCGGTCAGCGCCGCACGCCCGTTGCGGCCGAAGCGCTCGCAGGCGGCGAGCACCGCCGGCACGATCACGGCGCTGCTATGCACCGGGCCGCCTTCGAATGTATCGTCGAAATCCTCGCCGTGCGCAGCGGTGCCGTTGATCATTGCCGCGTCTTCCGCACTGAACCCGCCGCCGTGCCCGAGCGCGCTGCAATTGCCGCCGTGGTCGACCGCGGCGATCAGCGCCCGGATGTAATCGGTATTGCGCGCGGCGACGCAAAGCCCGGCAACATCGATCAGCAGTTCTTCGGCGCGCGCGCGCACCGGCGCCGGTATCTTGTCGCCGCTGAGCGCGGCGATGCCGCCGGCAAGCTGTTCAGCAACCGATTTGACGCTGATGGGTGCATTCATGAACGCGGCCATTCAACGCACGACCTTGATGCCGCCTTCCTTCAGGATGCCGCGCGTGGTCTCCGAGTATTCATCGATGAACTTGTTGAGCTCGGCGCTGCGCTGGAAGCCATCCGCGAACAGGTTGTCCTCGAGATATTTCTTCCACGTGGCCGTCTGCACCAGCTTGGCGAACACGCCTTCCCAATAGGCGATGACCTCGCGCGGAATTCCCGGCGGCGCGATGATGCCCCGCACCTGCGGCACATGCACGTCGAACCCCGCCTCCTTCAGCGTGGGCACGTTCGGAAACGGCGGCAGCCGCTGCTCCGAGATCTGCGCTACCACGCGCAGATTGCCGGCGCGAATGTGCTCGCCCGCTTCCTGAGGCTCGATCACCATCATGTTGACATGGCCGCCGAGCAGGGCCGCGATGCGCTCGCCCCCGCCCGGGAACGAGATGAACGCCCAGTTTGCTCCGGTGTTCTTCATCAACAATTGGCGCACGATCCAGTCCCGGCTGCCGATCGAGCCGCCCGACTGCTTGAGCTGCCCGGGGCTCTGCTTGGCCGCGTCGATGAAGTCCTTGAGCGTCTTGTACGGCGCGTCGTTCTTCACCGCGACCATCGCCGGCTCGAGCACCAGCCGCACGATAGGCGTGAGATCCTTCATCGTGAACCTGGCCTCCGCCCGCATCAGCGGATTGGTAAACCAGATGCCGGTGAACGCGGCGACGACATGGGTCTCGCCTTTCTTCTCCGCGAGATAGGCCATCGCGGTCAGGCCGCCGCCCCCGGTCTTATTGTTGACCTGCATTCGTACCGGCAGCAGATTCTCCTTCTCCATCGCGGCCGCGATGAAGCGCGCCTGCACGTCGGCGCCGCCGCCGGGGCCGGTATGCACCACGAACTCGATCGGCCTGGACGGTTGAAACCCCTGCGCGAATACCGCGCTTGCGCCCGCGGCGGCGCATCCGGCCATGAGCATAAGCGCTATGCGAGTTCTCATCTTTCCCTCCTCGTTTGGTTGTAACAGCAGCTCAAGCCTGCTCATCGATCATCCTGATGCGCCAGGCATTGGCTTTCCTGAACAGCGGTGCGATCAGTATCAGCACCGCCAAGGATAACATCACCGCCGAGATCGGTCTGGACACCAGTATCGACAGGTCGCCCTGCGACATCATCAACGACTGCCTGAGCGCGCGCTCCATGCCGTCGCCGAGCACCAGGCCCAGGATCAGCGGCGCCGCCGGATAGTCGAGCTTGCGCATCAGGTAGCCGAGCAGACCGAACGCCGCCAGCATCCAGACATCAAACAGGCTGCCCGACACGCTGTAGACGCCGACGATCGAGATGCCGAAAATGATCGGATACAGCACGTAGACCGGCAGCTTCAGGATCTGCGCGAACAGCGGGATCAGCGGCAGGTTCAGGATCAGCAGCATCACGTTACCGACGTACATGCTCGCGACCAGCCCCCAAAACAGCGTGGGATTGTCCTGGATCATCAGGGGTCCGGGCTTGAGTCCCCAGAGCACGAAAGCTGCCAGCAGGATGGCGGTGGTGCCCGAACCCGGTATGCCGAGCGTCAGGAGCGGCACCAACGCGCCGCCGGTTTCGGAGTTATTGGCGCCTTCCGGAGCGGCGACGCCTTCCGGCACGCCGGTGCCGAATTTCTCAGGATGCTTCGACACCGCTTTTTCAACGCCGTACGAAATGAATGAAGCGATGGTGGAGCCCGCGCCGGGCAGCACGCCGATCAGAAAGCCAATCACCGAGCCGTTCACGAACGCAAAACGGCACGCCTTCAGTTCCTCCACGTTGGGCAGCAGGTTACGCAGTCCCTTGGGCACCGGCAGCATTTGCCCTTCCTCGCGCGATTCCATGTTGCCGAGCACCTCGCCGAGCGCGAACACGCCGATTGCGACCACCACGAAGTCGACGCCGTCGAGCATTTCCATGTGCCCGAAAGTGAAACGCGAGGTCGAACTGAACAGATCGATGCCCATGCCGGCGATCCACAACCCGACCAGCATCGCGAGCAATGCCTTGACGAGCGACTTTCCGGCGAGCAGCACCACCATCGCCAGCCCCAGGCACATCAGCGCAAAGTATTCCGGGGAACTGAACGAGAGCGCGAATTTGGCGAGCGGCGGCGCGATCAGCATCAGCCCCAGCACGCCGACCGTGCCGGCGATGAACGATGCGATCGCGGCGATGCCGAGTGCGGCGCCGGCGCGCCCCTTGCGCGCCATCTGGTAGCCATCGAAACAAGTGACGACCGATGCCGACTCGCCCGGCACGTTGAGCAGAATCGAGGTGGTCGAACCGCCGTACTTCGCGCCGTAATAAATGCCCGCGAGCATGATGATCGCACTCGTCGGACTCATCTGAAAGGTCAGCGGCAGCAGCATCGCGATCGTCGCCGGCGGTCCGAGCCCCGGCAGGATGCCGACCACCGTGCCGAGCAGTACGCCGACGAAACACCAGAACAGATTGAGCGGCTGGAGCGCGACCGCGAAGCCTTGCAGCAGTCCGGAAATGATATCCACGCGCGAAGCCTGTTAGAAACCCAGCATCCCGGCCGGCAGCGAAACGCCGAGCGCGAGCGGAAACACCAGATAAAATCCAGCCGTGCATGCGGCCGCCACTATCGCTGCGCGCAGCGGCGGACGTCGATACATCACCGCGACGATGAAGAACGTCAGAACCGCAAAATTGATCACGAAACCCGAGACCTTGAGCGTCGCGACCGCCACCACCAGCGCCATCCACATCGCAAACACGCGGCCGGTTTCGCGCCAGTTGACCGCGCTGTCAGTCCGCGACGGATTGCGCAGCACGCTAGCAATCACCAGCGCTGCCGACAGCGCCACCATCGCGATGCCGTACCCCAACGGGAAAAAACCGGCGCCGGGCCCGTCGGGACCCATGAATTCCCACTGCCGCGCTTCCATGATGATGAAGACGCCGAGCGCCGCAAGCGCGAGCCCGGACCACAGGTCCGCTGCCTTGAACGATTTGTCCTCCATGTCCTGATACTCAGCCGACATCGAAGCCGGCTGCGCTCAACACCGCACGCGCATCGAAACCGGTCAGACGGCGGATCAATTCCTGCGCGCGCCCGGGTTGCGCCGAATGCGCCGCGAGCCCGGCCGAATATACCGCAATATTCTGCAGTTCCGTCGGCAGCGGTCCCACCAGCTTGACTCCTGGATTGGCGAGGATCTCGGTGACTTGCGTGATCCCCATCTCCCGCATGCCGGTGCTTTGCGCCAGGTACGCCATCGCTGGATAGCCGCTCGGAAAATACTGCAACCGTGCCTCGACCTCGCCGGCGATTCCGAGCCGGCCGAGCACGCCGAGCACCACTTTACCGGCGGTGGCAACCGCCGGATCCGGGCACACGATCTTGGTTGCAGCGAGGATGCTGTCGCGCAATGCCTGCGCATTACTGACGTCCGGCAGCGGCGTGCCGGCGCGCACCGCGACGCCGGTGCCGACCTTGCCGAGGTCGACGCGCGAACCGGGAACCACCCACCCCTGCTCGATCAATTCGTCGATCAGGGCCGCAGTAAGGATGATCACGTCGGCGGGTTCGCCGGCGACGACACGCGATTTCATCGCGCCGACCGCGCCAAAAGCGGCATTGATCGAGTCACCGCTATCCCGCTTGAATTTCTCCGCGATCTGCGTCACCACCGATTGTGCAGCGCCGGCGCTGAAAATGTTCAAGGTTGCCAAGCATTCTCCTTCTGGAACGATATCCGGGGCGTTATTATCCCATGCCGCCCGATTGACAGCGCTGGATTTCAGGTCACAATCTCACGGATTCGATATGAAACTGGTACATACCGCACGACACCCGACCGAAGCGCACCTGATCAAGGGCATGCTCGAAGCTGAGGGAATACGCGCCGAAGTCAAGGGCGACCAACTCTACGGCGCGTTTGGCGAACTGCCGGTATTGCCGACGGTGTGGATACTCGACGATGCGCTTGCGTCTTATGCCGACCGGGTGGTGATCGATTTCCTGCGTGGCACGGCCGCCAATCGCTACAGCCACGAGCGCTGGACGTGTGCGAATTGCGGAGAAACCCTCGAAGGCCAGTTCACCGAGTGCTGGAAGTGCGGCGCGAGCCGGCCATCCCGACCCGCGTGAATCGTGAGTGGTGAGTGGTTACGCTGCGCTGAATTTATGTTGCCGCGGTGCTCATTCCGCGCGGATACCGGCGACGTCGATTATTTTCTTCATCTTCGCTGTCTCGCTCTTGACAAATGCAGCCAGCTCTTCCGGCGTCCCTGGGGCAGGCTCCGCGCCCTGCGCGAGCAGCACGTCCCGCATCCCCGGTGTCTGCAGAACCTCGACAATATCGCGATTGAGCTTGCCGATGAACGCCGCCGGCGTACCCGCGGGAGCGAACATTCCGACCCAGAAGTCCGATTCGAAGCCGGGCAGTCCCGCTTCGGCCGCGGTCGGGATGTCCGGCGCGCCGGCAAAACGCTGCTTGCTGGTAATTGCATAAACTTTGACTTTACCGGCGCGCACGTGCGGCAGCGCGATGGGCATTAAACCAAAACCTGCTTTCGCTTCGCCGCTCAGAATTGCGATCATCGCTGCGCCACCACCTTTGTAATGAACGGAAACCAGGTTGATGCCGGCCGCGTACTTCAAGAGCTCGGCAGACATGTGGATGGCCGTCCCCACGCCGGCAGAGGCAAAATCGAGCGCGCGCGGTTGCTGCTTCGCATAGGCGATGAACTCGCGCAAGTCGGCGGCCGGAACCGATGGATGCGCAATCAGCACCTGCGGCGACGTAGCAACCAGCGTGATCGGCGCGAAGTCCTTGACCGGATCGTAAGGGAGGCTCTTGTACAGGCTCGGGGCAACCGCATGGTAGGTGCGGTCTCCCAACAGCAGCGTGTACCCGTCAGGAGACGATTTGGCGGCGGCAATCGAGCCGATCAGCAGCGTGGCGCGGTTCTCCACCACGACCGACTGTGCCCAGCGCTCGCTCAACCGCTGTCCGAGGTGGCGCGCCACGATGTCAGGCATGGCGCTAACGCTGCCGGTAATGACGCGAACGTGTTTCGTCGGGTAGTTCTGCGCCGATGCCGGCACAACCGCGGCAGAAATACCGATAGCGATCAAAGTAGTGAACGAAACGTTCTGCAAAGCATGCATGTTGCCTCCCTGGTCTGCCCAAGAACGAAATCATATTGACAGTCCGGATTGATTCACGCAATTATCCAGCTTTCATGAGATGCTGAATTTCGGTTAACGACATGGAACTTCGCGACATCGAATATTTCGCCGTCGTTGCGGAACACGGAAACGTGGGACGCGCCTCGGAAGCGCTGGGGCTGAGTCCGCCGGCACTCAGCAAAAGCCTGCGCCGGCTGGAGAAGTCGCTGCAGGTGAAGCTGGTCAAACGCACGCCCAAGGGCGTCGAATTGACCTCAGTCGGGACGGCCTTGCTGGCGCAGGTCAGCCGGCTGCGTTTGGCGCTGGACGATGTCGCGCGCGAGGCCGCGGACCTGAGCCAGGGACGCGCCGGGCACTTGCGCATCGGCGCCGGCCCGAGCATCGTCGAACATCTGTTGCCTGCGGCCTACACTGCCCTGCTGAAAGACGCGCCGAATTTGACACTGGAAATCAGCGTCACGGATAACGATGTGATGGCGCCGGCGCTGCGCAATGGAGAACTGGACCTGATCTTCAATGTCATTCCCCCGTCTCCTTACGAAGGCCTGGTCCAGAAGCACTTGTTCGACGACGAGTGGGTTGTCTGTGCGTCTACCCATCACCCGCTCGCCAAACGCAAGCGCGTCACGCTCACGGATCTCGCGCAAGAGCGTTGGGTGTTGCCATTACCGAATAATCTGTCCCGGGAATTCCTTATGCAGCAATGGTTGTCCCGGGCATTTCAGGACCGCGGCTTGCCTCCGCCGCGGGTCGCGGTCGCGACCCGCTCGGTACGGCTCAGGCTGCAAACCTCGGCCTTCTCCAACCTGCTCAGCTTCACCTCGAGGCGCATCCTCAGGCAAGCCGGACCACGCTTTCGCCTGGCGGAGGTTCCCGTGAAGGAATTGCGCTGGCGCCGCCCCGTCGGCGTGATCTATCGAGAAGGCGGCTACCTCTCCCCTGCCGCCCGCCGGCTGATCGAGATACTAAAATCGACGGCTCAGGAAATTTCCAAAGACGCGTAGGATGGGTTGAGGCCAGCGGCCGATACCCATCACGGCTGACCCGATGGGTATCGCTGCGCTCAACCCATCCTACGGGGGAGCCAGGCGCGACGGGTTCTAAAATATATCGCCGCGCTCGTACTGCACCGGCCAGGGAATTTTCGTTTTCAGCACCTTCGCCGCGTGCAGCGGCCAGTACGGATCGTTAAGCATCGCGCGCGCCATGATGATCAGATCGGCCTGTCCGCTCGCCAGAATCTGCTCCGCGAGGTCGGGCGCATTGATCAGGCCGACGGCGCCGGTCGCGATGCCGGTGCGGCGGCGGATTTCCGCCGCGAACTGCACCTGATAGCCGGGAAAGAGCGGGATCTTCTGCCGCGGATCGTTGCCGCCGCTGGAACAGTCGATGAGATCGACCTTGCCGCCCGCCTTCAGCAGTTGCGCGAGCCTGACCGTGTCTTCGACGTCGCAGCCGCCCTCCATCCAGTCGACGCACGACAGGCGCACGAAGAGCGGTTTGTCGTCCGGCCATTCCGAGCGCACCGCATCGATTGCTTCGAGCAGGAAGCGCGTGCGGTTCTCGAAACTACCGCCGTAGCGATCGGTGCGGTGATTGGAAAGCGGCGACCGGAATTCATGGATCAGGTAGCCGTGCGCGGCGTGCAATTCCACGATATCAAATCCGGCTTCACGTGCGCGCCGCGTGTTCTCGGCGAACAGCGTCAACGTCGCCGCGATGGTGTTCAGGTCCATCTCCGCAGGGACCGGATAGCCTGCGCCGAATGCAATCGGCGACGGCGCGATAGGCTGCCACCCGCCTTCCGCGGGCGCGAGCGGCTTGCCGCCTTGCCACGGCTGCGCGGTCGAGGCCTTGCGGCCCGCATGCCCGATCTGGATCGCCATCGCGGCACCTTGCGACTTCCCGAACCGCACGATGCGTGCAAGCGCATCGCGCTGCGCGTCGTTCCACAAGCCCAGGCAATTGGGCGTGATACGGCCGCGTGGCTCGACGTGCACGACTTCGGTGCTGACTATGCCGGCGCCGCCCACCGCGCGCGCGCCCAGGTGCTGCAGGTGCCAGTCGTTGGCGACGCCATCGTTGGCCGAGTACTGGCACATCGGCGACACCATGATGCGATTACGTGCGGTAACCGAGCGGAAATTGATCGGACGGAAGATATGCGGATCGGGCATTGATAATTCTCCTTGTTTAACCAGCGGCGAGGTTTCTCATCACAGTATACAGATTCGCCTTGGCCTCGAATCCTATGCCGGGAACGTCGGGCATGCGCACGTAGCCGTTCTCGACCGGCGTGCCATCGGCGAACCCGCCGAACGGCTGGAACACGTCGGGATACGATTCGTTGCCGCCGAGACCGAACCCGGCGGCGATATTGAGCGACATCTGGTGACCGCCGTGCGGAATGCAACGGCGCGGCGACCATGCATGCTGCTTGAGCATCTCCAGCGTGCGCAGATATTCAACGAGGCCGTATGACAGCGCGCAGTCGAACTGCAGCCAGTCGCGCTCCGCCCGCATGCCGCCGTAACGGATCAGATTGCGCGCGTCCTGCATCGAGAACAGATTCTCGCCGGTCGCCAGCGGTCCGCCATAATGGTTGGCAAGCTCTGCCTGCAACTGAAAGTCGAGCGGATCGCCCGCCTCTTCGTACCAGAACAGCCCGTATGGCTGCAGCGCTTTTGCATACTCGATTGCGGTCTTGAGATCGAAGCGGCCATTGGCATCGACCGCGACATTTTTCCCCGCGCCGACTACTTTGATCACCGCGTCGATGCGCTGCAGATCATCGGCCAGCGATTCGCCGCCGATTTTCATCTTGACCACCGTATAGCCGCGATCGAGATAGTTCTTCATCTCGTCCTGCAGTGCCTGCAGGTTCTTGCCCGGATAATAGTAGCCGCCCGCGGCATACACAAACACTTTGTCGTCGGCCACGCCGCCGCGGTAGCGCTCACCGAGCAGCCGGTAGAGCGGCTTGTTTTCGATTTTGGCCACCGCATCCCACACCGCCATGTCGATCGCGCCGACCGCGACCGAGCGCTCGCCATGACCGCCGGGCTTCTCGTTCGCCATCATGCACGCCCAGATCCGGTGTGGATCCAGATTGTCTCCTGCGTCGTTTGCCAGCGATTGCGGATCCGCGCTCATGAGGCGCGGAATGAAGCGCTCGCGCATCAGCCCGCTTTGGGCGTAGCGGCCGTTGGAATTGAAGCCATAGCCGACCACTCGCTTGCCGTCGCGCTTCACATCGGTGACGACGGCCACGACGCTCGCCGTCATCTTGCTGAAATCGATATAGGCGTTACGGATAGCCGAGCCGAGCGGTACGGCCGCCTCGTGGATCGCGGTAATTTTCATCGATCACTCAGCGCGGATGCCGGTCTCTTTGATCAATTTGCTCCACTTGGCGATTTCCGCTTGCAAGAACTTCCCGAGGTCCCCGGGCGTCCCGCCGCCCGGGATCAGCCCATGCCCCGAGAGCCGCTGTCGCGACTCGGGTGCGTTGAGGATTTTATTGATCTCGCCGTTGAGTTTGCCGATGACCGGTTGCGGCGTGCCTGCCGGAACAAACAATCCAAACCAGCCGACGACTTCGAATCCCGGCAACCCCGATTCGGCGACGGTCGGCATGTCGGGAAGCTCCGGCACGCGCTTGCTGCTCGACACCGCCAGCGCCCGCAACTTGCCGGCCTTGACCTGCTGCAGCGCGGCGGGAATCGTCGCAAAAAAAATCTGCACGTGGCCTGCGATCAGGTCTATTACGGCGGGGCCTCCGCCTTTGTAGGGAACGTTCACGATATCCACTCCCGACATGCGCTTGAGCAGTTCGCTGGCAAGATGCGCGGTCGTGCCGCTGCCGGAATTGGCGTAGTTCATCGCGCCCGGCTTGGCCTTTGCCAATGCGATGAGATCCTTGACCGACTGGGCCGACACGCTTGGATTGACCACCAGCAGCAATGGCGCGGACGCCGCCAGCACGACCGGCGCGAAATCTTTCACCGTATCGAACGGCAGCCGCGCATACAGACTGGGGTTGATCGGAAACGATGTGATCGGCATCACCAGCGTATAGCCGTCTGGTTGCGCCTTGGCCGCGATTTCGACACCAAGATTGCCGGCGGCCCCCGGCCGGTTGTCGATAATGACCGACTGTCCCCACGCTTCGCCCAGCTTCTGTCCGATCAGCCGCGCCGTGTAATCGGTGCCGCCGCCCGCCGCCACCGGCACCACGATGCGGATGGGTTTGTGGGGATAGTCGCTTTGCGCGCATGCGATACCCGCAGCGAAACCGACGCACCATGCCGCAACCGCTATTCGGGCAAACTCCCTTGATGAATACATTGCTCCCCCTTCAGGCAAAGCGCGCGTAACCCAGATCGAATTGCGATCCGTCCCGGAACACGCGCGTCTTCACGTCGCGTGACGGCAATACCACCGTCGCGCTGCCATTCGGCGTCGTCACCTCGCCGCGCTGATTTTCCGCCCAGATGTCGAGATCGACCAGCGCGTAGCCGTCCTTGACATATTTTTTCGCGACCTTGCCTTTGCACCAGGTGGTGTCGCCCATGGTGTTGAAGAGACGCAGCTCGGTGCGCACGCGTTTGAGCACCCCCGCATCCCCCATCCAGTTGGTCACGAGGCTCGCGAGCCATGCCGAGCGCTGCGGACCGTAATCGTAGGTGCCCGGCACTCCGACTTCCTTGGCGATCGACTCGCGATGATGGCCGATGCCGGTGTACTCGACGCCGCCGCCCGCCTCGGGATTGCGAAAGAAGTGTCCGGGGTGCTTGACCGCCCCCTTGAGCAGCACGCCATGCGTGTGCCCACGTCCGCAGCCCACCAGAAAACCCATGGTGTCCATCATCGACAGCGGTCCGCGTACAATCGATGGCAACTCGTCCCCTTCCGTGACGTCCTCCCAGTAGCGAATATTGCGGCCGCAGATATTGTTGTCCTCGTTCAGAACCGCCGCATCGATGGCATCATGTTCCTCGTTCGTGTATTCGTGTTTCCTGATGTCCTTGTACTTGCCCTTGTCGCGCGCGGCTTTGCGCTCGTGGCGGGTACACCACCCGAGCACGCGTGCCACCAGATCATCGTGTTGATTGGCGAATTCGGCCTCGACATACTGAATCACCAGCCGGCCTGAAAACGCGCTGGTTTTTTCCTCGACTCCGACCACGCGCTCGATCGCGGTAATGCGGTCGCCGGGCCGGATATGGCGAAACATTTCCCAATCGTTGCCTGCATAAAAGCCATGCACACCGGGCAACCCCCAACGAGTGCGGCCCAGCCAGCCGAACGCCATCGGAAACATCGGATGCGCGAGGTTCCCGCCGTAGCGGCTGGTGCGTCCGTACTCGGCGTCGCGGTAGAGCGGATTCAGATCGCCGATGCCATTGCAGAAATTGCGGATCGTGTCGGGTGTCGCATCCTGCAGGTACGGACCTTCAGGACGCAGTTGCATCCCGATCATTTTCCGCGCGGCGGCTACCGCTTCGTCGGTGATCTTGCCTTCGACCGGCGCAGCGTCGAGGTCCTGGTTTTCGGCTTGCTTGTTCATTGCGTGCTCCTTGTGTTTCCGAAATTCTAAACTGAAATTGACAGCTTAACAAACATAATGCATTGTATATCATCTATGCTACTCACTGAATATGAAGGTAAATGCCTGTTGCGAGACGCGGGCGTAAGCGTCAGCGACGGATTCCTGGCGCGCTCGGCTGACGCCGTTACCCGACGCAAACTTGCGTATCCGGTCGCGGTAAAAGCGCAGGTTACCGCAGGCGGGCGCGGTAAAGCCGGCGGCGTAATCCGTGCGGCGACGCCGGCGGGAGCACGCAGCGCGGCTCGCCGCATCCTCGCCATGCGTATCGGTGACGAACAACCCGCCGCGGTGCTCATCGAGCCGTGGCTCACTATTAAGCGCGAACTCTACCTCTCCGTGACGGTCGATCCGGCGGCTCAGGGCTATGTCGTGCTCTATGCGCCGCGCGGCGGCATCGACATCGAGCGCGGCAAGCCTCCCGTGCGTTACGACGTCGGACCGGCGCGCAATTTCCGCGCCTACCGGCTGCGCGAAATCGTGCGTGACGTCGAACCCGATGCGTCGCTGCGTGAAAAAGTCATCGCGCTCGCGCGCCGGCTGATCGAGCTCGCCAGCACGCGTGACTGTGTCACCGTCGAAATCAATCCGCTCGCGCAAATCGAGGACGGCTCCCTGATCGCGGCCGACGCGAAAATCGTGCGCGATGAATACGCCGCATTCCGCGCGCCGGATATCGCGGCCTCGATCGCCAGTGCCATCAAAGCGCAATCGCGACCGATCGCGCGCGCGCTCGCCGGAGATCTCATGCTGGTATGGCTAGCCGGCGAGGTGGGGCTCATTTCGGGCGGCGCGGGCATGACGATGGCGAGTATGGACCTGATCGGCGACGCGGGCGGCAAGCCGGCGTGTTTTCTCGACTGCAGCAACAATCCAACACCCGACGGTTACCGCCTTGCGTTCGAACTCCTCGACCAGGCACCCACGGTCAAGGTCATACTGGTTTCAATCTTTGGCGGCCTCACGCAAATGGATCGCGTCGCGCGCGTCATGAAAGACATCATGCGAGAGCGCCGCTCGCACAAACCCGTGGTGTTCCGGCTCAACGGCACCAACGCCAAACTGGTCGAGGACATTTTCGCCGGCACCGGGCTGCATAACCACGCCACATTGGAAAGCGCGGTCGCCGAGGCGGTCGCCATCACGCGCAAAAGAGGTCGCAGATGAGCGTACTCATCGATCAGCGGACGCGCTTCGTGATTCAGGGAATCACCGGCAACGTCGGCCGCTTCTCGGCACGCGACATGCAGGAATACGGCACCACCGTGGTGGGCGGGGTGAGCGTCAATCCGCGCGAGCGCGAAGTGGCAGGAATTCCGGTCTTCCCGAATGCGCGCGACGCCTGCGCTGCCACCGGCGCCGATGCCTCGGTGGTCTACGTTCCCGCCTCGACCGCGCTCGACCACGTCGTCGAAGCCTTCGAAGCAGGAATCAAACTGGTGGTCTATCCGGGTGATGGCTTGCCGGTGCGCGATGCGATCGAGATGCGCGCGGCGGCCAACGCCAACGGTGCAACCCTGATCGGGCCCAATACGCCCGGCCTCATCTCTCCCGGCAAAGCGAAAGCCGGATTCATGCCGTCGTTCTGCTATACGCCGGGACCGCTCGGCGTTATTTCACGCAGCGGCTCGCTGTCGTACGAAGCCTGCTTCCGTCTTACCAGCGCCGGGCTGGGCCAGACCACGGTACTCGGTATCGGCGGCGATCCGATCAAAGGCGTAGCGCCAGCGGAAGCGTTGGCGCTGCTCCACGCTGACCCGGAAACGCGCGCGATCGTCTATCTGGGCGAAATCGGCGGCAATGACGAATATGCCGTTGCCTCCTACGCATCCACGCCCGGCGCCAAACCGGTCGCCGCGCTGATCGTGGGACGCCAGGCGCCCAAGGGCAAGAAGATGGGGCACGCGGCGGCGCTCATCGGCTCGCATGCGGATACTCACCCCGCCAAGATGAAAGCGCTCTCGCATGCCGGCGTCCACGCGACCGGGACCATTACCGAACTGGTTGCGGCAGTCAGGGCGGCACTCCAGGCGCGCCCATGAGCTTCAAGACCAAGGAAGATTACGTCGCGGAACACCTGCGCGAAGGCATACTTGCGGGCCGCTTTCCACGCGGCGCGCGGCTCAAGCAGGCGGAAATCGCGCGCGAACTCGATATCAGCATCACGCCGGTGCGCGAAGCGTTTCGCATCCTCGAAGCCGAAGGCTACATCCACAACATCACTCACCGCGGCGTCGTGGTGTCGCCCTTCGATGCATCAGCCACGCGCGAGATCATCGAACTGCGCGTGGTGCTGGAGAGCCGCCTGGTGCTGGCAGCGATGCGCCGCATGTCGCGCGAGGATCACACTAAACTCGCGGAGCGGGAGCGCGACTTCGAGCAGGCGATCGCCAAGGGCGAGCGTCCCACTGTGCGCGCGATGAACTACCGCTTCCACAGCCACTTCTACTCGCTCGCGCAGCAGCCGCAGACGCTGCATTTCATGCAGGTCTTATGGGCCAAATACCCGTTCGATCTGATCAACCTGATCGGCGGGCGCGTCGGCCGCGCCGCGCAGGAGCACGGCGCCATCCTGAAGGCGGTCGCCGCCGGCGACGAATCCGCAGCGCTCACGGCAGTGCGCGAACACATCGAGACGGGGTGGCAGGAGCTGCAGCAGGAAATCGGGAAGACCGGTTCCGAAACGCCTATTTCACCATCAAAAAAGTAGGGTGCGCTTGCGCACCGATTTCCAGATGGTGCGCAAGCGCACCCTACACCTACTTCTGCAGCGTGGCTTCTTCGACCAGCACCTTGTACGATTAGACAGGGTCGCATCCAAGCATGCGCAGGCAAGTTCCCTCCGCTCGCGCTGCCCGGCCGCGATGCTATCATCACGCCAATTCGATAACCGGAACCAAACATGCGTACGCCGCACGACCAGACCTCGCCGCTCATGCTGAAGCTCAGCGCGTATATCGCAACCGCGCTCAGGCAGCCACTGCCGTCCGCCATCAGCGCGCGGGCGAAACTGCATCTTGTGGACACTTTCGCCGCGATGATTTCTGGCACCCGCCTGCTGCCAGGAAAAAAAGCCATCGCCTATGTGAAATCGATCGGCGGCAAGCCCGAAGCGGGCGTGATCGGTACCCGCCTGGTCACTTCCGCCGCCAATGCGGCGCTTGCCAACGGCATGTTCGGTCATGCCGACGAGACGGACGACACTCACCCGCCTACGCTTACCCATCCGGGAACCAGCGTCGTGCCGGCCGCGCTGGCCATCGGTGAACGTAACCGGCTCTCAGGCGCGGCAGTGCTGCGTGCCATCGTGCTCGGCTACGATATCTGCGCGCGCATACTGCTGACGCTTAAACCGATGCCCTACCTGCGTTCGGGCCATCATGCCGGAGCGACCGGGCAATTGTTCGGCGCGGCGGCGGCGGCAGGCTCCCTGCTCAGGCTCGATGCCCTGAAGGTGCGTTTCATGCTGTCCTATACCGGCCAGCAAACCGCCGGGCTCTACACCATGTTCCGCGACCCCGAGCACATCGAAAAAGCCTATGCAATGGGCGGCATGCCGGCACACAACGGCACCGCGGCGGCATTGATGGTCGCGCACGGCTGGACCGGCGTCGAGGATATCTTCTCGGGCGAGCGCGATTTCTTCTTCACCTTCGCGCCGGAAACAATCGACCGCAACGAGATGATTCGCGGGCTCGGCAAGGACTATGAAATTCTGCGCGCCGGCATCAAACGCTGGCCGGTCGGCGGCCCGATTCAGGGACCGATGCACGTGCTGCGCGATATGATCGTGCAACATGGCATCGGGGCCGACGCAGTCGAAAAAGTCGTGGTGCGCATACCGGATACGGAACTGGAAATCGTCAACAACCGCGACATGCCGGATATTTCGCTGCAACACCTGCTCGCGGTGATGCTGATCGACGGCAACATCACGTTCAAGTCCGCGCACGACTTCGCGCGGATGCAAGACCGCCGGGTGCTTGCCGTGCGTAAACGAATCGAAGCCGTCGGCGACCCGAGCCTCACCGATGCGCAGCGCCGCTGGCGCGCCGTCATCGATATCACCCTGAAAGATGGCCGCAAGCTCACCCACCAGACGATGGCCGCCAAAGGCAGCTTCGAGAATCCGCTCACGCCCGCGGAAGAAAACGAAAAAGCGCTCGATCTGATCGTGCCCATACTCGGCAAACGCAACGCCAATGCGTTGCTTGCGGCGCTATGGGACCTCGAGAAAATCAAGGACGTGCGCGTGCTACGCAAGCTATATCAGAGGTAACGTCAAAAGCAGGAAGGCGAAGTAGATCAGAAATCCACATTGCCGCTGACCTTGCCGGCCCGGCGGCGTGCGTGTTGACGGTGCCGGGCCACTGTAATACAATGCTTATGCCTTGGTATTACACTAGAGACAACCATGACCCTCACCGTTCGCCTGCCCGATAAACTGGAGCAGGAGCTTAGCGATTATTGCGCGGCCTACCGCGTCACCAGGAGCGCGGCCGTAAAGCATGCGCTGGAAAACCTGCTGAAGCCAGCGGCGCCGGGCAAGCTCGTTCCAGAACACCCGTTCGTCGGCTGTGACAAACGGCCTGGTGACATCGCACGCAACGTCAAACGCCTGCTGCGCGAGCGCTTCCGCGCCACGGGCTCGCGTGGCTAAACTTCTGGTCGACACCGGATTTCTCGTGGCGCTGGGGCGCCGCGCCGATCCGGTGCACGCAGCGGCGAGCACATTCTTCGAGCGCCGCGCGGACGCATTGCTGACCGTATCTCCGGTCGTGGTCGAAACATGTTTTTTTCTCGATGCGCACGCCAAAGCAGCGTTTCTCGACCTCGCGCAATCCGAGCGGTTGAAAACTCTGGAGGTGCCCACCGCCGCCTACAGCGAAATCGCGGCGATCATCCGCAAGTACGCAGATCGCGATATCGACTTCGCCGACGCCGCGCTCATCTGGCTGGCGGACCGTATCGGGGTGCGGCACATACTGACCACCGACCGGAATGATTTCGGCATTTATCGCCTCAAGGGCGGCAAGCGCTTCGAAGTGGTGAAGTGGTTCGACTGATATGAACTTCCTGACCGGCGGCGACGTCGCCCCCATCCGCAAGACCGGCACGGGAATGTTCGGCGATATTGCTGCGCTCTTCCGGCGCGCGGACGTTTCATTCTTCAATCTGGAACTGCCGTTGTCCGAACGAGGCGTCGCGGTGCGTGGCAAAGCAATCTGCCATCGCGGCATGCCGGTGAACATCGATGGACTGGTCGATGTCGGTGTCTCCTGCGTGAACCTCGCCAATAATCACGTGCTCGACTTCGGCGACGTTGCGATGTTCGACACTCTCGATCTGCTCGATCGAAAAGCGATCGGCCATTGCGGCGCCGGACGCAATCTCGATGCGGCGCGTGAGGGCTGCGTCGTCGAGAAAAACGGGCTGCGCATCGGTTTCCTCGGCTACAGCACCACGCTGCCGACCGGGTTTGCAGCGACTGCCGAAACTCCGGGCGTCAATGCGCTCCAGGCCTATACCGCGTACCAGCCCAAGGGCAGCCTGCTCGAGTATCCCGGAATGGCGCCCCACATTGTGAGCTGGACCGATCCGGCCCACCTGCAACGACTGCGCGACGACGTCGCAGCATTCCGCAAGCAGGTCGGCGTTCTGATCGTCTACGTGCACTGGGGTACCAGCATGTCGCCCCAGGTCCACGATTTCCAGCGCGAGATCGGAACGGCCGCGATCGATGCCGGCGCACACGCCGTGTTCGGCGGACACCAGCACGTGATGTCGGCGATCGAATTCCATAAGGGTTGCCCCATCGTGCACGGCTCGGCCAACCTGCTGTTCGACACCTGGACTTCTTTTTTCAACGACGAAACGCTGAAAACTTTTCTGTTTGGCGCAACGCTTGCAGCCGATGGCCTGCGGGATTGTTATCTGCTGCCGGTGAAAACCGGGGTCGACGTGCCGCCGCTGCTGCTGTCCCGCCGCGACCCGCAGTGGCAGGCAATCTACGAAGATCTGCAACGGCATAGCCGCGCTTTCGGAACCCGGCTTACGGCGCGCGAAGACGCGATCGAAGTGTGCGGTCAATGATAGCCGGTCAGGCGTTCCTGCGCTGGGCGCATATCGGAGCCTTGCTGTGTTTCAGCGCGTTCGCGCCCGGTGCAGCCGGCGCCCTCGCGGCACGCGCCGCGGATGTGTCCAGGGGCGCCGAACCGCAGTACCCGGCAAAACCGATCCGCATCATTTCTCCGCTCACCGCGGGCGGCAGCGGCGATGCACTGGCGCGCATGGTGGGAGAAACGCTTGCGGAAGCGCTGGGCCAGCCCACGGTGATCGACAATCGGCCGGGCGCCAACGGCATCATCGGCGTCGAACTGGTCGTCAAGGCAACACCCGACGGATACACGCTGCTGGTTGCGTCTGCCGGCCCCATTGCGATCAATCCGGCGTTGTATGGCGCCAAGTTGCCATTCAATGTCGAGCGCGACCTGATTGCCATCACTCTGGTCGCGACGCAAAGCTTCGTCGTCCACGTGTCGCCGGCGTTTGCCGTGAAGAGTGTTAAAGACCTGATTGCGCTCGCGCAGGCCAGGCCGGGTGTTATCAACTTTTCTTCATCGGGCGCGGGGTCGACCGCGCACCTGATGGCGGTACTGTTCGAAAGTCTGACCGGGGTGCGCATGACCCACGTGCCCTACAAAGGCTCCGTTCAGGCCCGGGTTGCGGTAATGTCGCGCGAGAGCGACCTGATGTTCGATGGTTTGCTGGCGGCGCTGCCGCTGATCAAGGCGGGCAAGCTGCGCGCCCTGGGCGTCACCGCAGCCAAGCGCTCGAGCGTGGCGCCCGACATCCCGACCATCGCCGAGGCAGGTGTTCCAGGGTACAGCGCCGATGCGTGGTACGGGTTGTTCGCGCCGCGTGGCACGCCACGCGCTGTCGTCGCAAAATTATCTGACACCATCATCAAGACACTGCAAACGAAGCGCGAAAAGCTGATCGCACAGGGCGTTGAACCGGTGGCCAGCACGCAGGAAGAGTTCCTCAAGTTTCTGCAGGCCGAAACCGTAAAGTGGGCCAAGGTGGTCAAGGCGGCGGGCCTGAAGCCCGAGTGAAGCGCGATCCTGTAGCGCAGGCGTCTTGCCTGAAGCTTCACTCGCCTTTTATCCCCGCGGCGCGAATCACTTTCCCCCACTTCGCGATCTCGCTCTGTACGAAGGCGGTGTAATCGTCAGCGGTGGTGCCGAGCGGCTCCGCGCCGGCGGCAAGCAGTTTTTCCCGCAGGTCGGCACTCTTGATCGCGCGCAGCATCTCGCCGTTCAGACGGTCGATGATCGCGCGCGGCGTGCGCGCCGGCGCCGCGACGCCGAACCACGCCGTGACTTCGAAACCCGTCAGCCCGCTTTCGCCCACCGTCGGGAGGTCGGGCGCGGCGGCTGAGCGCCGTGCACCGGTCACCGCCAGCGCGCGTAGTTTGCCCGAACGTGCATGTCCGATCGCGCCGGGCATGTTGGGAAACATGACCGACGTGTGGCCCGCGATCAGCTCGACCAGCGCGGGACCGGTGCCTTTGTACGGTATGTGCACCCACTTCACGCCGGTCATGTGCTGGAACAGCTCCCCGGACAGATGCACGGTCGTGCCCGTGCCCCCGGATGCATAGTTGATCTGGCCGGGATGCTTCTTCGAAAACACGATCAGATCTTTAACGTTTCGCGCCGGAAAGGACGGATGCACCACCAGCAGGTTCTGCGTCTCCGCAACCAAAGTGATGAACGCGAAGTCCTTCACCGAATCGAAGCTCAATTTCATGAGCCAGGGGTTGGTGGCGTGGCCGGCGGAGGTGAGCATGATCGTGTAGCCGTCGGGCGCGGCGCGGGCCAGCAGCTCGGTCGCGATTGCGGTGTTCGCCCCGCCGCGATTTTCCACCACCAGTGACTGCCCCATAGTCTCGGTGAGCTTCTGCGCGAGCAGCCGGGCGACGATGTCGTTGGTGCCGCCCGGAGGGAATCCAACCAGGAAGCGGATAGTCTTTTCCGGATAGCTTTGTGCGTAGGTCGCGGCGCCCATAAGCGCGGCGCAGATACTCGCGACCGCACGAAGCGCGAAAGAGATTGCCATACTCATCCTCCGTAAATCAGCGCAGGTTCTGCTGGAGCCTTATAAGGATACACGACTCGATCAGCGCAATGTGCCGGGCGCCGCGCTATAATTCCTCAGCACAGGATGCGAGACCCGGAAATCAGCATGAATAATCCGCCCTCCAGTATCCGCGTCGGCACCGGCGCGGGGTTTTCCGATGACCGCATCGAGCCGGCAATCGAACTCGCTGAGCGCGGCAACGTAGACTATCTGGTATTCGAATGTCTGGCCGAGCGCACCATCGCGCGCGAGACGCTGACGCGCCTCAAAGATCCGGATCGCGGCTACACGCCGTACCTGGTCGAGCGGTTTCAGGCGGTGCTGCCCGCGTGCCGCCGCAACGGCATCCGGATCGTGACCAACATGGGAGCGGCCAATCCGCCGGGCGCGGCGCGCGTGGTGCGTCGCGAAGCCCTGGCGCTCGGCCTCGGCGATGTCCCGGTCGCGGTCGTCAGCGGCGATGACGTCACCGACCTGGTACGCGCGAATCCGCAGTTGCCGCTGATGGAAAGCGGCGAGCCGGTCGAGGCGCTGCTCCCGCGCATGGCATCGGCGAACGCCTACCTTGGCGCCGATGCGGTACGCGATGCGCTCGCCACCAGCGCGCCGGTGGTGATAACGGGCAGGGTCGCCGACCCGTCGCTGTTTCTCGGCTGCATGCTGCACGGCTTGCGCTGGAGTTACGACGACTGGCCGCGGCTCGCGAGCGGGACGCTCGCCGGACACATGATGGAGTGCGCGGCGCAACTCACCGGCGGCTGCTTCATCGATCCCGGCTGCAAGGACGCGGACGACCCGGTGAACATCGGATTTCCGTACGCGGATGTCAATGCGGCGGGCGAGCTCGTACTCGGCAAGCTCGAGGACACCGGCGGGCGGCTCGATCTCATGACCTGCAAGGAGCAGGTGTTGTACGAGATGCACGATCCCGCGCGCTACATCACACCCGACTGCCAGCTCGACATCCGCGACGTCGAGTTCGCGCAGGAAGGCAAGTGCCGCGTGCGCGTGACCGGCATGAAAGCGCTTCCACGCACCCCCACCTATAAAGTCGTCGTCGGATATCACGACGGCTACATCGGCGAGGGCGAAGTCGCCTACGCGGGCCCCAATGCACTTGCGCGCGCCAAGCTCGCCGAGCACATCGTGCGCGAGCGGCTCAAGTCGCGCGGGTTCAGCTATCCCGAGATTCGCGTCGACTACATCGGCATGTCGAGCCTGCACGGCATGGGGGATGGGCGGCCCGAACCTTATGAAGTGCGCCTGCGCGTCGCCGCGCGCAGCCCCGACCGCAAGGCGGCGCTCGCGGTCGGCTTCGAAGTGCGCACATTGCACGTCAACGGCCCCTCCGGCGGCGGCGGCGGCTCGAACGCCGTGCGCGAAGTGCTGGCGGTCAAATCGATCCTCATCCCGCGCGAGCTGGTAACGCCGCGCATCAGCGTGGAGGGCAATCTGTGAGCGTGCGAGTCTACGATCTCGGCCATGGCCGCGCCGGAGACAAGGGCAATACCTCGAACATTTCCGTCGTCGCGTACAACGCCCGTGCGTGGAACATCCTGCGCGAGCAACTCACGGTCGAGCGCGTGATGCAGGCCTTCGAACACGTGGCGAAAGGCCCCATCACGCGCTACGAATTGCCCAAGCTCCAGGCGCTCAATTTCGTGATCGAGAATGCGCTCGGCGGTGGGGTAACCGTGTCGCTCGCCCAGGACATGCACGGCAAAAGCCTCTCCTACCTGATGCTGGGCATCGAGCTGCCGGGAGACGAATCCTGAGCGCAAGCGACGCCACGGCCCGACAGTTGAACAATCAATAGCAATCAATCGGAGTTAATCATGTTTACCCGCATCGACCACGTCATGATTTGCGTGCCCGACCTGCCGCAGGGCATCGCGCAGTATCACAAGCTGGGCTTCAACATCTATCCGGGTGGCAACCATCCGGGCAGGGGCACCCACAACGCCATCGCATTTCTCCAGGACGACTACGTCGAGTTGCTGGCGATCCGCGATCAGGCAGAGCACCAGGGGACGGATCGGCACGGGACCTCGGATGCCGGTCTGGCAAATTTCATCGCCGCGGGTGGCGGCATCCGCTACATCATTGTGCAAAGCGACGATCTGACCGCGGACGTGGCCGCAATGCGCAGCCGCGGCGTCGATGTGGGCGATGCGATTGAGGGCGGCCGGCAAACTCCGGCCGGGCAGCAGTTACGCTGGAAGGCCGCGGTGCCCGGCCCGAAAAACCCGCTGCCGATCGTCTTCATCCAGCACCTGACGCCGGTTGAGGAGCGCCGCAAGCAAGTGCCGCTCGCCGGCAATCACCCCAACGGCGTGTACACCCTCGAGCGCGCCTACATCGTCACTCGCGATGCCGAGGCTGCCGCAGCGACGTACGCCAATGTGCTGGGCATGCCACAGCCGAAATTGCAGCGGGGCACGGTGATCATGTCGAACATGGCGATATTCCAGTTGGGTCCCACCGGTTTAGGTATCGCCCAGCCCTACGCTGCGGGACCGGCTGCCGATGCGCTGGAGCGCCGCGGACCCGGTCCGTTCCAGGCTTTGTACCGCACCACCAGCATGGGCGGCGCCGCCCGCTGGATTCAGGAGCACGGCATGCCGCCGCTGGCGCGCGGCGTGCGCAACACCGGCGAGCACGCAATGTTGGCGACTCCCGCCGACGCCTGCGGCGCGTACATCGGCTTCGTGGGACCCGAGTAACACCGTTCAGACCCGTCATTCGGTTTTGCCTACCGGCACGATACCCAGATGTATCAGCAGCGCGATGACAATCGCAGTCATCGAGACGCCGCACACGGCGAGCCAGCCAAAATGCGCAAACGTCCAGCTGGCCAGAAATGCGCCCACTGCGTTGCCGCTCCACACATGCATGCCAAACAGGGTGTTGGCGCGCGCACGTGAATCCGGCACCGCCGAAGTGACCAGCGTCTGGTTGGCGACCATCGCCGAGCGCAGGCCGCAGTCGAGCAACGTCGCGCCGATGACCACCGCGGCAATCGACCACACGCCGAAACCCATGGCCACCCACGCGGCCAGCATCGAGCAGATGCCCGTCAACACCACCGGCATCACTCCCGCACGATCCATCCAGCGTCCCGCCGGACGCGCCACGAATATGCCCGCCGCACCGGGGATACCCATGAAGCCCGCGCCGGTAGGTCCTACGCGATGGAGCATCGCGAGCATGGGTGCGGCCACGGCCCAGAATCCGCCGTAGCAAATACCGAACATGAACTGTATCGCTGCCGCGCGCCGTATGCCGCCGTGCGTACGTAATAGCCGGTAGGTCGACCACAACAGATCGCGATACGACGCCTGCGAAGTGGGCCGGGTGTTGGGCAGCCGCGCCCACAGCACGGGTATGGTCAGCAGCAGCATGCCTGCAGACAGTATGTAGCTGTAACGCCAGCCGATGTACGTGGTAATCAATCCGCCGGCGATGCGCGCGAACAGTACGCCGCTGAATGTCGCCATCAACAGCGTGCCCACCGCGCGCCCGCGATGACCCGGGTGCGCGGTCTCCGCGGTAATGGCGATGAAGCTTTGCATCAGCGAAGAGCAGATGCCCGACACCAGGCTGCCTGCCGCGAGCACCGCTATTGACGGCGCCGCCGCCATCAGCGCCTGCGCCAGCATCAGCACGACGATCTTGCATAACACCAGCCGGCGCTTGTCGATACGATCCCCAAGCGGCACGAAGAACAGGATGCCCGCCAGCATGCCGCCGAAAGAGAGCGTCGGGATCCAGCCCGTGGTCGCAGGATCGGACTGAAACTCCGCGGCGATCGCCGCTAGCATCGGTGTCTGATAGTGTATGCCGCCCGCCACGATGAAAGCGGACACGATCATCAGTGCGATGAGACTGCGATGCTCGTCCCCGGGCGCGGGCAGACCGGGCAATGGCTTTCCTGGCACTGACAGGCTGCTCAATCGGCTTTGATGCCGGCTTCCCTGATCACTCCCGCCCACACTGCGGTCTCGGACTTGATCCGGGCCGCGAGTTCCTGCGGCGTGCTGGTTTCCACTTCCAGGCCCTGACGCGACATCGCTTCCTGCACGTCTGGCAGTTGCACCGCCTTCATCGCCGCGCCGCGCAACCGGTTCACGATGGTCTGCGAAGTTCCCGCCGGAACGAGCAGCGCGTACCATGAACTCACGTCGAAGCCGGAGAAACCGGATTCCGCAATAGTCGGCAGTTCCGGCGCGACCCTGGAGCGTTTGGTTCCGGTGGTGGCCAGCGCCTTGAGCCTGCCGGCCTTGACCTGCGGCAGCGACGACGCAACGCTGCCGAACAGCACCTGCGCTTCGCCGGCCAGCACCGCCGCCGCCGCGGGTCCTCCACCCTTGTAGGCGAGGTGCACCATGCTGACGCCGGCACGCTTTTTGAAGAGTTCCGCGGCCAGATGCAGCGGGCTGCCCACGCCTGCCGAGGCGTAGTTCAGCGAACCGGGCTTCTGCTTCGCAAGCGCGATGAATTCATTCAGCGTCGCGGCCTGCACGCCCGGATGGAGTACCAGGATGTATTGCGCGGTGGCGAGCAGCGTCACCGGCTGGAAATCCTTCTCCACGCTGTACGACAGCTTGTAGAGGCTCGGATTCACCGTCAGCACGGTGTTGAAACCCATGAACACGGTGTGGCCGTCCGGGGCCGCCCTTGCGACCGTTTCCGCCGCGATGTTGCCGGCAGCACCGCCGCGATTGTCGACAACCCACGGCTGACCGAGCGCATCGTGTAATTTGGGCGTGATGATGCGCGAAAGCGTATCCGCCCCGCCGCCGGGCGCGAACGGCACCAGCAGCCGCACCGGCCGCGTCGGATAAACGGAACTCCCGGCTCCCGGCGCCGTGTCGCAAACGCCCCCTCCGAGGAGCAGGACACACGCCGCGAAAAGATGACGCAAATCGAACCGTGCAGTCATGATGGCCTCCTCGTTATCACCGTCAATCGCACAATCTCGCCCGCATCGGCCAGGTCCTCGAGTCTCCATAATGCCTCCAGCAGGCGGTCGGTCTGCGCGGGCATGAGCGCATTCTGAGCCAGTCCGCGGAATTTGGCTTCGACTTCGGATTCCGACATCGGATTCTTGTAATGCCCCTTGTGGTAATCCACGACCGCGGTATGGGTTGCGCCAGAGGTGGTGACGAGTTTCAGGATGCAGCGCATCGCCTCCGGCATGCGCCGCTCCGCTTCCTCGGACACTTCGGCTTTAATGCGCTGCGCGAGCGCCAGGATCTTCGGATCACGCAAGTACTCGGCGCCGAAGTGGTGCTCGGCGACACCGCCGTAAATCAACGCCACTGCGACCGTGTACGGCATGCTGTGGTCGGCCGTTTCGCGGGTCGCCGGAGCCCATTTCTCCGGATCGCCCGCCATCAGCCGTACCGCGGCTGAAACCGTCTGGATCTCCACTGCCGCGACCTCGTCCGAGCTGACCAGCTTCGCGCGCACTTCCAGCGCAGCCTGCACGACTGTCTGCGAATACTGGCCGAGCGGATAGCGCTTGATGCTGCACTCCATGATCTTGAACGGATGTTCCCGACCGCCGAGTGCTGCGAGCCTGAACGGCGCGCGTGTCACCGCTTTGAAGTAGCCGCCCACGCCCTCGAAGACCGGCGACGGGCCGGTCATGCCGCGCGCCGCAAGCATCGCGGCGAACACCGCGTTGCGGCTTGCGTTCGCATAGGCACAGCCTTTCCACATCGAGACGCTGCCGATGCGCGTCTGATACAGCGCGACGTTGGGAGCAATACCAAGGTTGAACGCTTCGGCGATCTTCGGCTCCGGCAGTCCGAGCAGCCGCGCGGCGGCCGCCGTGCTTGCCATGCCGCCGACCGTCACGTGGTCGAATCCGAGCGGCTTCAGATCCACCTCGTCGCAGATGCGGCAAAACACTTCATACGCGAGCACGGTCGCGGCGATCGCCTCCTTGCCGCTGCGCCGCATGAGTTCCGCGACGGCAAGCACCGCGGCGATGCTGTCGCTCGGATGGCCCGATTCGCCGGTGCTCGTATAACCGTCGTTGAAATCAAGGAAACGAATCATCACGCCGTTGGCGAACGCCGCGAGATCGGGGCTCGTGCGCTGGCCGCTCAGCATGACGGTTGCAGGCTGAGTGCTGGTGACCGACCCGGCAACGTCGCGCGCAATCTTCGCCGTTTCGCTCGCATACCCGCCGAGCGCGCAGCCTATCGTGTCGATGATGAGCCGCTTGGCCTGATGCACGACATCGCGCGGCAGGTCCTCATAGCGCAGCGCGGCGGCGTAGGAACTCAGTTGCTCGACCAGCGTGGTCATTATTCCGGATCCTCGATCGGCTTCTTTCGCCAGCCGCAACGGCATTGCGTGCCGCCTATTATAAGAGCGACGGCAGCCGCAAGCTTCGCGCGCGACAGTATGACGAGTTATGATGCCAGAATGCCCGCCAATCTGTCGCCCGAGTACAAGGCCGCGGAGGCTGCTTTCCGCAAGGCGCGCGATCCCCGCGAGCGCCTGGACTCGCTGCGCGAAATGCTGCGCACCATCCCCAAGCACAAGGGCACCGACCACCTCCAGGCTGACATCAAGCACCGTATCAAGGAACTGTCCGAAGAACTTGAAGGGCCAAGAAAAGGCGGGGCGGCGCGCAGCGGTCCCGCGCTCGTGATCCGTCCCGAAGGCGCGGCGCAGATCGCGCTGATCGGGCCGCCCAACTCGGGTAAATCCGCGCTGCACGCGCGGCTCACCGGGTCGAATGCGCACGTCGCGCCGTATCCGTTCACGACCCAATATCCCGAGCCGGGCATGATGACCCACGAGGATATCCACTTCGAGCTCGTCGATTTGCCGGCCATCTCTCCCGAACATCCGGTGCCATGGCTGGCAGGCACATTGCAGACGGCCGATGCGTGCCTGCTGGTAGTGGATCTTGGCGAACCTTCGTGCGTGGAGCAGGTGCAGGCCGTGCATGCCGTGCTGCGCGAAAAACGCGTGACGCTCACGGAGCACTGGAATCCGGCGGGGAAAGGGTCAGTAACCCCGGATGAGCGCGATGACGATCCGTTCGCGCTGCGGCTTCCCACGTTGATGCTCGCGAACAAGTCTGACGCGAGCGCCGACATCGCGGCGGAACTCGATGCGTTTCGCGAACTGACTGCGCTGCGCTATCCCGCGCTCGCGGTTTCAGCAACCACCGGCCACGGACTCGGTGAAATCGGGCCCTGGCTCTTTTCAAATCTGGGTATCGTACGCGTGTACACCAAAGCCCCAGGCAAGCCGCCCGAAAAGGACCGGCCATTCACGTTGCGCCGCGGCCAGACAGTCGAGGACGTCGCGCGGCTCGTGCACAAAGACGTTGCGCACGCGCTCAGATACGCACGGGTGTGGGGCAAATCCGGATTTGACGGTCAGCAGGTCGGGCGCGAGCATGCGGTCGCGGACGGCGACGTGATCGAGCTGCACACGTAAAGTCGGCAGTTGGCTGTTACGAACCACGAGCTACGAGCCACGTACAACGATCCACGAACTCTTGCGCTAAATCGCCCCGCCACTGCGCAATCCCTCGATCTCGCTTGTGCTGTAACCAATTCCCGCCAGTACGCGGTCGGTGTGCTCGCCCACCGTGGGTATCGGATCAAGACGCGCCTCGAACTCAGGTATTGTCACCGGCGGCAACAAGGCTGGTAACGGCCCGACCGGCGAACCGACTTCGCGCCAGCGCCCTCGCGCTTTGAGTTGCGGATGCTGCCATACCTCTTCCGGCGTGTTGATGCGGGCATTGGCAATGCCGGCCGCATCGAGCTTCGCCACCACCTGCTCCGTGGTCAGTGTGCTGAACACCTGCTCGATCAGCGCCACGAGCTCGGCGCGGCGCGCGACGCGCTTTGGGTGGTTATCGTAGCCCGGATCCTGCGCGAGTCCGGGGCGGCCGAGTATCTGAACGCAGAACGTGGCCCACTCGCGGTCGTTTTGCAATCCCAGCATCACGTATTTTCCGTCGCCGATGCGAAACCTGCCATAGGGAACGATGGTCGGATGGTCGGGGCCGCTGCGCTCCGGCGCCTTGCCACTGAAATGCGTGTAGTAAAGCGGATAACCCATCCATTCACCAAGCGCTTCGAACATCGTCACTTCGACGCGCGTGCCCTTGCCGGTCCTGCCGCGCTGGATGAGCGCAGTCAGTATGCCCGAGTACGCATACATGCCGGCGCTGATGTCGACGATCGAGATGCCGACCTTGCTGGGCGTCTCCGGCGTGCCCGTCACCGACAACACGCCGGCTTCGCTTTGCACCAGCAGATCGTAGGCTTTCTTGTGCGCATACGGGCCGCTGTCGCCGTAACCCGACAGGTCGCAAACGATCAGCCGCGGATGTTTGGCGAGCAGCGCCGGCGCCGCGAGCCCGAGCCGCTCCGCCGCGCCCGGCGCAAGGTTCTGGATGAAGACGTCGGCGGTTGCCAGCAAATGCGCGAGGATTTCCTGCGCCCGCGGATGCTTGACGTCCAGCGTCAGGCTTTCCTTGGAGCGGTTGAGCCAGACGAAGTGCGACGACATGCCCTTGACGCTCTGGTCGTAGTCGCGCGCAAAATCGCCGCCGCCGGGACGCTCGATCTTGATCACGCGCGCGCCGAGATCGGCGAGCTGGCGCGTCGCAAACGGCGCCGCGACCGCCTGTTCGAGCGCGACGACCGTTATTCCATCAAGAGGTCTCAAAAAGACCTCGGCAGTCCCAGCACGTGTTCACCGATGTACGACAGAATCAGGTTGGTCGAGATCGGCGCGACCTGGTACAAGCGGGTTTCCCGGAACTTGCGCTCGACATCGTACTCGGCGGCGAATCCGAAACCGCCGTGGGTCTGCACGCAGACGTTGGCGGCCTCCCACGACGCATCGGCGGCCAGCAGCTTGGCCATGTTGGCTTCCGCGCCGCAGGGCTGGTGGGCGTCAAACAATGCCGCCGCCTTGAAGCGCATCAGGTTCGCCGCCTCGACGTTGACGTAAGCGCGCGCGAGCGGGAACTGGATGCCCTGGTTCTGGCCGATTGGACGGTCGAACACCACGCGCTGTTTGGCGTAGCTGCTGGCCTTGTCGATAAACCAGTAGCCATCCCCGATGCACTCCGCCGCGATCAGGATGCGCTCGGCATTGAGACCGTCGAGTATGTATCTGAAGCCCCTGCCTTCTTCGCCGATCAGGTTCTCGGCGGGGACCTCGAGATTGTCGATAAAAAGCTCGTTGGTTTCGTGATTGACCATGTTGCGGATCGGCCGCGCAGTGATGCCCTTGCCCATCGACTCGCGCAAGTCAACTATGAAAATCGACATGCCGTCGGATTTCTTTTTCACTTCGGCGGGCGGCGAAGTGCGCGCGAGCAGGATCATGAGATCGGAGTGCTGCAGGCGCGAAGTCCACACCTTCTGGCCGTTCACCACGTAGCGGTCGCCGCGTTTCACCGCCGTCGTCGTGATCTTGGAGGTGTCGGTACCTGCGGTCGGCTCGGTGACCGCCATCGACTGCAGGCGCAGTTCTCCTGTCGCGATCCGCGGCAGGTATTGTCGCTTTTGCGCTGGGGACCCGTGCCGCAACACGGTGCCCATGTTGTACATCTGGCCGTGGCAGGCACCCGAGTTGCCGCCTGAGCGGTTGATCTCTTCCATGATCACCGATGCTGCGGCGAGCGACAGGCCTGACCCACCGTATTCTTCGGGAATCAGCGCGGCGAGCCAGCCCGCCTTGGTAAGCGCGTCCACGAACGCTTCCGGATAACCGCGTGCTTCGTCCACTTTCTGCCAATACGCGCCGTCGTATTGATTGCAAAGCGCGCGCACGGCGTCGCGCAGTTCGCTGTGAGGATCTTCGTGGCCGGCCGGTTTCATAGGTTCTTCCGCATGACCGGCGCGGCGTTGACGCGAACCGGCGGTAGGGTGAATGGGGTTGCGGAATTATAGCAAAGCGCAACCCGGCTCCGCCTGCGCAGCCGCAAATGGCGCGGGATCGCCAAAGACGCTACCATTACTGAGTAATTCGAAACTGGATGACAGTTCAGTTTCGCTCGATGCTCCCCTCGCCCCTCGGGGAGAGGGGTTGGGGGTGAGGGATCGAGCGCTGTAACGTAGTTACATATAGCTCGATACGCCAATTCACGATTGGGAGAAAGCGTAATGTATGTGGCAGATACCAAGCGCCTGACGCTCGCGGGCGCGCGCAAGATGATGGCCACCGCGATCGGCGAGGCCGGGGCGGCCGGAATTCCGATTGCGGTCGCCATCACTGACGCCGGGGGTCACCTCGTCATGCTCGAGCGCATGGACGGCGGACGCTTCCATACCGTGCATTCCTCGACCACCAAAGCGGTGTGCGCCGCCTCGAACAAGCGGCCGACGACGGCCAAAGGCGCGCAAGCGCAGCCGCTCGACACCACGCACGCCATCGGTCTTGCGCTAGCCGCAGGCCCGGAGCGCTGGACCGCGATGGAAGGCGGCTACCCGATCATTTTTGGCGGCGAGTGCGTCGGCGGCATCGGTGTAAGCGGCGGCGACTGGGCGTTCGACGACCGCGTCGCACGCGCGGCGATCGAATCCATCGGCGCGACCTACCGCATCGATGCGAAATGAAAGTTACACATGGCATTTGAACCGCTGAAGGTCGCGTGCCTCGGCATGGGCTGGTGGTCGGACGTGCTCGCGGATGCGATCGTGCGCTCCGGCAAGCTCAAAATCGCCGCGTGCTACACACGGTCCGAAACCAAGCGTCAGGCATTCGCCAGCAAGTACGGCTGCCGCGCGGCGCCAAGTTACGAAGCGATCCTCGAAGACCGGGGCATAGAAGCCATCGTCAATACCACGCCGAACCATGTGCACCTCGAGACCACGCGCGCCGCCGCCACTGCGGGCAAGCACACGTTCCTCGACAAGCCCATCGCCACCACGATTGCCGACGCACGCGCCATTACCGCGGCCTGCCGCAAGGCGGGGGTCGTGCTCGCGCTGGGCTACCAGCGGCGCAAGGAAGCGCATTTCCGATGGGTACGCCACCAGATCGACGACGGGGTGTTCGGCAAGCTCGTCAACGCCGAAGCCAACATCAGCCGTGACCGGCTGGGCCAGTTCGATGCCGGCTCGTGGCGCTACACGGCCGCTGGCATGCCCGGCGGCGTGATGCTGCAGATCGGCATCCATTACGCCGACGTGCTCGAATACCTGATGGGACCGGTGAAAGCGGTGAGCGGCGCGTTCGTCCAACTGGTGCTGCCCGGCGAAAATCCCGACGTCGCGAGCCTCATCCTCGAGCATGCGAACGGCGCGCTGTCGACGCTCAATGCCTGTTACGCATCAGCCTCCGAGTACTATCTGATGAACATTTACGGCAAGGAGGCATCGGCGTATTACGACCTGCACCACGGGTTGCGATTCCTCAAGCGTGGCGGCAAGAGTTCGAGCCTGGTGCCGTGCGCCGCCAACGACACGCTCGTCGAGGAACTCGAGGAATTCGCCGCGGCGGTGCGCGGCGAAGCGCAACCCGAGATGGGCGGCGAAGCGGCAACCCGCTCGCTTGCCGTCCTGCTGGCGGGAGTCAAGTCCGCGCGCGACGGGCGCCGCGTCGAGGTCGCCGAGGTTTTGGGAAGCGAAATCTGAAAGGATCATATGGACACTACAGCAGGAACGCTCGTCATCTATAAGATGTACATCGGCGGCCAGTGGGTCGATTCCACCTCTGGCCGGCGGTTCGAAAGCCATAACCCGTACACCGGCAAGCCGTGGGCGCTGATCCCGCGTGGCAATGCCGAGGATGTCGACCGCGCGGTGCGCGCCGCGCGCAAAGCATTCACGACGGGTGATTGGCCGAAGTTCACGCCAAGCAAACGCGGCGCACTGCTCAGGAAACTCGGCGACTTGATCGCCGACAAGGCGAAATACCTTGCGGAAATCGAGGTGCGCGACAACGGCAAGCTGCTCGCCGAAATGGGCGCGCAGACTTCCTATATGGCGCAGTGGTATTACTACTATGGCGGACTCGCCGACAAAATCGAAGGCGCGGTCATCCCGATCGACAAGCCAGACACCTTCAACTACACGCGCTTTGAGCCGCTCGGCGTCATCGGTGCGATCGTGCCATGGAACTCCCCGCTGCTGCTCACCGCGTGGAAGCTTGCGCCCGCGCTCGCCGCCGGCAACACGATGGTGGTTAAGCCATCCGAGTTCACCTCGGCATCGATCCTCGAGTTCATGAAACTCGTCGAGCAGGCAGGATTTCCTCCCGGTGTGGTCAACGTCGTGACCGGCTTCGGTGCGGAAGCAGGCACGCCGCTGGTCGAGCATCCGCTGGTGGCAAAAATCGCGTTCACCGGCTCCGACGCCACCGGCCAGAAAATCTATGAAGCTGCAGCCAAAGGACTCAAGCGCGTCAGCATGGAATTAGGCGGCAAGTCGCCCAACATTGTGTTTGACGACGCCGAAATCGACAACGCGGTCAAAGGCGCGATCTCGGGCATTTTCGCCGCGACCGGCCAGACGTGCATCGCCGGCTCGCGCCTGCTGGTGCAGCAATCCATCCACGACCAATTTGTAGAAAAACTCGTCGCCTTCGCGAAGACCGCCAAAATGGGCGACCCGATGAGCCTCGACACCCAGGTTGGCCCCGTTACCAACCTGCCTCAATACAACAAGGTGCTCAAATACATCGACATCGCGAAATCCGAAGGCGTGCAAACCGCGCTCGGCGGCGCCAAAGCGGCGCGGCCCGAATGCGGCGACGGCTGGTTCGTCGAGCCGACCATTTTCACCGGCGTGAAGAATTCGATGCGCATCGCGCAGGAAGAAGTGTTCGGCCCGGTGCTGGCGGTGATCCCGTTCAGGGATGAGGAAGAAGCGATCGCGATCGGCAACGACGTCGTGTACGGTCTTGCCGCCGGCGTATGGACGCAAAGCATGCGGCGCGCGTTCCTGATGGCGGAAAAGCTGCAAGCGGGAACGGTCTGGGTCAATACCTACCGCGCGGTCAGCTTCCTGTCGCCCTTCGGCGGCTACAAACGCAGCGGCCTCGGGCGCGAAAACGGCCAGGACATGATCTACGAATACCTGCAGACGAAAAGCGTGTGGATTTCGACTGCGAAGGAAGTGCCGAATCCGTTCATCATGCGTTAAAACCAATTGAAAATCGCTGAACTGCTGCTGCAGACGCTGGAAGCGAACGGCGTCCGCCATATCTTCGGCAATCCCGGCACCACCGAGATTCCACTGGTGCGCTTGTGCGAGCGCCGCCGCAAGCTCAAGTACGTCGTCGCGCTCTCCGAAGTCTCCGCCGTGCCGATGGCCGACGGCTACGCGCGCGCCACCCGCTCGCTCGGCGTCGTCAATCTGCACGTGGCGCCCGGACTCGGCAACGGCATGGGTGGTCTCTACACCGCGGGGATTGCGCAGACGCCGCTGCTGGTGCTGATCGGCGGGCAGGACCGGCGCTTCCTGCACACGCGGCCCATCCTGTGGGGCCCGCTCGAAAAAATGGCGGGTGCGGTGTGCAAATCGGTGTTTGGCCTCAACACGCGCCACGACGCCGCATTCAACATCCGGCGCGCGCTGCGTACCGCGCTGACGCCGCCCTACGGGCCGGTGGCGCTGATCTGCCCGCCCGATCTGCTCGAACAGGAACTCGATGCGATGCCGGAGCGGGTAACGCTTCCAACGCTGGGTACGCTCACCGCGGCCGAAGCGCGGCTCTATGCGCGCGTGCTGGCGCAAGCCAAACGCCCGGCGTTGATCGCCGCCGAGGACGTGCATTGGAATGACGCGGGTGCCGCGCTCGAAAAACTGGCGCAACTTTTCGCAGCGCCGGTTTACGTCGCGCCTTACACCGCGATGCTGCCGATTTCCAGCCGCTCGCCCCACTACGCCGGCTATCTGCCGCCCAGCCGCAGGCAGATCGCCGAACGCCTCGCCGCGCACGACGCGCTGTTTTTCGTCGGCGGCATCGGCATGCGTACTACGCTTTACAGCGAAGCAACACTGAAACAACCCAAGCTGTGGATCGGCAACGACCCCGGCGTGCTCGGCTCGGAAGGCGAGTTCGAACTCGCGACCATCGCCGACACGCGCCCTGCCCTCACCGCGATCGCGCGCGCCGCGCAATCGATTAAAGACAAACGCCCGGCGCTCAAAGCCTCACAGCGGTCCCCGGTCGCCCTGCCGGCGCGACAGTCCAGAGTGTTTCATCCATCACGCGCAGTACATGCACTGCTCAGGGCTTTTCCCGATGCGATCTGGGTCGATGAATCAGGGCTGTCGACTTCGGACGTGCGCCAGTGGATGCAGTTGCCCGCCGGCGAGTACCTGATCAACGGCAGCGGCGGCATCGGCTGGGGACTCGCTGCGTCAGTCGGCGTCGCGCTCGGCAACCCCAAGCGCCAGGTGGTCGCCATCATCGGCGATGGCTCGGCGCTCTATGCGAGCGAGGCGCTATGGACCGCCGCCCACCACGGCGCAAAACTGCTGCTGGTGATAATTTCCAACCGGCGTTACGCGACACTCAATGAAGCCGCAAGCCGGCTGACGGGAAAAGCGCTCGATCTCTTCACGCTCGAGCCGCCGGTGATGGATTTCAGCGGCCTCGCAACGCTTTACCGCTGGCGCTACGCACAAGCCGTCAGCGAGTCCGAGCTCGATGCGTTTCTTCTCCCACTGCGAGGCAAAGTCAAGGCGAATACGCTGCTCGAACTCAAGCTCGATCCGGCAGTCAAACCAGTCACCGCTTCGCGGCACTTCTAGAAGATCAGCCGGTGCGGATCAAGCGGCTGCGAAAAATGTCTCAACCGCAGTATCGGTTGCGAATCGGGGATGTGCGGGTGTTTTACGACATCTCAGAGGAGAACGTCGAGGTATTGGCAATAGTGCTCAAATCGGAGGCTGCAACATGGCTGGCCAAACACGGAAAGCTGGAGTCAAAGTGAAGGAAGTGCCTTTGGCGGAAGTCAAGGATGATCTCTCGCGCTATTTACGCGAAGCCGCGAAGGGCGAGATCGTCATTACGCGCCATGGCAAGCCTGCCGGCGTGCTCATCGGCTTTGAAACGGAGGACGACTGGTTTGATTACCGGCTTGAGAACGATCCTCGTTTTCTGCAGCGAATCGAGCGGGCACGTCAAAGCTTGCGCGCGGGGCGAGGTATTAAATTGGAAAATGTGAAGTGATGGTGCGCTCTCCCCGCGTGGTTGCAAGCGACGCGCGGCAAGATCGGCCGCGTACGCTTCGCCACGGACGTTAGGGTTTCCGTATGAAGATGGTTCGCTACGGCAAGTCAGCAGCAATGGTCTCTTCGGCTGCCGGAGTCACCGGATTTCTGCTGAAGCGAATGGACGGAACGTTCTTCTTTCGCACATATACTTCGGCTGGCGAATTCATAGATTACGATATCCGGCATGATGATCTCGAAGTAACGATCTCCGCAGATGCCCTGGCGTCCTTTTACAAAATCGGAGATCGTCAGCTCCTTGACCACAGCCCAGAAGTACTCGGTTTGGAGAGTGCCTCCGATGACCAGCGACCCTAACTTCATGTGGAACGGACGGGCTGAAAGCGCCGTGCCACGTTCGGCTACCACGGCGGCCCGCCGTTCACAACGACGTTGAAGCTGTAGAAAAAGCCCCGAAAAATCATTGTCGATAGACGCTCGTAAAATGCGACCTCATAGGACTCTCTATAGTGCACGCAAATTGTCGTGGAGGGGAAAATGCACTCCAAAAACAGAACGAAAATGAGCAGCATCGTAATGCAAGGGGTTTTTCTACGGCCTTGTTAGCCATCCAGAAGGAGACCTCGCATGAGTGAACTATCAGGGTTCCAGGTCAGCGGCGATGCCGCGAAGCTCCGCGAGCAATACTCCGTCCGATATTTCATAGGGCCTTGGGCTCCTGGGCTCGTCGCGCTGGCTGCCTTACAGCCAGGCGAGCGCGTTCTGGATGTGGCCTGCGGCACCGGCTTGGTAGCTCGCCTTGCAGCTCCGGAAGTGGGGCCAACGGGCCAAGTCACGGGTGTGGATATCAACGCGGTGATGCTCGCCGTTGCCCGTTCATTGCCACCCCCGTCTGGTGCGGCCATCACGTGGGTCGAGGGGGACGCAGGGGCAATGGACTTTCCAGACGCTTCGTTCGAAGTCATCCTGTGCCAGCAAGGCCTCCAGTTCTTTCCCGACAAGTCTGCGGCTCTGCGGGAGATGCATCGTGTCCTCGTGCCGGGCGGACGAGTGCTCCTCAGCGTCTGGAAATCCGCGGGACCGTATAACCTCGCCGTGGGAGAAGCCCTCGAACGGCATGTGGGCATCGAGGCAGCGACCAAGTATCGCGCTTCTCGCGTCGTCCCGGATGCCGCGACGCTTTACCGCCTCTTGGTTGAAGCAGGGTTCGGTACGGTAGAAATTCGCCCGAGCGCTATGACCATGCGCTTGCCCTCATTGGAAAGTCTCGTGCTTGGGCATCTCTCCGGAAATCCCGTGGCTGGTGCAGTTGCTGCTTTAAGCGAGGAGCAGCGTGCCGCATTGGCCAGGCAGGTCAAGACGGCGTTGCAACCCTATGCCGATGGTGATGGGGTGGCCGTGCCAGATGAAATAAATATTGCAATGGCGCAAGCGTAGCAATGGCAGTCTCGCACGAGTCTGCAAACTTGCATGTGCACTCAGCCTAACCCAGGCGGAACGGACGGCTGCAAGCCCAACGCTATATCACCTGTTCGCACTAGCCCGCCGTTCACCAACACGCTAGGGGCAATCTGCCGGATGATCGTATTCAAAGGAAAAATCATGGAAAAGGATGCTTACACGCTTCAAGAATTCATTGGTGACCTGCGTCGTATTACCTCGGAAGTGTCGGACGAGCGCACCATCCTCTCTCGTGTTCGTCCTCTAGCGAAACGCGCCGCGCTTTCGAAGTCATGGCTCACCCCGGAGCTCTATTTCGCAGATCAGGAACAGGGATACGGTGTCAACGTGCTGCACGCAGAGCCCGATCACACGTTGTTCGTGGTTGCAGTGAGCTGGCTGGCGGGGCGCGGAGCGGCGCCGCACAATCACGGAACATGGGCTGTTGTCGTCGGGGTTGACGGGCCGGAAAGGAACGTCTTTTGGGAGCGTGAGGACGATCGATCGCGGCCCGGATACGCCGAATTGAAAAAGATCGGGGAGAAGGTATGCGACGAGGGTGACGTGGTGGCACTGCCAACCGGAGCCATACACGAGGTTCAGAACGAAACCGATCGGACAACGCTTTCGTTTCACGTGTACGGACGACACCTGAACCACACGGGCCGCTCGCAGTTCGATCCAAAGAATCGCACAGAAACGCCTCTCATAGTTAAGACGCAGTAGCAAGCTAGTAGATGTATTTGTTTTGCCGCCGAAGCGCAAAAATGGCCGCCTATCATCAGGGCATCTGGTGTTAAAGCGGAGTAAGCCTGGCCAAACGACGATCATGTGCCTAACCGCGCGCTGAAGACGGGCTGCAAGCCCCACGCTATATCGCCTGTTCGCACTAGCCCGCCGTTCACCAACACGTTATGTAGCAGTCGCCGATGCCAGGCGGTTGTGGCAAGATAGCGGTAACTTGGAGGCTTTAGCTATGTCCACGGTCAAGGAAGAACTTACTCGCCTGATTCAAGGTCAGCCCGATGACAGCTCGAGCGAGGAGATCGTGCGCGAGCTTGCATTTCACGTAATGGTCGAGCGTAGGCTCGCCGATTCGGACGCGAAACGCACCATCTCGAATGAAGAGATGGCGCGGCGCATCCGCTCATGGCAATAATAACGTGGACCGACGAAGCTCGACAGTGGCTCGAAGACAGCCGCCCAAGCATTCAGCGAGCGCTGACCACCGAAGGCATTTCGGTATGGAAATGAGACCTAACTTCAGGTCGAACGGACGGGCCGCAAGCGCAGTGGTATTGACAACGATGGTCGTGACCCGCCGTTCACCAAGACGTTGGGCGTATTCGAGGGGAGGAAAGAACGTGCGCGGCTGCGTGGCGATTCTATTCAGCCTGATCACGGCCCTGATCGGTCACATTACTCCGGCCGCAGGCGATGATCTCGGGGTTGTACTGTTGCATGGAAAGGGAGGATCGCCTTCCGGATATGTTCGTGAATTGGCCTCCGCCCTTCAAAGCAAGGGCCATCTTGTTTCGACCCCCACGATGCCGTGGGCACAAGATCGAATATACGACGCTTCGTTCGACGAAGCGATGCACGAGATCGATCGGGAGATCGACTCTCTTCGACAGAAGGGTGCGAAATTCGTCGTCGTCGCGGGGCATAGCCTGGGCGCAAACGCCGCCCTTGGCTACGCCTCATCAAGGGATAGCGCCAGCGGGATAATTGCGCTGGCTCCCGCCCACACGCCGGAGCTGCAGGGGTTTATCAAACGAGTGGCGCAAGACGTCAGCCGCGCGAGATCTATGGTCGCGACCGGAAAAGGAAAAGAGAAACACCGCTTTTCCGACGTAAATCAAGGGCAAAGATTGGAGGTTGCGGCGACCGCGGAGGTCTACCTCAGCTGGTTTGACCCGGACGGGCCCGCCGTAATGCCAAAATCCGCGGCTTCGTTCAAAGTTCCTACTCCACTGCTGCTCGTCGTTGGGAGTGGTGACCGCGGGAAAGATTACATTTTCGACAAGGCACCGCCACACCCCAAAAGCAGATTCGTAACCGTGCCCGCCGGCCACTTCGCGGTGCCGAGCGCAGCAATTGAGGAGGTCGTCACTTGGCTGGGTTTGTTACGGCAGTAAACCGGCACGCCCAACAGCGCCAGTCCATTTCGCGATCACGGCCTCATTCGCACAAGGAGGAAGATACATGTCAACAGAAAGTCAAAGCCTTAGCAAAGGAGCAAGGCGGAACTGGATCAAATGGTTGGTCGTAACGCTCGTGCTCGCCGTCATCGCGTTTTTGGCGAGCCCCAACGGGCCTCTGGGCGGGTTTTGGCGCCCGTCAGCCGACTTTCCACAGCCCACGGTTGCTCAGCTCCCCTTGTTCATACTTCTAAATGTGGCCGAAGCGCTCGCGTTCGGATTCGGCATCTCGTTCCTGATCTTCGGCTACTCCCTGATGCAGACTATCCTGCCTGCGTCGAAGGGGTTGACGCTTGCGGCACACTTCTCCATTGCATGGCTACTCTTCAGCTGGTGGCCCCACGACAGCCTGCACGTTGCTAATGGACTCAACCTGAACGGCTTATTGGTAATCGAGTATGTCTTTCATGTCACTCTTATGGTTACTGGCGCGATCCTGGTGTACTTCTTCTTGGCCTTGGTGCGTCAGCGTGCAGTGCAGTCGCCGTGACGTGAAGCCACGGGCACGCTAACCTGTAGCTGGTGCGGACGGGCCGGAAGCGCCGCGCCACATCAACCGTCTGTGGCGGCCCGCCGCACAGCACAACGTTAGGGCTCTAGATGGACTACCGGTGCCCGGTCTGCAGGGAGAATCTGGCAAAGCGAAAACTGAGTCAGGCGGTCGTGGTTCGAATCGAGATCGAATGTTCCAACTGCAAGAGCAGGATCCGGCATAATTTTCATCGCGCAGAGGTAATAGCCGTTATGCTCGGTTTCGGGACATTCGCCACGCTGGCCGCATTTGCATATAGGTTGCAGAATCAAAGCCTGATGCTTTTCGCATTTGGCGCTGCGATGGCGGGAGCGTTGGCATTGCCCCTGCTTGAGCACACCTACCTGCGAACCTGGCCACGCTATGTATCGACCGTAAAGAGCCCTAACCCATGAGCATTGAGACGACCCGCAGGGTCGTTTCAATCCGTTGTTCAAGAAGCCCGGTAGTGCGCGGGGCTGCTTCTCAGGCCGCGGCCAGGCCCGGCAAACGATTCACGCGCGGCAGTTGATCGAGAGACATCAGCGCATCAAACAGGTTGCGGGCAGGAACCCGGCCGGGGCCCACCTGCAGGCAGCCCTCAAACTTCGTCCACAGTTCGTCGCGCGTCAGCGGCTGCTCCGGGCCGCCGCGCACCTGCTTGATCCGCGCGCTTTCCAGGCGCCGGCCATCGGTGGTATCCACGCTCACCAGGTCGTATATTGCCTTGCCCGGTAACGCCGGGTCCTCGCGCTCGTCGCGCTCGATCACAACCCGCGGCATGAGCGCCTGAATCTCGGGGCGGCGCACGAAGTCGTCCTGGAGTTCAGCCAGCCCGGCGCGCCTCGCGACCAGCACGCTTGCCATCGCAAACTCCATGCTGAACTTGGCTTCAAGTCCGGTTTGTGGCAAGTGGTTGCGGAGTATCGTCGCGTGATTGGGGCTGATCGATACCGTGACTCGACCGACTTTTTCCGCCGCGACCGGGCTCGCCGCGATCAGATCGAGCAGACCGTCCAATGCGCGATGCGTGCAAAAGCACAGCGGGTATTTCTTGACGCTGAGTTTGTCGCGCGTCAACTTCCAGTTCGTTCCCGCCTCGACCGGCATTGCGACGTCTATCCTTCCGGCCGGAGACACCGCCGACAAAAACCCCTGGGGATGCTCCAACGCGTCCGGTGAAGCCGTGAAGCCGGCACCCGCCAGACGCGCCGAAATGACGCCCGCATGCGCCGAGCGCCTGCGCCTCGGCGAGTATCGCGGGCACCAGCACGGCACTCGGGTGACCTCTCAATGCAACGTCGTCGAAATCGAGCGCGTGGGCCGCGGTGGCGTTGATCCACGCGGCTTCCGGCGCCGCGGCGGTATTTTTCCCGAACACGAGCGTGGCCTCTCCCGGTGGCGGCTTGAGCGTCGCAACCAGCAGTTGCACCACCGGTTCCCCAGAGCCGGCGATCATCACGCCCACGCAATCCGTAAAACCGGTGCGGATCACTGAAGTCGCCGCGGCAGGAATCTGCTCGTAACGCAGCCCAGCGACGAATTCGCCCAACTTCCGAGTCAATGCAGTAGTCACGATTCAGTCCTCCCGTTCATGGCGCCGAGATTCATTCACACAGATTAAGCGGCTTTCTGCGGTTGAGCAACACTCTTTTTGTTGCTTGACGTCGTATCGCGCATGATGATACGTTCGCTCACCATCACTGATATCGAATGCGTCGGCACATTTTGATAAGTGCGGCCAGGATGCGGCAGCGTAAATTCGTCAGGGTACTGATGATGTCGGCCTTTTGGCTGATGTCTGCGCCGGCTTGGTCGCAGGAAGTGGCCGGCACGATCGAGAGTACAAGCGGACCGGTGAGCGTCATTCACGGCAACCAATTCCGGCCCGCTCAAGTGGGAATGGAACTGCTGCCTGGCGCCAGGATCGCCACGGGCTCCGGCGGCTACACGGAAGTCAAGCTGCGCGACGACACCCAGCTCGCGATCGGGCCGAACGCCCGGATTCGCATCAGCCGCTTCCAGTTCGATCCGAATACCAACGTGGGCAACATGCTCTTGACGGTCATCAAAGGCGCGCTGCGGGTGACCACCGGGCTGATCGGACGGCGCGACCCCAAGGCGGTACAGATTCGCACCATGGTGGGAACCATCGGCATCCGCGGCACGCAGTTCATCATTGAAGCCGGTGAAACCAACTGAAATCAGGTCGGTCTTCATTGGTCTGGCGCTGCTCCTGCAGGCCGGCTGCGCGCAGTACTTCGAGCGCGCGGTACTGCTTCCCTCGGCCGACGGCGGTCCTGGCGGACTTGCCTTCGCCACGCGCGACCAAAAGATGAAGGCTGAACTCACCAAGCCCTACGAGGTGCTCGATATCGGATACGATGCCGCGAAGCCGGGAACGACGACTGAAGCTGAAGTACTGCAGCGTTACGGCAAGATAGTCCCGGTTCCCCCGCCACCGCCGAAGCCCAGGATAGTCGCAGCAACTCCGCCCCCGCCGCCGACGCAATACACGCTTTATTTCCTGACCGGGAAAACCGAGTTTACGCCGGAGTCCCGGGCGGTATTCGAAGCGGCCAAGAAGCAGATAATTTCGAATTCAGCGGCGGCGGTGGTGGTGACGGGACACACCGATCGCGTCGGTTCGCAGAAACGCAATGATGCCCTGTCGCTGAGGAGAGCCCGGTTGGTGCGGGATCGCCTTATCGCCGATGGTATTCCGAAAAACCGAATCCAGACTGTCGGGCGAGGCGAACGCGAGCCATTGGTTAAAACGGCGGACGAAGTCGCGGAACCGAAAAACCGCCGCGTGGAAATCACGGTGCGTTGAGGTCGATCAGGGTCTGACGAATCCAGGCGGCAACGTCTCCACAAACGATTTGCGCGCCGCGATGCCGTCGAACCATTGCTTGAGCTGTGGATGGCGGCCGCGCCAGTCGTGCGGGTAGCGGATATCGATATACTGGAATGCGACGCCCACGACGAGATCGGCGAGGCCAAAATCCACTCCGGCCAGGAACCGTCCGCCCCGGTAGGCGCCGGCAGCAGTAGCGAAAGCACGTGCTATGCGCGCTTCCTCGCGTGCCATTTTTTCGGGCATCTGTTTGTCCGCCGGCCGGCGTGACTCGAGCACGCGCGCGATTGTGGCGTCTATCATGCCGTTACCGAGCGCCTGCCACCACTGCGAGCGCCAGTAGCCCGCGGCGTCAGCGGGCGGCAGCGGCCTGCCGCCGAGGTGATCGAGGTAATGCACGACCGCCTCCGACTCGAAAAAATAATTATCGGGTCCGATCTCCAATACCGGCACCTTGCCGTGCGGATTCATGGCTGGAATCCGGCTTCCCTCCGCCCACGGGTCATCGACCACGAACTCGCACGGGATGTTCTTTTCGCTGATGAGCACACGCGCCTTGCGCGCGTATGGTGAAAACGGTGATCCATACAGTTTCATCGTGACTCTCCCTGGTATCGGTTACTCGATTGTTGCGCCGGTCAGATTGATCAGCTTTGCATATTTTTCATAGTCGAGCCTGAGCCTTGCCTCGAATTCCTCCGGCGTCGCCGCCAGCCACCATTATCGGGAAAAGCCGCCGCCGATACAATCCTGGCAGCGCGGACCTTGTTCCCGGCGCGCGACTGCACACCGCGAAGCAGCTAGAATCCCACCTGACATTCAGCCGCACGACCGATCACTACACCAGGAGTAACCGCTATGGCGCTTCCGCTCGAGGGGGTAAAGGTATTGGACTTCACTGCCGTGATGTCGGGCCCTTACTGCACGCTGATGCTGGCGGACATGGGCGCCGACGTGATCAAGATCGAGACTTTTCCCGAAGGCGACGGCTCGCGCCGCTTCGAGCCCAAGATCAACGACGAGAGCTATTGCTTCGCGGTACTCAACCGCAACAAACAAAGCCTTGCGCTCGACGTCAAGCAGCCGCAGGGAAAGCAGATCTTCATGCAGCTCGCGGCGCAGGCCGACATCGTGGTCGAAAACTACCGGCCGGGTGTAACCCGCAAACTCGGCATCGACTACGCCTCGGTCAAGGCGGTGAACCCGGGCATCGTCTACGCCTCGATTTCGGGCTTCGGGCAGACCGGACCGTACGGCGGCAAAGGCGGCTTCGATATCATCGCGCAGGGCATGAGCGGCATCATGCGCATGACGGGTGAGCCCGGAGGCCGCCCCGCCAAGGTCGGCATCGCGATGAACGACATCGCCGCCGGCAGCACCGCGCTTTATGCGATCCTCGGCTCCTACATCAAGAAGCTGAAGACCGGCGAAGGCGCCTACCTCGAGACCTCGCTGCTCGAAGCGGGACTGGCCTGGACGTTCTGGGAGTTCGGCGCCTACTTCGGCGGCGGCGAAATTCCGCTCGCCAACGGCACGCGGCACCGGCGCTCGACGCCGTATCAGGCCTACCGCACGCAGGACGGCTACGTGACGGTCGGCGCCAACAACGACAAGCTGTGGCGAAACTTCTGCGTGCAGGTGCTCGCCCAACCCCAGCTGCTCGAAGACCCGCGCTTCAAGACCTTGTCGGCACGCCTGCAAAACATCGATGCGCTGCAGGACGAGATCGAGAAGGTGTTCATGACGCAGCCGACGGCGCACTGGGTGCCCAAACTCGACGCGGCCGCGGTGCCGGGCGGGCCGGTCTATACCTACGACCAGGCGCTCGCCGATCCGCACGTGCTGGCGCGCGAGATGGTCACCGAGATCGATCATCCGCGGATCGGGCGCATGAAAAACCTGGGTTCCCCGGTGAAAGCGAGCGGTGAATTCACCGCGTTCCGCGCGGCGGCGCCGTGGCTAGGCCAGCATTCGGACGCGGTACTGAAAACCCTCGGCTACAACGCTGACCAGATCGCCGCGCTGCACGCGCAGGGCGTGGTCTACGACAAATACCGCGGAAAAACGACTGCGTGAACTGCGGGCCCGCGCTTATTCGAACACACCGCTGAGACCGCATTCTGGTTTATTTCTCGACACCTCGACGCTGCCGTTAAGTTCGCCGTGCGCGCCGCAATAGCGCATGCGGTCGACCTCGTTAAATTTGATCTGAAAATAGCCCGGCCTGTATTCAAGTTGCGCGCTGCCAACGAGCAGCCTGACTGAAGTCCTGCCGCCCTCCCCGTCTTCCCATTTGGTGTAGGCATCGCCGCGCCGGCCGTGAATCGAGCACACGCTGGTGCCGAGCCGGCTGTAAAACGCAAATTCCATCGGCCGGCTCTTGACGACCTCGACTATAAGCCGCGCCTGCTCGTCGTTCGGTCCGGTGCGGCAGGAGAACTTTTCCATCAACGGCGCCCTGGCCGCTTTGGCCGCCTTGGGCGATTTTGCTTTTTCCGCAGCAACCACCGCGCCCGTAAACACAATCAAACACACCACAACTGCTGTCTCGAGAATTTTTGCAATCATTGCAGCCTACCTCGCTAATACAGGCGCTGGAACGCGGATTCCGGGATATCAGTGCTCATCACGGCCGGGCGCGGGTCGAACAAATAGCGCAGGAACACCATTCCCAACTTGTCGTCGTATGACGGGCTGCGACGCCAGATCATGCCGCCGCCGAATTGCAGGTGGTCGGACAGGCGGCGCACGCCCAAGGCCTGAGCCGAATATGTATTTCCGCGGCCGCTGCTCGCCGTGTAGCCGGTAACGCAGGCGGGATTCAGCGGCAGCGCCGCGCCGCCCAGCGGAAAGCAGGGGCTCGCGTCGCTGCTCGTGGTGAACTTGCCGAAGCTGGCATCGCCTTTGAACGAGTATTGGCGTGCTTCCCTGGTGAGAAACTGGACGCCGATGCCATACGTAACCACGCGCTGCGGGCTGTAGTAGCCGCCGTGCCCGAAAGTGAACTGCCCGAGGTTCTTCCGGTACGCTTCGTAGGCGAGATTCGGCCCCACGGTAAGATTGTCCAAAGCCGGCAGCCATTTCGAGTCCGGCAACGAGAGATTCCTCGACAGGCCCAAATTGAGCTTGACGGCCTGGTTGTTCGCGACGTTGACGCCCGCCAGGTGGAGAGCCTGCACTCCGCCGGAAACGCCCCAATTGTCGGACAAGGCCGCATAGCCGCGCACCAGCCCTCCGCTGCGCAGCACCCGGCCCCAACTCTGTCCAGTGTAAGGATCGACTATTCCAGTATACGACAGAATAGTTTCACGCACGGGCTGTGAAAAAAGTTCTGCTCCCACGTTGCCGCTTGAGAGTTGCTGCACCAGTCCCAGGTTCCAGATCGGCGTACTGGCGATGACCCCATTGGTCGGCGTGAGCCCCACGCCGGCGTAAGCGCTCAGCGCGCCCTGCATCCGGTAGGAGACGTACGGCTCAATGCCGCCGGCAAGCCGTGACGTCGGCGCCACTACATAAGCGCCCGCCACGGGAAAGGTGCCGACCATCGCACCGGCGGGCAGGGTTCCGGATGTGAGATCGATGAGGTCCATCTGCAACCGCAACTCGTGCACGCCACCGAACACCTTCACGCCTTCCACCGCCGGCACACGCAGCACGCGCAGTTGGGAGGTGCCGTCGTTGCCGGGTTTATAGCGCACCATCGCGCCCAGCGCAACGCTGGAGGCAGCAATATTGTCAAGCTCCGCAAAATTCCCGGGCACGGCGAACTCGGAGGCCAGGAACATCTTGCCGTCATAATAGCGCTGCGCATTGGCGGTTACCGCAAGCTCCACCAGCGGTCCGCCGAGGGAGCGCGCGAGCCGGTCGAGCTGGTCCCAGCGCCCGCGGCGCGACAGGCTGAACACCACGGCCTCAGCGATCTCCTGCTCGGGCTTTTCGCGGTACAGGCTGGTGAATAACTCCGCGGCCTTCGCATCGTCGCCAAGCTGGTAATGAATCCAGGCGCGCCTCATCATGAGATCGCGCCCGCCCTTGCCCAGCGCCTCGGCCTGGTCGAGAAACGCGCGACTCTGGTCGTACTCCTTGCTCTCAAAGGCATCTCCCGCGCGCGCGAGAAAGATCAGCCCGAGGATTTCGCGGGTGCGCGGATCATCGGGATCGCACCGCGCCAGCGCGGCCTCCGCGGCGTCCATGCGGCGCAGGCGCAACTTGGCCGACTCAGGGTCCTCGCGCTGGCTCATGCGATAGTTGGACAGCGCAATTCCCTGGCGGATATCGTTAGCCAATTCGGCGTCGGGTTTCCAGCTCAGCGCGGGTTCAAACCGCGCGATGGCGTTTTCGTCCTGTTCGAATTCGAGATACACCCAACCCATTTGATTGGCGTGGCGCGGATCCTGCTGCGTCACGGCCATGCGGTCGGCGGCTTCGATACTTCTCATCGCGCGTGCGCGATCCTTGGTTTGTACCGCCTCCTGCAAGTCCCGCAGCTGAAAATCATAGACGAGCCGATCGAGCCGCGTCTGCTGCTCTGCATCCCGCCTCCCCCCCTTCAGTTCACGTTGCAAAAACTGCTGCATGATCTCCAGCGTGAACAAGGCGTTCACCCTTTGCAGCGCGTTGACTCGATCGACGGCGTTGGGACAGCCCGGAATGACCCTCTCAATGACCGCAACGGATCGCGCGGTCTCGCCCTGCGAATGATGGGCCTCGGCCAGACCCAACAGGAAATCGAGGTGATCGCAGGAGAACTGTCCCGGATACTGGCGCGAAAAAGCCAGCACGTTTTTCCAGTCTTTGGTGTCGACGGCCTCCGTGATCCGCCGCTGCGCCTCCCCTTCCCGCCTCAAGACGAGCAAGCGGGCCGGTGGATTCCACCGCGGATAGGCCTTGCGCAATCGCAACAACTCGGTATCGATTTCCGCATAGCGCTGCTCGCGCAAAAGATCCCACAGCGGTTGCTCGTTCGGGCCGCGAGGCGCGCTGGGCTGCCCACGCGCGCGCTCGCCAGGCGCAGCCTCGGAGGGCGCCGGCGTTGCCTCGCGCGGCGGCGGCGCTGCCTCGCGTGGCGGCGGCAACGGATAGATCGTCTGCAGTTCCGGGTCGGGAAGCAGATTCGGCTGCGCTTCACGCCGTAAATCGAGCACCTGAACCTGGGAGGGCGCCGGCGCTGTAACTGGAGGCGCAACCGCCGCGGTGTCCGGCGGTGGCGTCGACGCAATCCTGGCCGGTGGTTCGACCGCGCCTGCCTCCATCCGCGGCGGCGGTTTCAGCGCCGCACGTTTTGGCGCCGGCGCTGTGGTAGTCCCGGACGCTTGCCGTCCGGCGCCTGACACCATGGCATCGGGCCGGTAGCTGGCAATCCGCGCATAGGCGTTGCGGAAATTCGGTAACAGCGCTTGCGCGGCCTGCTCCGCCTCTTCGCGGCTTTCCCAAAAACCGACGCGCAGTATGTAGACGTCGCCGCGCTGGTCGATTCTCGCATGGGGCTGGCCCGCCAACAGCGCGAGCGATTTTTGCAGTGCCGCCGCGGATCTTCCCGACATCAACTGGACGGAAAAGTAATCCTTCCCGACGGCCGGCTCGGCACCCCGGGCCGCGTGCGGCATGCCTGCCAAAGCGGTCGCGGCGAGAATCAGAATGACGCCGCGCGAGATCATTTCAGGCTGCTTTCGAGCGCGGCCATCTTGGTGAGAAACAGCAGGCTCGCCGAATAGTAAGCCTGGTCGGGGCCGAGCTTGGGCAACTGGAGTTTATAATTTTCTGCCCGGCTTGCGCCCGGCTGGTTCACCAGACTGATGATCGCCTGAATTCCCGGAAATGCATTATAGGAATCGACGCTGTCATCGGTGAGGTTGGACCAGGCCGGGACAAAAGGCGCAGTCTTGAAATACCCCCAAAAATCCCTGAAAGGTTTGAGATTGTCAGGATTGTCGAGCTTTGCCCAGATCAGATAGAGCGGGATACGCACCGCATCATAGCCGAATTGCGGCTTGAAATCGGGCGCGAGTTCCGGTTTGTCGCCAAGCCGCAGCCAGTCGGATGGCAACTGCCACCGGCCAAAGCGTCCGGTCTGCAACAATTTCAGGCCGCTTTCGATCAGTTGCCCCCATTCCGGCGCGGGATCCAACTGGTTGAGTTCCTGCAGGGCGGGAAACATCCAATACGAAAGATTTACCGTCACCCGATCGTCTTTGACGAATCCCTGTTCGCCCGGCAACAACAGCAACCCGTACGGGGACTGGCGCAGCAATTTCGCGCGAATCTCGCGGCTGATTCCCTTGCCTGCCTCGAGCAACCTGGCTTCGTTCCACTGCCGCCCGGCCCGGTACAGCGCCCACGCGATGAAGATATCGCCGTCGGTCGCGTTGTTACGGTCGGCAGTGGCGCCGCCATTGGGACCCGGTGTCCATTTCCAGATAAAGAGCTTGTCGCCGCGAGTCTGCAGGTTGGCGCGGGTCCACTGCCAGATCTTGTCAAACGCCGCCCGATCCTTGTTGTGGACCGACAGTAACAGGCCGATGCCCTGGCCCTCGGAGTGGCTGACATCGACATTCCCCGTGTCGATCACCCGGCCTTCAGGGCTGATGTAGCGTTGCTTGTAAAGTCCCCACTCCGCATCCGGCACTGGCACCGGCGCCGACGAATTACATGCGCCGCACGCCAGCGCCAGCAACGTGCCGGCTACGATTCCGAATTTGGTCACGTACGTCGCTGGATTTCTTCCAGTTTCGCGTGGTGTCTGAGCCGGTAGCGGTTCAACATCCGGGTGGTAAGCAGGGCCAGCAACACCAGCAGCACCGCCAATACTACGAGCCAGATCCACGGATAGTTGGAAAAATAATACTCGACGCGCACCGGCGTGCTGATCGCACCGACATGGTAATCGGCGCCGACCTTCTGCCATGAAACGGCTTCGACGCCTTTGCTCCAGACCACGAGATTGCCCTGCAGGTCATCCCAGAGTTCCGGCTTGATCAGTTCCGAGATGCCTTGCAGCAAAACGTCCTCGTTCGCGCCCGCAAATACCGTCGCCGTCCTGCCCGATGACAGCGGCGACTGGTATTGCATGGTCAGCGCGCTGCGCGTGAGATCGCTGGTCTGAGTCACAATGGCGACCTTGTTGGGATCGACGTCCGCGCCGCCTCGTTCCAGAGGCCGCGACGTTCCGGGCAGCAGCCATTGCAGAGGTCCGGTCGTGGTCCGATCCTCCGCCGGCCGCTCGACCGCGACGGCATAAGGAACCCGCGATGGCCTGCCGAACTCGAGCGGCGCACCCTTCAGCAAATTCGCTGGAACCTTGCCCAGGCTGCCGACCACGATCAGGTCGTGGTTCGAGTTCTGCGGCAATCCAAATGAAACCAGAGTCTGATCCAGTGCGCGCAGGTGGCGTTGCGCGAGTTTGGCCATCACCATCCAGGCACTGGCGACGGTCTTGCTGTCGTTCGCGGCCACGTGTACCAGCGCGCCAACGCCGCCGTTCTTGACGGTGTAGGGAAATCCGGTTCGCACCAATAACCTCAGGCTGGGCATGGCGACGTAATGCGAAGCCTTGGGCACACGCAACGTCGAATCGTCGAATATCGTCAGGATCAGATTTTCCGTATTGTAGATTTGGCACTCGCCGGTAATCAGCGGCACCAGGCGCGGTGAGAAGCGCAGGTCATTGAAACCCGCCTGGAACGAGCGCAACGGGATGGAAACCCGATACTTGTGGTAAACCACGCCGCCTTCCACGGTGAGCCCTATCGCCTTTTCAAACCGGTCGTTGAGATAGATATTGAGCACCGAGTCCTTGCGCAGCCCGGCACCGTACGCGAAATGCAGCTCCAGCTCGACGTTCGTATCCTCATGCGCAAACAAGTCCGGAGGCATGATCACTTCGACGTGCAGACTCTCGACGTGCTCGTCGTGCACCAGGGCGCTGCCGCCGGGGCCTTTAACCGTAGTGCTCTTGAAGTCAAATTGCGACAGCCGGTAAATCCCGTCTTCCGACACGATGTTCCTGCCGGCGTAGTTGGCCAGATCCGGGAAGTCGATCTTGTTGACTATCATGCCCGCGGTATCCGGGTAGGGAAAGTTCATCAGCGTGAATGCGCGTGCCGCCTGGGTGACTTCGGCTGCGGTAGTACCCGATACCACCAGCACGAACCTCCTGGGATCGGCGTCGAGCGGGTAGACGCCCAGAAAACTTCCGGCGACACCGTCGAGTATGCGCGGCGAAACATACGCGGCGAGTTCCGCTTTGGTGCCGACCAGCGCGCTGTCGGTATACTGCAGGCGTTCCTGCTCGAGGCCCGGGAAGTTGGCGGTCGAACCGGCAATCCGCGCAGCGCCGGGGGCCCCGGCCGTTTCGTGGAGGATACGCAACGGCACGTAGTTCAGGCGCAACGCCGCGCCTTGCGCCGTCAGCGCGCCCCATTGCAGGTGCTCGTCGCGCATCGCCCCAGGCGTGACGATCGTGAACGTCGGGTCGCCCCATAATTTCACGTCAAACAGCTTGGACAGGTCGGACAGGCGCGGCGTCAGCGGCAGCAAATCGGCGTCCAGCGTCAGGGTGGATGCGACCGTATCGATATCCGTCCATAATTCCGGCGCGGTGGGGTCCTCGCACTTGTACGTGTAGTGCTGCGCGACGGAAAACGTCAATCGGTTATAGCCCGGCTTGAGCAAAGCGCTCGGCAGTCGAATATCGATGCTCGCCTCCGGCGCCTGCGGGTTGAGCGTCAGCTGCGCCAGGATACGCCCGTTGAGCCGTACCGCCAGCTGTGAGCGCTCCCTGAGCAAAGACACCGAATTCGTCAGTTGCAAATGCAGCAGCGCGGAGTTGACCTTCAGTCGTTCGGAAATCGGTATGAACACGGTAAACTCATCCGTGATATAGCGCAGCTTGATTGGCTGGCTGAATTTCATGAATTTCGCAATGGGCAAGGTCATGCCCACGGCTCTTGCCGCTCGCGCGCCGGGCTTTTCGACCGCCAGACTCGGACTCGCGGTTTCCGCGACGTTCTGGAGCTCCGCGGCGGGTCGGCTCTTGGCAGACGCTCGCGATTTTCGCTGCGCCTCGGCAAGCGGCGGGAACAATCCCAGCACGAATACCAAGCCAGCGATGATGAGAAAAACCGTTCTTGATTTGCTGATTCCTGGCATGTGTCTAGTCCCGTTAATTAGGAAGCCGGAGCCCCCAGCAACCATGCCCGCCCTTTGAGCGCTCGCCGCTTCAACCACTGGTAGGCGGGGCGCGCCATGCGCCCAAACGGCCTGGCTGCCGAGCCGATCATGTCTCGAAAAACCGCACGCACATGTATGCCGCCAAATTTTATGCCCAGAGTCAGCATCATGAGAAAGCTTTTTACTATCCCCTGGCGCTGGTCTTGCCTTTTATTCGAGCGGGTCCGGATAAAACGTATCCAGCGCTCGCTGTCACCGAATACCAGGGCCACCGTTTCCAGCTTCTCGTTTTGTGACTCGGGCGCGAATTCGAGACCCACGGCCAGCCTCGCATTGCCGGTTGCACGTGCACTGCGTACCATGATGTGCAATCGTGAAAGTTTTTTCAACGCCGGATTCTGGACCACCAGCTCGCCACGTGTTACCCCTTTGACCGGCGCGAACGCGGATTCGGTAACCGAAAGCAGCGCACCATTGCCCGACAAGTCACTAATATTACACTGAATTAGCGGATGCCCGTCAAACGCCAGATGGGCGTTGATATCCGCCGGCATGCGGGGGGCCGCGCGGCGCTGCCGGTGTTCATACAGTGCGCCAAGGGCCGCGTTGAGCACGATCAGATTGAGCAGTTCCCACGCCATGGTCACGTAGATGGTGTCGCGTTCGAATGGAAACTCAAAGAAGCGATACACCCCCATCACGCAGGCGGCCACCGTTACCGCGTAAATCACGTAAAACGGAGTGGCCAGCGATGAAATGAAATCGGTGTCGACTTTCTCGCCTTTCGGCGTCACGATAAATCTTGGTTCCTGCGGGTTCAGCAGGGTTCTGATGATGATGGGCAGCGAAAAGAGCGACAGCATGATTTCGTAGAGCTCGGAAACAAACGCCCAGCGCACCCCGCCAAACAGGTAGTCCGCCACCAGCAGGCCACCGATCAAATGCGGGACCGCATAGACGATAACTTCCCTGAAACTGGCATCGTAGACCCGCAAACCGAGGAGCAGGTAGGCTGCGGGCGCGACCAGGAATATCACGCGCGCATAGCCGAAAAACCAGAAAAACGAGCTGCTCAGGTAACTCAGGCGCTGCCAGAACTTCAGGCCTGAGGTGGTCAGAGGGTTGTTCATGACGAAAATCTGCACCATGCCCTGCGTCCAGCGCAGTCGCTGCACCACAAAGTCGGTATAGGTCGCCGGCTGCAGTCCCGAGATCATCGGATGGTTGATGTATGCGCTGTTGTAGCCGCGCCGGTGCAATTGCAGCGACGTCTCGGCGTCCTCGGTAATGCTGGCGCCGCTCATGCCGCCGATCTCATCCAGATGTTTGCGCCGCAGGATGCCGGCCGAACCGCAGAAAAACGCGGAGTTCCAGAAATCCAGCCCGTGCTGAATGACCGAATAAAACATCTCGTTTTCGGCCGGCATGCGCTCGAAGACCTGGAGATTTTTTTCGATCGGGTCCGGGCTGATGAAAAAATGCGGGGTCTGGACCAGAAACAGCTTCTCGTCGCGCACGAACAAGCCGACGGTCTTTTCCAGAATATCGACCGTCGGCACATGATCGGCATCGAGCATTAGCAGGAGCTCGCCGTTTACCGCCTGCAGGGCCGCATTGATGTTCCCCGCTTTCGCATGTTCATTTCGCTCACGCGTGAGGTAGGTGGCGCCCAAGCGTTCGCACATAGCGCGCAGCATCAGGTGGCGCTGCAACGCCGCGGCGGCCTCTTCGGCATCGGGAGCGTTGCGCTTTTCCACCGTGCCGCCGTCATCCAGCAGATAGACCCGCAACCTCTCCTGCGGATAACGAATCTGGACCGCCGCGGACAGCGTCACTTCAAGAATTTCCGGCGACTCGTTGTAGCTCGGCACCAGGACATCCACCGACGGGCATAATCGCGGGTCGTCAGGCAACGGCGCGAACGCCCGTTTGGCAGGCCGAACATTGACGATAACGCCCAGCATAAACAGCGTAATGCCGAATCCCTCGGCGACATACAGCAGCCAGGTTCCGATATAACTGGGAAGGTCGTGAAAACCGAGGGTGCTGAACGTGCGCCAGAAAAAGTAGCGCGCCGTCAGGTAGACACCCAGGCATAGAAACAAGACGCGGTAGGCGCCGGGCATGCGCTGCCTGCGCCGCATCACCGACATGATCAGCACCACCCAACCTGCAACCCACATCTGCGCGCGGGAATCGGTAGGGATGGCAGCGAGCAGGATCACGGCGACCAGGACCACGGCCCATGCCGATGTCAATATCAGATCGTTATCGAGACCCCATTTGGCCGCTTTACTCTCCACCCGTTCCCCCTGGATCACCCACGCCGTTGCAATTATGCTGTATCAACACGTCCGTCGCGCAACTCGAGACTCAGAAATCTATGTCACGACGCCGCAATCCAGGGCTCGCCCTCCGATGCCGCGATATGCCGTACCACTTACTTCATGTAAATTCTCACAACACTACCATATTCCTTTGTCCTTATATAGTATGTTGCACCGGATTTTGCCGCGCCCTCGCCTCGGGCCGCGCCGCGTCCCTCGTTACGCAGTACTCGCGCTCAGGCGCGCAGCAAGGCCTCGCGAAACCGGTTCTTGAGCACCGTGCCATCGCGCGCCGGCAATATCAGCGGCGCCTTTGCCGTCGTGACCTTGACGGCCGCGAACACCGGACCCGGTTCGCGGTGGATGCGTGGAATCCAGGCCTTCAGTTCGGCGCTGCTGTAGATCGTGCCCGCGGCGCGGAATCCCGCCGCCTTCGCCATGCCGGCGAGGTCCACCCCGAGCCGGGTGTGAGTCTGCTGCATACCGGTTTCGCCGTAATGCTCGTTGTCGATGACGATCACCGCCAGATTCCGCGGCTGCTGCACGGCGATCGTCGCGAACGCGCCCAGCGCCATCAGCATTTCACCATCGCCGGTGATCACCAGCACGCGCCGCCGCGGCTGCGCGAGCGCCATGCCCAACCCGATCATGGCGGCGCTGCCCATGCCGCCCCACGTGTAGAAGTTGAGCGGATGGTCGCCCGCTGCCGCCGTGTCCCAGCACGGTGCGCCGA